>Ga0255434_10005_pt1 | contig 27942 bp, 41 predicted proteins | sample ANMaggSeSYBR02J4_FD_182667 | JGI IMG/M metagenome (GOLD analysis project Ga0255434, IMG submission 182667) | Sediment cell enrichment communities from methane seep in Santa Monica Basin, California, United Staets - ANME aggregate JGI... | ecosystem: Environmental > Aquatic > Marine > Cold seeps >...
GATTCATATAATACAGGAGTACACTATGGTCAATTCGATTATGAACAGATTTTAAGAAAGATTTCTGTGGATGAGAATAATTTGTTATGTGTAGATCATAAAGCGATTCATGCTGTTGAAAATTACATCACATCAAGATATTATATGTATTCTCAGGTTTATTCTCATAAGACTATAGGGTCATTTGATCAATTAGTTTGTTCTGCTTATATTGAAATGGAAAATGAAGGTTTAGTGCCAGATTATGGGACGATTCAATCAGATGAAGAATTTTTCAATGATTACGATGACCATTATTTAATTAGATTACTTAGAGAGTCTGCTAAGCAAGAAACGAATCAATATCTAAAACAGATTGCTAAAATGATTTTGACAAGAGATCATCTGAATCAGGCTTATGAGGTAAAAGATTTAATTGATTTTTCCGAACAAAAAGCATTGCCAAAATATACGCTAACTAAACATATCATGGATAATTTTGATAAACAAGATTTTGGAGATATTCCAAAAGAATGGATCTTTTTTGATGCGCCTGATGTAAGATTTTCTAAATTGACACCATATTTTGATATTGAAAGAATAGATGATACAATCGATGAAATGTCAGAGGCAATATACATTCAATTAGAAGATGGTACAACAAAGCCTATTGTTTCATTGAGTACTTCGATAATTAAACGTATTGCACCTTGGAGATTGAAAACAATCAGAGTATTTACTTTGGAAAAATATAAGCAGAAGCTCAAAGAGAAAATTGATCAACTAGTTGGAATATGATTTGAAGAATAATGTATCATATCTCCCTCCCCATCAGTAAATGTCCGCTTATCACCCAGACTGAATTCATCAACCTCTATATCATAGAACCAGTCTTTTTTAGTAGGCACTCCTGCATAGGGTTTGAACACACCCGAAGGCATCGAGATAACCGCATCCAGTCTGCAATCAGCAGCATTAAAAACCCCACCTAGTTCATGTAGCTGCCACGTATCCTAGTGCAGCCACCCAGACACGAGGCCAGAGGCTGACCCAACAGGAAATGAGTAAAAAGGTATACATTATTTGATAAAAACAGTAACAACAATAAACATATTATAGAATCTACTCCTACAAGGTTTTAAAATAGAATCTCTATGTGAAGTATTTTTGATTTATTTTATATATACAAAGTTGTATACCTAATCGCATTAAAGACGGATATTATGCTTATTTAACAAATAAAGAAGGAGCAATGACATTTACCTATGGGCTCACCTCAAAACAATATGGCAAAAAACACATCTGATGGAATCGATTCTCAAGTTATTACCACCCCACCAAACACAAAGCTCACCCTCCAGCAGCTGGAAAGCCACCTCTGGGGTGCAGCCGATATCCTGCGCGGTAAGATCGACAGCTCAGACTACAAGCACTATATCTTCGGGCTGCTGTTCTACAAGCGGCTGTGCGATGTGTGGGAAGAAGAATACGAAGAGCGGCTGAAGGAATACGGTAATGCTGAACTGGCAGCCGACCCTGACGAGCACAGGTTCCCCATTCCAGAAGGGGCGTTCTGGAAGGATGTACGAGAACATACCACCAACATCGGTGAGCACCTGAACACTGCTTTTCATGCTATTGAAGATGCCGACCTGCGTTTAAAAGGTATCTTTCAGGATGTGGATTTCAATAATAAGGAGCGTTTCCCGGACGTTGCCCTGGAAATGCTGCTCCAGCATTTCGATAGATACAGGCTGCGCAATTGTGATGTAGAGCCTGATATGCTGGGAAATGCTTATGAATACCTGATCGCAAAATTCGCAGACGATGCCGGCAAGAAGGGAGGCGAGTTCTACACACCAAAGATGGTGGTACGCCTCATTGTGGAATGCCTGCGCCCTGAAAAGGGGAGTATCTACGATCCTACCTGTGGTTCTGGAGGTATGTTGCTGGAAGCCGTGCACTACATGGAGCGCCAGGGCAAAAACCCGAAGGCTCTGCACCTCTACGGACAGGAGATGAACCTTAATACATGGGCCATCTGCAAGATGAACTTGTTCCTGCACGATATTGATGATGCCTTTATCGAGCGGGGCGACACGCTGCGGGACCCCAAGCACCTGATAGCTGAAGGAAGCAAGGCCATAAAGACATTTGACAGGGTGCTTGCCAATCCGCCTTTTTCACTGAAGAACTGGGGCAATGAAGAATGGAAAAGCGGCGATAAATTCGGCAGGGATACATACGGCTGCCCGCCCAAGAGTTATGGTGATCTGGCTTTTGTGCAGCATATGGTTGCCAGCCTGAAGCCTGACGGGATGATGGGGGTAGTGCTGCCCCATGGGATATTGTTCAGGGGCGGGGCTGAAGGGAAGATCCGCAAAGGGCTGCTTGAGGATGATCTGGTTGAGGCTGTGATCGGGCTGGCTCCGAATCTTTTTTACGGGACCGGGATCCCGGCGTGCGTGCTGCTTATTAATAAGGCCAAATCTGCTGAGCGCAAGGGGAAGGTGCTGTTTGTGAACGGGGCAGATGAGATGGTGGAGGGGAAAAATCAGAATACGCTGTCTGAGGAGAATGTCAGGAGGTTGAGTAAAGGTTTTCATGCGTATGAGAATGAAGATAGTTTCTCACGTGTGGTGAGCCTTGAAGAGATTGAGAAGAATGATTTTAACCTCAATATCGCGTGGTATGTGCATAACGGTGAGGAGGAAGAGCAGATAGATGTGGCAGTAGAAATCCGAAAGCTGAAGGGGTGTCAAGTTCACCGGGATGCAGCGGAAGAAAACATGATGATATACTTAATGGAGCTAGGTTATGGTGCCTGAGGGATGGGAAAAAAGAACTCTAGCAAGTCTTGCTGATTATCATAACGGTAGAGCATTTAAACCCCATGATTGGGGGAAGGAGGGGCTTCCAATCATCCGTATTGCACAGATGACAAATCCTATTGCTAAGACTGATTTTTACAGCGGTGATGATATTGAAGCAAAACATAAGATCAACAATGGAGATATGCTTTTTTCGTGGTCGGCGACACTTGCCGTTATGCTTTGGAATCGTGGCCCGGCAGTACTAAACCAACATATTTTCAAAGTTGAAGAGAAGCCAGGAATTGATAGTGATTTCTTATATCATCTACTTAATAACTCAATAGATGCTTTGGCAGAGCATTCGCATGGCAGTACGATGAAACATATAAAAAAGGGGGTTTTGAAAGACTTCATAGTACCTGTCCCATCATAGTACCTGTCCCATCATTGCACGAACAAAAGAAAATCGCCGCCATCCTGAGCAGCGTGGACGATGCCATCCATGCCACGCAGGCTGTCATCGACCAGACAAGCAAGGTCAAGCAGGGCTTGTTGCAGCAGCTCCTCACCCAAGGCATCGGGCATATGAGGTTCAAGCAGACCGAGATTGGGGAGATTCCAGCGGATTGGGACATTTCAACAATAGGCCAAGTTTGCAAAGTAACTTCAGGCGGCACTCCAAGTAGAAATAAACCTGAGTTCTGGAATGGAAATATACCTTGGGTGAAAACCGGTGAGATTAATTATTCGAAAATTTTTGATACTAGCGAGAAAATAACTAAAGACGGTATCTTAAATTCGTCTGCTACGTTGGTGCCTAACGGGTCTTTGCTAATGGCTATGTACGGACAAGGGAAAACTCGTGGAAAAGTTGCATTATTGGGTATTGATGCAACAATAAACCAAGCATGTCTAGCGATATTTCAAGGCAAACATCTGTGCAATGAATTCCTTTATCATTTTTTGACACGGGAATATATTAATTTGCGGTCATTGAGCCATGAGGGGAGCCAAAAAAATCTAAATGCTGCTTTAGTCAAACAAGTTAAAATCCCTATACCGTCTATTTCAGAGCAAAATCAGATTATTAAAATTCTCAACTCGGTTGATTCAAGAATTAGTACTGAGAAAACAACACTTGTATCCTATCAGAAACTAAAACATGGTCTCATGCAAGATCTCCTCACTGGCCGCGTGCGCGTAGGAGGTTCAATATGAGCATTGAAGAAAAACTTTGTAGCAATGACCTAATGAAGATTGTCTATAATCTCCATCGAAACAACCACAAAGTAGCGCGGGGGAAATTTCGAGATCGTTCTAAAGTCTTTGATTTTCAACTTCATCAAAACAGGATCACACAGAATAATTTAATATAAGATGTGGACTTAATCGGTTTGGTACAATATTTTTATTTATATCTTTTATAATTCTAAATGAGTATTTGATTTAGTAATAACCATAGTAATTCTACCTTTTTCTGAAAATGACATTTAACATCCATATATTTCGTAATATATGCCCTTATTTCCACTGAATATTTTAAATACCTTCTATTTCATTTTATTTCAATTAAAACATTTATATATTATAGTGATAAATACATACTAATTATGATAAATATCATCTATAGTTTAAACACAAAAGTGAAAGCTGCTCAGTCAGTATTTAGCAATTTTGTTGATGGGAAAATACCAACAATCAGTGATATTGTAGAAAACACTATACTGGTCAATAACCCAGACCAAAACAAAAAATCAACAACTCTGGAGATTGATAGTGATTGTCAAATCAATGCAAAAGGTAGGTTAGCACTACTGAATCCAGCATGTCCAATACATGGAACTGAATATATAACTGAAAACGGTTGGACCAGTAACATATTGGAAACCATCACTGGAGATAAGGCTAAAATTATCCGTCAAATGCACATTTGTTCTGAGTGCCGAACAGTTTTTTTGCCAAGCTTGAATTATCTTAAAATACCTTATGGCAGAATAACGAAAGATGGACAGCGTTATCTACTTGAACTGACAATCGAAGATGGATTATCCCTTAGAAAAGCAAAAAGAAGGTTGAAAAACACCTTTGGCCTTGAAATATATATTTCCCGTCTCTGGTACTTGATACAATCTACTGGAATAAAATCGAACGAAAAAACCAATGAACTGACTGATAGCGGCATTAAATTTAGCGGAATTGTATGTTATGACGAAAAAATATTACGTAAAACCGTTAAGAATGTAGTTAAAATGACAGTCCTTGATGCTATTTATGGTTATGCTATCAAAGAAGACGTTAAGGAAAATAAAAAAAGTAAAACCATTGGGTCATTTCTTATCGATGCCTTAGAAGATAAGCCTATACTTGCAATCGTTACGGATTGTGACCCGAAGTATCCAGATATTGTAAAAAATAATTTTCCAGATGCACAGCTTCAGTTGTGTGTCGGTCATTTTAATGATATTGTAGATGATGACATTCGAATAGCAGCTGGCCTAAATTATAGCAAAAAGAAAGAACTTCCAAAAGAATATCAAAAGCTAAAGGGTGAGATACATTACATATTTTCTTCAAAAAGCAGAATAATTGCTGAAAAAAAGCTATATTCCCTGATGGAACGTGAATTGGGTAAAGATGAAGCAATCGATGAACTATTAATGAAAACTAAGGCATATTTTCCCAATCTAACTCATTTCATGGATGATGTTCGAATACCTAAAACTAACAACAAATTAGAAAGTTGGTATTCAACAATGGAAGCGAATTATAACAACAATCGACGGTTCAAGTCTATAGAAGGTGCAAATAATTATTGCAGTTGCCAAACACTTTTTAGAAACTTTTACGAAATCAAAGAGGGAACATATATAAATTCAAGCCCATATAGCCGAGCTGGTTTGGATCATGGAGATGATGATTGGTTAAATGTATTGGGATTTGGAAATAAGATTTATAAATTTATTAAAACCATTGATAAAGCTATTCTAAGTAAAATAGGTTATATTTGATGGAAAAATCTAAATCAAAGGATTTTAAACGATCTCAAGTTTTCCATGCTTAAAATTGCCAGTTTGCATTAAATTCTCAATTGTTATACAGCCCCTATATGCAGAAAGTGAGTTATTTTATTATCTCTCTGCATATAGAGGATTCAATCAGCTCCATTATTCAACACTTCTAATAGAGACTGCTCACATCATCAAGCCCACTGGGCCTGAAATAACATCATATGAATTTGTAGCCCAGGGTTAGTTCTACTGGATATCAACAAAACCGTGAATCCTATAAGTTACTTTCAAGGTAAAATTGAGGGTTCACCTATCCAGCACTTCGAACAACCCATTAAAATGCGAGTCAAAAGTGATGATCTTCCCCATATTTTCCTGCTGCATTACTGCCATGGTGGTTGCATCAGTGAAACTGATCCCCTTATCAAAGAGCCTGAAAAACAATTCCCTTGCCTGCTCCAGGATGATCCCATCAATGTTGATCATCTCGATGCGCGGTGAGCGCATCACATCAGAAATATCCTCTGCCACACCCTTATTTCCCGTGCGCACCATTGCAAGTGCCAGGGCCTCGTCATAGATATAATCTGTAGTAAATATAGAACCAAACTCCCCCTTTAGGGCACGGCGTACAAGATCGTCCGCCGCACTGTGATAAACATCCTTTTTATTCCTGTAAGCCATGAAGGCTCCGGTATCAATAAATACGGCCATTGCCCCGGTCCTCAATTATACAGGTATTCATCCACCTTAGAAGCGTCGGTCTCTTCACCCCAGTCTATGGCCCCGCTCCATGCCGGATCATCCTTCAGCGCAGGCAGTTTTTTTAAAAGCTCTTTTTCATGCAGCAGGGCATAATCCGATATCTTATCAAGCAGGTTTTGAAAGGATATCTTCCTGCCTGTGGTGATGGTGAATTTAGATTGCAGGATATCCAGTTTCTTTTTGGTGCTGTTTTTTACTTTTATGCTTGTGTACATCGACATCTCCAGTTTAAAAGTAGAATCTTCTGCTATATAATATTTCGCTCTTTGAAATACCTGGCCTACCTATCGATAATCAACCCTCATAAGATTTAGTTAAAACCCCCACTGAGACCGTAAACTCAAGAAGATGCTCACTTCGTTCGTATTTTCTAAGCCTGGAGGAAATTATATACTTCCTTATACGTTTAAAAATGTAAGTTCAGAAGGATTAAATATTAATCTGACAATGTCAAGTTACACGTAAAGTAATTAAAGTGTAATAAATACATAAGTTGATTTGTGAAATAATATGCCAGTAACATTAGAACGGTTAGTTAAAGTTATTGAAGGTATTGATACAAAAGTTGAAATAAATTGTGCAGATCAATGGCTTGGGGCTTTTAAAAGTGTGATTCTTAAAGAGATGCAAAGCACAGAGTACATCAAAATGCTAAGAGAAAGTTGCTATGGAAAAATCTAATGTTTTTTGGATACTGATGTTATACTGAACTGGCTAACAAAAGAAGTTGATCTAAATACTGGTTTTAAGTTATGGAAATGCCCATATGAAATAATGAAACTTATTGAGAATAAAGAGATTATAGCATATAATCACTATAAACATAAGAATATGAAGGTGATTTATAGATGTCGACAGCAATAAAAGAAATGGATAGAGTCGAACTGATTAACCTCGAACGACTGGCTCACATCTTAAAAGGGCTAAGTGTAGCAGAGTCTGAAACTTTAGAAATCCTTTTGGATAAAGAGGCTTTCAGATGCATCAATCAGTCTCTTGAGGAGCTGGAAAAAGGAGAGGGAATACCAATTGACGAGTGGTGAACGAAAACAATACCACATTTTCATGTCTCCTTCTGCACATAGGAGATACAGAAAGTTCAATCAGCATTTGCAGCGTAGAATTAAAGATGAAGCAAGGAAGCTGTCAGAAGAGCCCTATCGATCTGGAGAACTTAAGGGACCCTTGAAAGGTATCAGGTCTTACCATTTTGAGTATATAAATACAGAATACCGAATTGCTTATCGGATCGTCGAGAATGAAAATCGAATAGAGATTGTCCTGGTCAAAACCAGAGAGAGTTTTTACCAAACGTTGAGGCGGATTTTGAGATGACTGAAAAAGTGAGGGGAGGTCGGAAAAATCATGAGGATCTATCTGTTCAATCACTTTTGAATCAGCATCTAAAAAATAAAAGACACAAATTTCATAATGCACCACAACACCATTTAAATATTTTAACTATGTTAGATCATAAAAAACATATCGGAACAGGTAAAAAACCATGAACGGCGTAATCCTCGCAGGCGCCCCTCCACGCCTCCCTCACTCCTCCAGTCCCCAGCTCATGACCAGCAGATATCCCAGGCCAGTGCTATATTCCTCCATGCTTTCCTCTCCAAACCCAGGCTACTCGAAATCACAAGGCTGGCTGCTGGTCAGGTGTACAGAGGGGATATTTAAGGATACGGAAAAGATGTCTCTGTGGCAAAAAGTTACAAAAAATAGATACCGTTTAGCAGAAATGTGTTGATAATTTCCAACACGTTCAAGAAATAAGCGCCGAGGGGGAGATTCGAACTCCCGAGGGGAACCAAGCCCCACAAGCTTTCCAGGCTTGCGCCATACCGCTAGACTACCTCGGCATCAAGGTGTCGTATTCTGCCTTTGACTGACAATTTTCAGTCAGCTTTACCTTTATTTTCCGTCTTCGCTGTCCAGCCCTTGGGATAAGTACCCTCAGGCATCAGCACCCGCTTGGTATTGGCCACCATACCAGTCTCTGCTTCAAGCACGGCATCCGTGTCCATAAGGCTCCATGCCAGCGCAACCGCTTCGCCTTTTAAGCTCATGACCAGCACCATATCGCCCGTGTTCATACCAGTATCCACCTTCACCACACCAGGTGCGGCCAGACTGGCACCGTGACATATGGCGTCCACAGCACTGTCCCTTATAATAATCCTGGGCAGATGCACAAGACCCGCCTCCATTGGCTGTATCACCCGGCGCAGTTCGCTCTCGTCATCCGACTCCTGGTACATAACCATGGCATCCTTCAGGTCGAACAGCGTTATCATACTCTCATCTTCCCTGAACGGCCCGCTGCGGGTTCTCCGCAACTCCTGCATATGCGCACCGGAACCAAGAGCTTCGCCCATATCATGGCACAGTTTCCTGATATAAGTACCGGCCTCACAGCCCACGCGCATCAGTACATTAGTACCATTGATCTCAGGGATATCCAGGTAATAGATATTGCGTATCCTTACCTCACGTTTCACAGCTGACTTTACCGGAGGTCTCTGGTATATAGGTCCGGTGAACTCCTGTGCAATCTCCTTAACTACGGTCTTTTTTACAGTGGAGTGTAATTTCATTAAACATATATATTCCTTCCCTGCAGTCATCAGCGCCCCAACCGACTTGGTTGCATCGCCCATCATAATAGGCAAAAGACCAGTAACCTTAGGGTCCAATGTCCCGCCGTGCCCTGCCCTGGGAAGGTCCAGTATCTTCTTCACCCACGACACCACCTCGTGACTGGTAGGTCCGGCCGGTTTGTCAAGATTGATCACACCGTGAGTTATATGGTCCCTTATAGGACGCTTGTTAGGAATAAATCCATAAGCAGGGTCAGTGGTATCCTCCACTTTGCATTTCAGTTCCCGTTTGATGTCAGCAGGAAGTTTTTGCTCCATCTAACCCCTCAGTCCCTTTTCCTTCATAGATCCAATTGCTGTAATAGCAACATTTGCCGTAGCATCCTGGTCCCAGACACTGGACTCGATCACCAGGTCATACAGGGTCAAATCTGCTATATCGATATCATAGTGTACCCTGTACCGCTTTGCCTCACTCACCTGGCGTACCATGGTCTCGTGCATGGCCTGCTTGGGGGAAATATTTTCCCTGCCTGCGATGCGCCTTGCCCTTACCCCTACATCGGTCTTGAGCATTATCTTCAGGTCCGCATCTATCAGCCAGCCCGAAAGCCGTCCCTCGAACATGAAATCCCCTTTTGTCTTTGAAAGCTCCACCTGCCGCCTGTCAATCTCCTTATCAATGCCAGGGTCAACTTCAGCCATATGCCCCAACTTTTCAAGATCCACTCCCTTTTCCTTTGCCATGGCCCTGAAAACGTCACCTGAGGATACAAGTTCCAGATTAAAATATTCAGCTATCATCCTTGAAAGCGTACTCTTCCCGCTCCCTGGTGGACCGCTGACTGTAATTATCATGTTCATACGCCGCCGATATTCAGGCTCTTCCTGATAATCTGGCTGATTGGCAGACTGCAAATGAAATACCAGTATATCCAGTACTGGATGGGACCCAGTGCAAACCCGGTCAGCGACTTTTCACCCCAGAACGGGAAAATAAGGGCTGGGTCAGGGTGCTCTCCGATGTAAAGATACGCCCACATGAACAGGGGCAGCGAGATAATGCTGATATAAGCCATGGGTTTGAACTGCTGTTTGGTCATTTGCATCTGGTCATTCATCATGGCTGAACGCTCTGCTTCCATTTTCTTCACTTTAGCCTGGTTATCTGCAAGCTGCGCCTCCCTGAAATCCTTCTGGAAGTTCTTCATCTGGTCCTGCACCCGGCGCATCAGTTCCCAATCCATGGTATATTTCTGAATCAGCGATGCATACAGGCCGGTAATAGCAGCCATCACGAACAGCATAATATGGAAAGGCAGGATATCGGGCAGCGGCCCCAGTAATATCTGTACTACCTCACCCACCTGTATCCTGAAACGTTCACCAAGCAGGATGATTCCGAACATCATTCCGAAACCAAGGGCAAGTGCAGCCCTTTCCAGTGTCTGCTTAAAGTCAGATTTTGGCATGTACTACTCCAATATCTTATCAATAACGACTGTGATCTCACCGAAGATATCCTCAATACCACCGGTACCACTAACAGTACGCAACAATCCTTTATCTATATAATAATCAATAAGCGGGTGGGTCTGGTTGTAATAGGCAACCAGCCTGGTCTTTACTGAGCTTTCGGTATCATCGTCACGCTGGTACAATTTCCCGCCACATACATCGCATATCCCATCCTCCTTTGGAGGATTGAACGTTGCGTGATAGCTGGCACCGCACTTACACATCCGCCTGCCCGCCAACCTGGCCACCAGTTCCTCGTCCGGAACCTCGATATCTATCACTACATCCAGTCTCTTTCCCAACTGGCCGAAGATATAGTCCAGTGCCACTGCCTGTGGAATGGTCCGTGGATAGCCGTCCAGCAGGAATCCGTTATCGGTGTCAGGTTTAGATAACCTGTCCTTGATAATATCTATCAGTACAGTGTCAGGGACGAGTTCGCCCTTGTCCATGTATTCCTTCGCTTTCTGGCCCAGTTCGGTATTGTTGCTCACATTTTCCCGCAATATATCTCCTGTGGATATGTGAAGGATACCGTACTTCCCGGCCAGCATCTTGGCCTGGGTGCCCTTACCCGCACCCGGCGCACCAAGTAATACCAGATTGACCATACTATGAAGTACCTCCGAGGAATTGTCTCATCATCGGGTGCATCTCCATCATCTGTTCAGATGCCAGATCCTCATACAATCTGTATACAATACTCACAGCCAGCAGCAGACCTGTTCCGCCTGCACCTCCCAGCGTACCCAGGAGACTGGCCAACAGTGTCAACAGTCCGATGAACGCACCTCCGATAATAGTAACTCTTGGAATATAACGGTTCATGACCCGCTCGATACTGTCAATGTTCCGCCTGAATCCCGGTATTTGCATACCTGAATTGTGTATCTTCTGGGCCGTGTTCTTGGCATTCATACCTGTAGTCTCGATCCAGAACAGCGCAAATATGACACCACCAACGATCAACATGGTAGCATCCGCACCCACATGTAATAATATCTGCCAGGTAGCCGGTACATCTACAGGTGCAAAACCAGTGGCTTCAGTAGCAAACTGCATATTAATATCATCAAAATTCTGTTTCACCAGACTGGGTATCCAATCACTGGGACCGTGCAATGGCGATAAATAATACATCAAGCCATTGGTAGCAGTACCGCCCCTGAACTCACCAAAGAACGTAATCCCTTTATTGAACAGCAGCATGCCCACCATCTGGATATTTGCCTGCAGTGCCCTGACCAGTATCATGGGAAGCACACTGGCATAAATAAGCTTGACAGGGAATCTGCCCCTGGCACCCCGCACCGCACTATGGGCCAGAGGTATCTCGATACGCGTGGATTCTACATATACCACCACAAGGAAAATCAGGACCGTGCTTATAAGTGCCAGGATTCCGCCATCAATGAAAACGTTCTGGAAAGCATTATCTGAGAACAGGTTGCCAAGTCCCACATCGGTAGTGAAATACAGCCATTTTGGTAAAAGGCCAACTGGTGCACTGCCAGGTCCTCCAGGGCGCGTTATACTGAACAGGCCCGTAACGATCGCCTGTGACACTCCTGCTACAATGAACAGTCCCACACCGGAACCTATACCCCATTTGGATACCACCTCATCCATAAACAATATCAAGGTTCCACCAATGAATATCTGAATGAATATGATCAACAGCACAAGATCCAACCCGGCTGCGGCCGAGATGTTAAAATCCGCTGCCAGTATGGCTGCCAGGCCGGCATCGGGTTTGATGTACCCGCCTAAGATCTGGGGCAGTGCTGTCAATATGATCATAACAAACACCAGCAGTTTCTGGACTCCCTGGAAGATCGCCTGGTCCTGGGGGTTGCTCAGGTCCATCTTGATCACATCAGCTCCCACCAGCAGCTGCAACACAATGGATGCAGTAACAATGGGGCCGATACCCAGTAGCAAGAGTGAGCCCGAGGCCCCTGCAAAGAATGCCCTGTATTGTTCGAACAGGTCTATGGATTCAGGAGACATGCCGAAAAGCGGAACATTGGACAAAGCGAAATACAGCACTAGTATGCTTAAAGTCCAGGTCAGTTTCTTCTTGAAATGGACATGTCCCTCCGGTCTTGATACAGCCGGAAGTTTTCGCAAGATTGGTTCGATTGTATCCTTTAAGGTCATTAAATGCACCCTATTTTGATATTAATAAATGCAACTGATTTTGATATTAAAAATATGGAATGGATAAACAATAATTTAACATTATTGTTTTTTTTCCATGAATTAATGATCAGACGTCTTCTTCAACATCTGGTTCCCGGTTTTCTTCTGGTTCAATGTCTACTTCTTTAACCGATGGGATATATTTTTCTATACTGCCGCCAGCTTCTTCGATCTTGGACCTTGCCCTTGCACTGCATTCAGAGACTGTGATAGCCATGGGTTTGGTGATCCTGCCATTACCCAGTACTTTCACTATTGGGTATTCCAGTTCTGCCAGATTGATATGATAAATATCGCCTTGTTTATGCGCCTCACCATACTGCACCAGTTGTTCGGCCAGTTCGTCCAGTTCACCCACATTCACAATGGGTTTATTTGAAAGGACCTTTTGTGGACGTTTGAACCCGTGCTTGCCATATGCCATGCCATTCATGTAATTGCGCACGAAATGATGTTTGCATCCACCTGCATTACCCCGGCCTCCTCGGCTTCCTCCTCCTCGGCGGTTCTTATGTGTGCCACCTCCGCACGTCCTGGAACCTCTGAATTTGGTTACGTTCTTTTTCATAAGTATCACCTCATCTTGTGAAGAAGCGCATTGATATCGTCGCCGTGATAACCAAGTACTCCACCTTCAGGCACCGTTTTCTTGATACCCTTATGTCCTTTCCTGGGCGGATGGAGCCTGAATACAGGATTTAGCATAGGGACATCCTTGATAGATACTTCACCTGAGCAGATTGCCTGTGCCAGTGCATTGATACCATCAAAGGAAGTATTCTCCTTAACGTACTCATCATCCAGTGCGCCATTTCCCTTAAGTTCGCCTCGCTTGCGTATAAGCTGGGATAAAGCTTCCGGGGAAATATTTCCCCATGCCACATAGTCCTTCACTTTCTGAATCATACCCTTGTTATGTGGATTTTCTTCAAGGACAACACAGTGGTTGAGCCTGTTGAGCCTGAGCATCTTCAGGGTATCCCTGATCTCTGGCCTGGTATTGACCGTACTTCTTAGCCGCACTGCGGTATACATTACTTTGCCCCCCACGGTACGGACTACTGCGGTCCTTTTCAATGCTTCATAAGTGGCCTTGGCAAAGTTTAAGGTGGTCCTAGTCTGCCCTTCAGTCCTGGTCCAGACATCCTTGATACCTGCCAATTGCATAACAGTCTTTGCCGTTTTTCCGGCTGCCAGACCCAGGCCCCTGGGTGCGGGTTTCAATATGACCTTTACACTCCCCATCTTACCCACGACCTCAAAGGGCACGGTATGCTCTGTATCGCATCCGCACTCCCAGGAACCGCATCCTCGCTTGATACCTGAGATATTGATCTTTGCAGAATCTATGGCCTTCCTGATGGCAGGTCCCACCTGGACATCCTTGCCCTGGCCAAGACCTATATAACCGTCCTCATTGCCTACTACTACAACTGCCCTGAACTTGACACGCCTGCCCGAATCGGTCATTCTCTGGACCATATTTATGTCCAGTACTTCCTCCTTGAGTTCTGGAAGCAGCGCATCCACCAACTGGGGTTCTTTTATAGGGAGTCCAGAGGACAGGGCCTCTTCAATTGACGTTACCTGGCCTTCTTTTACCAGCTGTCCCAATCTTGTCTTTGGAACCCATTCCGTTTCATAATCGTATGCCATTGTTTAATCCTCCCCGAATTCATTCTTTATCTTTGCCAAAGCTTCCTCGAACTGGGCAGGTATATCTGTACCTGTGTATTCCATGATCTCTTCACCCTTTATCCTGGATTCCTTCGGGAATATCCCTGGGTCATGGGGTACTTCGAAACCCGAATCCACCACACCTTTCAATGCAGCATATACCCGGCAGCCTTTGGATGAGACCTGTAATCCCATATCCAGGATGGCGTTCTCATAACCCGCTGCCTTGGCCTTATACCCGAAGAGCAGGCCTGTAAGGTACGCCGCAGGTGTATTACCTGTGCTACTTGTATAGCCGTATTTTTCAAGTTCGCTGGAATCTGCATGAACCCAGGTATTGTCCCCCTCAGGCTTTGGTGTGGCCAGCTGGAGTTTCATGTGGCGCAGGCTACTGCGTGCTACTATCCTGGGCTGTTTTGAAATCAATAGATGAAGACGCTGACGATAATCGGTTTTACCCTCTCTTCTGCGTCGGAAAGGTACTCTGTATCTTGGTCCTGTTGCCATTCTCAGTCCTCCTTGTGTTCAAGGGATTCGATATGCGCTTCCATGTGTGCCACATTCCTGTATACGCCGCCTTTGGCCTTACGGTACATCCTGTTATATGTGGACTTATCCAGCGTACCATCGTCTTTCATTTCATGCAGCCTTCTTCTTAATGCGCGTATTTTCTTTATCCACTGCCTTTTCTTTGGATTGCGTGCACCTTTGGCTCCTTTTCTTGAACCGTGACCCTTGCGGTGTCCGTATGCCCGCTTAATATCCAGTTTCCGGGCTCTGCCCCTGGATACACCCTTCACAGGTTTGGCTTTAATTACGCCCTCAGATATGAGTTCCCTGATATCCTGGCGTGTGATCGCATTAGCAATATCGCCGGCAGCTTCCGGATCCATCCATACTCTGTGGACACCTACATCCAATACATGAGCTGCGATGTTGCGCTGGTTACGTAGATCAGTCATTTCACTGCACCTCCTCTTCCACCGGATGCATTTCTGTTGGAGGGTTCAGTATCTTCAGTCCAAGGCTCCTGGCTTTATTGACAATCTCCATACGCTTACGCTGTCCCACTGTTCTGGCAATGCGAACTGCCTGTGTACTTGGGTCCAGTTCATCAAGATCCTGTACCCTGGACATCAGCATATCCTGGAAACCCGAGGGATGAAGCCCCTTCACTGCAACGGGACTTCCATATCCTACCCTGGCCATTCCACTCTTTCCAAGGATATAGCGCCGTTTCTTGTTATGCAATCCCTTGGGCCGCCGCCAGTAATTTTTAAGTCTCTTTTTCTTGTGCAGATCAGTCTGGACAAAATTTGGCTTTTTGGCTTTTTGCTTCTTCCTGACCTTCAGCAGTCTCTGGGATTCGGGATCCAGTTCAAGTTCTGCCGTTGGGACTGCTTCGATTTCTTTATCTTCTTCGTCGCCTTCTCCAGCTTGTTCTTCGAATTCCTTTTCAGCCTCAACTTCAACTTTTTCAGTCCCGACTACTTCTTGTGTAGATTCTTCAACTGCTTTACCGGCCTCGATATCTTCATATATCTGGGAAACCTCGTTCTTGATCCTTTCAGCCAACTGGTCGGTAATACCTCTAACCCTGGATAACTCCTCAGCAGTGGCATCATTCAAGTCCCCAATCGAAGTATATCCTGCTTCATACAGGGCCTTTGCCCTGGATTCGCCGACTCCTTTGATTGAAGTGAATTCATTGATTATCTCTTCTTCCATTACTATCACCTACGCTGTCGTCTTCTCCACCACGTATATGCCATCCTGGAATACCCTTGGGTCAAACCTTTTTATCTTTGTCGCCTGCTGGATATTAGCTGCAGTCTGGCCTACATCTTCAATAGCTATACCTGAAACAATTACTTCGTCACCTTTGGTCTCCACCTTTGTGTCACCATGTATCTTTGCCTTCCTTGGTTTCTTCTCGCCAAGGAAATTCCCGATACTTAGGTGATCTCCTGTCACTTTTAACTGGATTGGGAAGTGGGAATATAAAACCTTCATCCTGTATGTATATCCACTGGTGACACCATTGATCATATTACTTATATGGGATGCAATTGTACCCATCATAGCTACCTGTTTTTTCCTTTGGTTGAACGAGTCCATCGTAATCTGGTTTTCCTCCAGCACGATGGTAATTCCCGGATACCATAATTCACGGACAGATGAACCCCTGGGACCAGTGACTGAAATGTTGTTACCTTCCAGTACTACAGTGACCCCGTCGGGAATGTTCACGGTCCTTTTCAAATCTTTTGGCATTTTCCACACCTCAGTACACGTATGCAAGCAGTTGCCCGCCAACTACCCGGGACCTGGCCTCACTATGGGATAGCACCCCATCAGGCGTGGTCAGTATCAAGATACCAAAATTACGGGCCGGAAGGTAGCGTTTCTCCCATTTTTCAAAGTCATGGTACCCCACAGATGACCTGGGTTTGATGACTCCGCATTTGTTGATCTTTCCAATAAGTTCCACTTTGATCATACCCGACTTGCCGTCGTCTATGAACTCATAATTGCCAATGTACCCTATATCCTGCATTACTTTCAATACATTGCCTATCACTTTTGATGCAGGATGTATGATGCAGTCGGGTTTTCCTGTGCTCTCTGCATTAATTATGGTTGAGAGTGCATCTGCCAGTGGGTCTAATAATACCATTTCATTCACCTCACGAATATTTGTTAAATCCCATGTCAGGTGCAATTTCCCTGAAACACTGCCTGCACAGGTATATTCCGTATTTCCTTACCAGACCCTGTTTCCGGCCGCACCTGCGGCACTCGTTGGCACCTCGGCCGAACTTGTTTTCTATCTCTGCGACTGTTTTTTTGTTCATGCCACTACCTCCACAGCGTGATACTCATTCATAAAGGCCATGGCACCCTGCTTTGTCATCTTGTGACTGTTTGGTATCTTTCGTTTTCCAATCTTGCGCCTGTTTATCCTGTAACCCGGCCTGATTAGTGACACAGTCACATCCATGCCATAAATACCAATATTAGGGTCATACTTCATTCCTTCATAATCGGTATGTTCCTCTATCCCAAAACTGAAATTCCCTGTATCATCGAACTGGGATTCCCTGAGTGAATTCTCTATAATGCCAAGACTGGTCTTCATGAAATTCTCTGCAAGTTTGCCTCTCAGTGTTACTTTACACCCGATAGGTTCGTTCTTCTTAATGGCAAAGGTTTGCAGTGTTCTCTTGGCTTTTGTCCTTACAACTCCCTGCCCGGTGATCTCACTAAGAATGTCTTCTGCCTTATTGAGCCTCTCACCACTCTCTCCTACGCCTATGTGGACTGTGACCTTATCTACCCTGGGTATTGTCATAACATTATTTTTACTCATTGATCTCATCTCCCAGGTTGAATTCCGGTTTGTCAGTACCAACTACGAACACGTAATCCTCAATGGTCTCGAACTGTGTACCATCGTCTTTCAACAGCACTACCATGTTATGCCTGCTGCTGCGTACGGACTTGATCTCCTTGATCTTGGCAAGCTGTCCTGAATGGGTGCCGCCTATGACTACAGCCAGATTCCCTGGTTCGTACTTGATGTGTTTATGTACGCTTTTTTCGGGAATATCGAGAATGATCGTATCCCTTGTGTTATAGCCATTGCTGGCAAGGATATTAGTCCCATCATGAAGGTTCAACTGTACCTTTCCGTCCTTGACTGTGGTCTTGTTGAGTATCTTGCATGGTTTCCTTGGTTTATCCACATCCAGTTCATTGAGCCTTAATCGACCCTTGGGGTCCAGGAGCATCCTGTAAGAAACTCCCAGCTTTGGGGCCTGGATTACATCAAATATGCCAACCGGGAACTTATGGTCCCTTCTCACAATACCGTCAACCAGTATGTTACCCTCGTTTAAGACACGCTTTGTCTCACGCATATTATCTGTTAATTTCAATATATCCCTGATAAGCACACCCAGCGGGATAGCCTGTTTAAGGGAATGGGGGCCCGGGTTTGGTTTGGTAACCCAGATATTGGTCTTCTTGGATATGGGCCAGCTTCTGGGTGCTGCCACTCTCTTCTGATGTCTGCTCACTCTTCTTCGCCTCCTCTGGTGAGGGTAAGTTTCCTTATATCGTCATTGAGTTCAAGTTTGGTTATCATTACATTGGACGGTTGTACTGGTCTGGGTACCTCTGTACCGTCAGCCTTGGCCACGCTTACGCCTTCCACTACGATGGTACCTCTCTTTAAGTCCACCAGTTCCACCTTACCTTCAGTACCGGTATGGTCACCTCGCATGACCATTACAGTGTCATTCACATTTACAGGAATGTTGCGCTTATTGTACTTAGCCCTGAGTTCATGACTTAACTGGACACTCATCAATTTCTGGCGCTGGTGAAGCGACGCATTATAGCGTGCCTTGCGCTGTTTTCTCGGTTGTTTTGATTTGATCTTCATTGATAAGCACCTCATACTATAATTGAAGCTGCCGTGGCTATCTTGCTGAATCTTTCAGCCGCTTCCCTGGCAACCGGCCCTTTGATCTCGGTACCTTTTGGGATACCGTCCAGATCAGTGATCACTGCGGCATTATCCTCAAAGGAAACACGAAGTCCGTCCGGACGCCTGTATTCTTTTTTTTGCCTTATCACCACTGCATTCAGTATCTGCTTACGCATCTCAGGTGTGCCCTTCTTGACACTGACCACCAGCATATCTCCTATTCCGGCTTTTGGATGCCTATTCTTGACACCCCTGTACTTTTTCACGGAAATGATCTCTACCTGCCTGGCACCTGTATTATCCACACAGTCCAGCCTGGCACCGGCATTCAATGCACGGGGTATCTTGGCTTTCATCCCGATCATTTGGTCACCTCGATCACTACGAATTTCTTAGTTTTGCTAAGGGGCCTGCATTCTGCGATCTTTACCACGTCCCCCTCCTTTGCATTGATACAGGGGGGATTATGGGCATGCATCTTTGACTGTCTTTTCTCATATCGCTCATACTTAGTGACCAGTTTCTCAAAGGTCCTCTTCACAACAACTGTTTTATCCATCTTACTGCTGACCACTGACCCGGTAAAAACCTGACCTCTTACTGGCAGTGTCCCATGGAATGGACAGTTGATATCATTACACTCCTCATCAGGAGAAGCATTGATGTCCAGTCCTATGTCTCGTGTCATCTTATATTCCTCATTATTATATGATATTTATTTATTCTTTCTTCGTCTGAAGCTTTTCTTGAACTTTGTCTGAATGCGGTTTTCAGGTTGTGAGAGTATTAAAGTTCCTTTTACCTTGACCCGCGTTCGGGCATCTGGCAGGTAACGTCTACCATTGCCCGCGGGTATTGTGAATATGAAATCAGTATGGGATTTGGGCACCATTCTAACATGCCCGCCGTCCACATCGATCTTCAATATATTCCTGGTTTCGTCGGTCACCTTTCCTTTTATTCCTATTTGATATGGATTATTGCTGTCCACCACCTCTACCTCAAGCCCTATCAATTCGTGATGGATGAGGTTGTTGGGTGATATCTGCATATATTTACCTTTTATTCTCCAGTCTCCTTCTGGATGGTCTTGATCCTTGCAATGGTCCTTCGCAACTCACCGATGTGGCCTGGGTTCTCTGGTGCACCACCTGATGATGCAATGGCACGTTCCCTGATGAGTTCGGCATTAAGTTTCTCCAGCTCGTCCAGTTTCTCTTCCCGGCTCAGGTTACGGATCTCGTCCACTCGCAGGATCGCCATTAATTTTCATCTCCTTTGGTTTTATGTGTCCTGGAACTGGGGTGCCAGTAATCATAACCTTCGTGTTTGTGTTCTTCCAAACCATCGTTGATACGTGTCTGTTCACCTTCCGGCAATTCAATATCAGGCGATTGAACTGGCTTATCAACTGTTTCCATGCTGGGTTCTGCTTCAACAGCGGTTTTTGCTTCAACAGTGGATTCCGCTTCAACCGCTGCCGCCGGTTCTTCTTCAGTAACTTCGGTCACAGGGACCGCTGTAGCAGCCGGATGGGGTACAGACATGGGATGCCAGTCCAGGTCATCATGCGTGTGTTCCCACACACTGCCTACCTGCCTGATATTCTTCATACCTGACTTCTCCGGAGTTTTTTCCAGTACCTCTTTGATACCTTCCTTTGCTTTTGCCTCAGGTTCAGGGGTCTCAGATGCAGCCGGTTTTTCGTCTTTTAGCATGTAGAACTTACCTGGCAGTTCAGTGCCGGGTTGTACAATACGTACACGGCATCCTATAGTACCCAGCTTTTTCACGGCAGTGGCAAAACCCGTATCTACAAGTTCTTCAGCCGGTTTACCTGCATGCTTGATGTATCCTTCTACCATCTTGGATACCTTGGACCTGGGTCCGGTGAACTTTCCTGAGAGGACTATCTCACAGCCCAATGCTCCAGAATCCATAATTCTGCGAAGCATATTATAACCCGCTTTCCTGAAGTACCATCCCCTTTCAAGTGCATTGGCCAGACGATTTGCCATCATCTGGGCATTGAGTTCAGGTACCTTGATCTCCTGTACGTCGATCTGGGGATTATCTACATTATAGACATAGGACATATCATTGGTAAGACGGTGTATGGTCTTGCCGCCTTTACCTATGACCATTCCAGGTTTCTCTGCAAATAATGTAATCTGAGTGCCCATGGGCGTACGGTTAATGACCATTCCACCGTATCCGGCACGTTCAAGCTGCTTAGTAAAATATTCATTGATCCTTGCCTTTGTCAGCCCGTCCTGCACGAACTTTCTTTCTATTCCCATGTTCATTGCACCTCCTGGATTATCATTTCTATATTCACTGTCTCTGTATTCTTTGGAGATGACCTGCCCCTTGCCCGCGGCCTGTAGCCCCTGATGACCCGGCCCTGTTTGGTAGCGATGTGGGCTATCTTCATATTATCTGAATCCAGGCCCTTATATTCGGCATTGGCTTCGGCGTTCACCAGTAACTTAATAAACTCCTTTGCAGCCTTCTGTGGATACCTGCCTGCAGCCATGGGGCCTCTGCGGTGTCCCATACTGTCGTTATGACGCTTGAACGGGACTGCCTGTTTCAGGACGGTTACATCTTCAAGGTACTTTTGTGCCTGGCCTGTCTTCATACCTTTGATAGCCCTGCATATCTCCCTTGAATGCTTGGGTGAAATATGGAGTTCATGAGCCATGGCCCTTGATGTAGTATCAGGGTCTGCTTGTAATGAATAAGCAATTCTTGCCATCTGGTCTTCCTCCATTATTTCAGCGGTACGAACTTGCTGGACTTGGTAGCTCCCACACCGGCCGAACCGTGTGAAACCCGCTTGCGGGTAAAGGAATATTCACCAAAATAGTGTCCCAGCATCTCGGGTATGACCTCGACCTTTTCGAAGCTCTTCCCGTTGTGTATCTCCAGATTGAGGCCAACCATCCCAGGAAGGATGATCATATCCCTCAAGTGTGTCTTGATGGTTGTATCTCCGTCATTGATCTTGTTCAATATTTTCTTATGTTCATCGCCAAGCCCGCGGTTGATGGTCCTGCGCTGTCTTGCAGGCAGGAGTTCAGCAAACTCTTCCAGGCTCAAACTTTTCAGGTCCTGGAGAGTCTTTCCCCTGTAGGTAAACTCACCCTTTCTCTTGGGCAGTTTGGTGGATGATTTCTTTGCCATGCCTTATCACCTCTTTCCTGTTCTTCTTGCCGCAATGGACCCGACCTTCCTGCCTGGCGGTGCTCTTCTGCTTACGGTCTTGGGTCTTCCCGGATGCTGCCATCCACCGCCTCCGAAGGGGTGGTCTATGGCGTTCATTGCCACACCGGATACCCTGGGATACTTTGCTGCTCTTGTCTTTAATTTATGATATTTCTTCCCGGCCTTTACAAATGGCTTATCGACCCTGCCTCCGCCCGCCACTACTCCTATGGTAGCTTTGCACTTCGGGTTCAACCATTTTGTGGCTCCACTGGGCATCTGCACCACGGTCTTACCCACATCATGGGCAATCAGCACGGCATATACACCGCTTGACCTGGCAAGTTGCCCGCCGTCACCGGGCTTGTTCTCTATATTACACAACAGTATACCTTCAGGAATCTCACGAAGGGGCAACGTATTACCTTGCAGTATCTCTGCAGAAATACCGCAGGCGATCTCCTGCCCTACTGCAATGCCTTCCGGAATCAGTATCAGGCGTTCTTCTCCGTTCTCCAGGCTGATCCTTGCAATAGGTGCAGACCTAGCGGTATCGTGAAGTATCTCAATGACCTCGCCTTTAACTGTTTCATTCTGGTCCACTTTGATGTGTTTAAGCTGGGCCTTGAACTTGTGGGAGGGTGCCCGATAGGTGGGTGTTCCTTTACCCCGGTTCTGTGAAATAATTCTTTTTCCCATATATTCTCACCTTCCCTAGAATATTCCAAGTTTGGATGCAAGTTCGCCGGCTGTGTTATCGCCTTCGAAGGCTACGATAGCCTTTTTCTTACCTTTCATAGTAATCATTGTTCTCACTGAAAGCACAGGAATATCGTACAGTTCCTCGATCTCTCTTTTGATCTGGCCCTTGGTGGCATTGATATCAACCACAAATTGCAATTTGTTCTCGTCCTCGATATGGAAAGTGGCTTTCTCTGTAACAAAAGGATGTAATATTATTGACATTGATCACTCCTCCCCCAATACCTTGATAGCAGATTCTGTCCAGATGGCAAGCCTGCCTGCATGGGTACCTGGTGCTAACAGTTCAGCATTCAACCTGTTCACATTGATCACGTCCACACCTGATAGGTTCCTTGCCGCACGTACGATGCCGTTATCCTCCCCAATTACAATAAGCAGGCTCTTGGGCTTCTTGTACTTGCGTCCGCGTCTCTTGCCTCCGCCTGCCCTGATATGCTTACCGTTCTTTGCCCTTATCACATCATCGTACACGTTAATGGCCTCCATGAAGCCGATAACCCCTTTAGTTGTCTTGATATCCTGGAATTCATCATCAGCTACAATGGGCAACTCAGCATCGAACCTGTGTCCCCTGTTCCGGACCAATTCGGGATTTGTAGTGGCTGCAATTGCAGAATTGATGGCCTTGTAACGTTCCTTCTTATTGATCTTCTCAGAATAATCCTTCTCAACCTTTGGGGGGTGGGCTTTCCTGCCGCCCCTTGCCTGTGAGATACGGGCCACACGGTTGCCTGTCTTGATCCTGGGTACACGGGCTACACCGCGTCCGGGACCCCAGTTGGCTGCCGAAGTCTGCATACCGGCATAGGGTGTGGGACCGTAGACCTGCAGCCTGTTTGCCTGGGCTGCAAGTACAGCTTTCTTGATCAGGTCGGGCCTGTACATCTCATCAAATACAGCAGGGAGCTCGATATCGCCTTTAGAGGCTCCTGTAATATCCATGATTTTTGCTTTACTCATATCTTAATTCACCCCTGCTTTGACTCTACACTAATATATGATACCTGGGGTGCACCGATCTGCTGTTTATCGCCCCTTATGGCCGGTCTTAGCCTTATAAGCCGCCTCTTTGGACCAGGAACACTGCCCTTTAACAGCAAATAATTCCCGCTTACTTCTCCATAGTTAAGGAACCCGCCTTTGGGGGTCACTTCCCCGCCGTTCTCCCCAATCTTGATGATACGTTTATTGTACTCTGTTCTCTGGTGATAACCGGTCTGGCCCAGTTGTGGTACCCGCCAGCTTACTCTTGAGGGGTTCCATGGCCCCAGGGTGCCTATCTGCCTGAGACTGCCCTGTCTGCTGTGTTTGTGTTTCATCAGGTTGATACCCCACCGTTTCACAGGTCCCTGTGTACCTTTACCTATGGTGATGGCTAATACGTCTATCATATCACCGGTATTGAAAATTTCAGAAACTTCGACTGATTTTCCGATCATGGATGTTGCATATTCAAGTCTTGTGGCTATATCCCCGCCAACGATCCTGTTCTCCATCACATCAGGCGTCTTTTTTGGGATTCCTGCTATCAGGGACGGGAGCGTATAAGAGATCAAATGGATGTTTGCTACCTTTCCTTCTTCAACCAGCTTTCCTATCTTTTCAAGTGCATTTTTCGTATTGGTTTTCTTTGGTGTGAACAGTTTCCGCTCCAACGAGGGATCAAGGTCAGTGGACCATGCTTCGCCCAGTATTTTTGTGCCGTAAGGTCCTGGTTCTCCATATACCCTGATCGCTGCAATTTTCATTGCAGGTACTTCAAGCACTGTCACCGGAACGGAAATTTCCGTACCTTCGGTGAGACTATTGGGCATATCGTCCATCATGATCACATGGGTCATGCCGACTTTATATCCGGCAAAACCGCCCAGCTTGGGCTCATTATTTCCTTTGGACCATGATCTCATAGTAGGTATCTGGCTCTTTGCCCTTTTCCTCGGGCTGAAGGCCAGTGATCCTCGCCTTGGTCTGTGTAAATTTGCCATTCTCTTCCTCCTGGTTATAGGATTATCCTATCGCATCTGGTGGGACGGTCGTCAGCTTACCTGACCAGGTTCAGCGCAGACAGTGTAGCCCATACGGCCTCTTCTGTCCTTACTGTGGCTGTTCCCTGTCTGGGTATGGTATTGAGCACTTCACAATGGAAGTCAGAGAGCTTGAAGCCCTCATCGGCCAGTATGGTCTCTATACCTTGCCTGGGTGAGCCAAATACCACAGCAGTATACTTGGACTGCTTTGTCTGGTCACCAATCTGTGCCAGGAGTGTGTTGTCGAGCAACTTACCCTGGCGGGATGTGGCGATTATCAGGGCACCTTCTTCTGAAATTTTTTCCAGCGCCCCTGACAGGCTGTCTTCTACTGCTGTACGGTATCCCCAGTACATGGGGATCTCGTCCTTTGTTACCAGCTTTGCTTGTATTGGTCTTCGCGAAAAGATTCTGACATTAACGCGCTCGCCAGTTCGCACTTTCCTTGAAAGTGCTTCGAGGCGGATCGGGCTATCGATTCCGATATCGACCCATGCACTTTTGTCAGATCCGACTTTTTTCTCGCTTTTCTTTTTTTGTGGTCCAGGGACCACTACCCCAACCCGGAATTCTCCTTCGTTGAGGTTCGATGATCTTGATTCGATGGGATGATGCAGTGTCCTTAGTGGCGGTAACACCCCTGCATGCTTTAGCTCCTCCCTAAGGGGGAACAGGTGTTTTCGCAGGTACTGTGGTGTTTCTGCATATCTCAGCAGCAGGTCTATAAACCTACTGTCATCGAATTGCGGGTCGCGGTAGATGATTATCTTCCCGACCCTGAACACTGATGCCACTCTTGCAATCTGTCCGACCTTATATGTCTTTATTCTCCTGTCCCTTGTTTCTGCTGTAAGGGATGAGGGTATAAGTATTGTCAGGTCTGGACTTCCCCTGTCCGGGGCTAAAGATGGCATAAGTACTTTCCGCATATGATATTGTAAGAGATATATAAGTGTTTGCCAGCGTTTGCCGTTTCAGCAGAAACCTTATTGCCTATTATGAATTTCTATCTTATGAGGTGCAGTATAATATGTGTTTTGTTGATTCAAGCGCTGCCGATAGCGTGGACCTGAGCGCTGCTGCCATGACAAGATATGAATGCAGTGCATGCGGGAACAGATTCAAAGGTATGGGAAGTAAGCTGTCCTGTCCTGACTGCCAATCCACTGACCTGAAAAAACTGGATTAAGATATGCAGATCGAATCCATAGAACTGGTAAACGGCACGGCACTGGGCCTGAAAATGGACATGGAGCATGCGCCGCTACTGGTCATAAGGGCACCCAGGGGTTTTGTAATGTGCGGATACCTGGATATATCCATGGCAGAACGCCTGGATGACGTCGCCGTAAAGGTGAAGGGTGTCAGGAATTTCGAGGATGTGCTGGCATCCGGTGTAGTGGAGGCCACCCAGGCAGCAATCGATTTGGGAATTGAAGTGGGAATGCCTGCCAGGCAGGCCCTTGAGCGTATGTTTTAGAAACCTCTACCTTGCTTATCGGGAGAATAAATAATTCTCTATAAGTGGCAGAGTTGTGGTTATTGAATACATTATTTTCCATGTGTGGCAGAGTTGAAGCTATAAAAAATAATGGTGCTCCCCCGGATGTACCTTTTCAATCACTGTTCTATCAAAAACATCACTCTCATCCAGTTCATTCTCAACATAACCAAGATTACGAAGCACAGGTACAAAAGCCATCGCTGAATCAATATACTCCCTGGGAAGACCTGCACAATATCTGGGAGATACCCGGTAAGTCTGCATGATAAAATCACTATCAACCACTTCAACCAGATTGGATACTACCTGGGCGGCACGCCCGGGCTCATCTCGTATTAGATTGGAAGCATCCTCATGCAGCCGCAGGAAATCCTCTACCAGTCCACGTCTGTCCCGCAGCAGTTCATGGCTTACAATAATACCATAACTTGGATTAAAGGGCCAGAGCTTTGAAGGCGGGATCACAACCTTTGTACCGCATACCCTGGCAGCCGCAACCGACAAAGGCGGCGTGCCAATAGCCGCATCCACCTGGCCGTCATCCAGTGCATCGGGAATAAAATCTGCCCACTGAAAATTCCTTACCTCAATAGACCCGACAAGGTCATGCTCCTCCAGCAGGTTGCGGATAATTACATCATGGATAGAACCTGACGGCGGACACCCGATTACACCGCCCCTGAACTGCTCCAGGACCGATGCCATATCCCCGCCCTTATCCTTAAGAGTACTGCACCCGGGCGGCCCGATCATCACAGTACCTTCCATATGGCCACCGCCTACGCATATGATTGGCACACCCCTGTCAATACCTATCATCACAGGGGGCAGCCCGATATACCCAATATCCACCTCGCCCCTGGAAAAAGCATCCACGATAGCCGGACCTCCACCGAACATGCTCCATTTGACTGTAAGGCCCAGTTTATCCTCAAGCCATTGTGTACCCATGAGTATGAACGAAGTATGGTAGAATGTGGAGAGGTGACCTATACGTAGTTTCTTATTAACCATATATTACCAGTTATAATATCCAATATACTTAGATAATCTTTGCCCAATACAAACATTAAAAAAAGGGAAGGCCATTATAAAATGGCCATACTTTAATTTTCAAATCCAGGTTTTTGTTTATATACTTGCTTTGTAACTATTCAGCCATACAAATTATGGCTACTGATAACGAAAGTACATTTTGTAGCTTTTAATGAAACATTCATAGCTAATGTCTTACGATATCGATTCCATAGATTTAAAGAAATTATTGAAGTAAAGAGTAACGGCTTATGATAGTGTTTTATAGGCTGAATAGTTACCTTGCTTTAATTCTTTTCCAGCTGGAAATGGTTTCAACCACCACAAGAAGTGCCAGCACAAGCAAA
>Ga0255434_10006_pt1 | contig 24397 bp, 20 predicted proteins | sample ANMaggSeSYBR02J4_FD_182667 | JGI IMG/M metagenome (GOLD analysis project Ga0255434, IMG submission 182667) | Sediment cell enrichment communities from methane seep in Santa Monica Basin, California, United Staets - ANME aggregate JGI... | ecosystem: Environmental > Aquatic > Marine > Cold seeps >...
TAAAACTGGCGTGACATGTCCTGCCGGGAACAGAACCATGATCTCAAATTATAATGAAAAGGAAGGAACGACAACATTCAAATTCAAGAAAGAAATCTGTAGCATGTGTTCGTTAAAAGATCAATGCACTAAACAGGAGGGAAGGACTATCACCATAGGGAAACATCATGAATTGGTGATGGAGGCGAAAGAATACAATAAAACCCAGGATTTTAAGGATGATATGAAGGAAAGAGCCCATATTGAACCAAAGAATGCTGAGATGAAGAGATTCCATGGGATGGAAAGAGCAAGATATTGGGGGCTGACGAAGGTGAATGTTCAATTCATTATCACTGCTATCGCTGTTAATGTTAAGAGGCTTGCAAATGTCATTGGTAGCGTATGCTATCTAAAAGCGTGTTGAAAAGTGAGGTGAATTCGGGAATATCGTGGTAAATAATGGGCTAATATGGGTTTTTTGGTGAAAAAATCGGATTTTTTCTGAAAAATCCTGGAATTCATGAAAAGGTGCACGGATATGGGGTGGATTTAAAGGGTTATCCGACAATCTCTTTAAAGCAAAATCTTCTTTATTAAATTTCCAATCCTTATACTTTATATTCTTTGTAAGGTATACCCTAATATAGAAAATTACTATTAAAAAATAAAAAAGTCCAATTACAACACAAAAAATCATATTGATATATTTTTTAATTTCAGACGGTACATTCAAGTCTAAAAACATAAACAAAATTAAACATGCAAAAAATGCGAAAATTATTATAGAGCCTTTATATAATTCAGAAGCCAATTTATTTAAATAATCTATGTTTGAAATGGAATGAACTTCCATTAAATATCCTTTAATCAAAAGATAAATGAGAAAGCCAATAATTGAAATAATTGCACCAGCAACCACAAAATTAATTAAATAGAAAGAATCTTTATTGATAGGTGCATTCTGCATTATATTGTATATCGTATATAAAATACTTCCACTCGCTGCCAAAAATGCAAGTGCAAATTTATTTCCATCGTTTTTATCTTCTTCCGTCATGCAGACCTCATCAATCACTTATATATTATCTGTATTGCCATGCTACCTAAATATATTGTAATCCAATCCAATCCAATCTGGGCATATACAGTCATAGTATACCCCATAGAACATGTAACAAGGCCTGTATAGTGTTTTAGGGATTTATTCCCTATTACCTCCATACGAATAATCCACCAAAAGAAACTAAGAAACAGGGGATTTACCCCCCTCCTCACAAAAACCTAATCCCCTCAGGCAGCTCACCAACAATCTCCCTGAAAGCATCAGGCCACCCATCAGCATCCAGCCCCTTCTGAGCATAAAAAGCACTCGCCCAGCGCTCAAGCCCGATCCCACTGCAACCGGACCACAACTCCTTATTGCTCTGGCTCTTCACATTAAACCCCTTCGGATACTTATCCCCGTTCACGCTCATGTTCTGGAACTCCAGCCACTCGCCATCCTCACCCCTATACGGCATCACAGCCTCATAATCAATAGTACCCACCCGGGTCTCAGTCGCCAGCCCGGCCAGTCCCTCCTGCGCCATAAACCAGGGCGTAACCCATGCCGTCCTCCACTCCAGGTCCAGTATGTCATTGAAAATATGCATATACCTCTTTTGCATATCCTCAGAATGCGCCACCACCTGCTCAGGTGTACCCATGAACACCAGTTCAATTCTGTGGAACTCATCCACCCGCTCCATACCGTGAAGACCGCCGCTCTCATAACGGTGCGATGTCCCGCTGCGGTCGAATACGTACAGGGGCAGCCCGTCATCAGGCATAGTCTCACCCTGCAAAAACGGCCAGAACGGCGGACACTGGGCATAACACAGCCCGCCAATGGGCTTGTCAATCTTCTCAGCTATCATGTCAAGCGGCACCTCAAGAGTCACCTTATAGTAGTCTGCCACTTCCTCCCAGAACTCAGGGTCACGGGTCTTGGGAGGGCACACATAATATATCTCAGGATACACACCCTTGGCATGACCAGAGCGCTGCCACACATCCCAGGTAACCAGTTTTGGGAATATCATCTCCCTGTATCCAAGGGGCTTGACTATCTCCTCCATAACAATACGCTCAAAAGCCCGAAACACTGCCACACTCTGCGGTCCGTGTATCCACTGCCCCCGGCTGGCACCCCGCTTGATCCAGCCCCGCTTCATCAGTTCCTCTGTCGGGTCACTGTCAAATACATGCTCCTTCTTTCCGCTCTCCCACAACAGGTTCCAATGCTCACCCTTACCTCCGTAGGACTGGGCTTTCACCTTATCCTCAACAAGCGATATAATGCGGTCAGGCACCCGTTTCTCTATCTCGGACTGCTCCAACTCCAGAGACAGAGTGATGGCACCGTCAGCATATTCCATGCTGTTCACATAGGGTAGTTTGAATTCTTTCAGGGGCTGCTCTGAGGGTATCCTTACCACATATTCGGATATCTCCAGTCCCCGCACACCGATCCTGTGCCCTTTACCCAGCAGTTCGGCCAGGGGTTTACGAAGCCGCAGTATAGCATCATGGGCCCGCACATACCTGCCTGAAGTTATCTCCAGTCCGACACCGTCCCCATCAACGTCCATTGAGGTGATACTGGCACCCATACCTTCCGGTGCACCCTTTGAAAGAATAGTGCCCTCTGCATCCTTTAACATATCCAATATTTCTTGCCTGGCCGGTGCCGGGTCTGCGCTGGTCTTGAACTTTCCCTTGATCCTGAACTGGAGTTCCATCAATTATCATCCTCATAATTTTCTTTGTTATCTTTTTCAACTGTTTTTAGCATATCGGCAGCTATTCTTGCATTCATGAGATAATCATCCACAGTTGCAATTAAACTTCCTATCTTTCCTGACTCGAAAAACGTGGTCACCGACCCCTCCCCATATTCAGTTGTAATGCTTTTCAGGTTGTCAGGTTCCAGTGAGCGTGTGATCATAACAGCAATATCCGGTGCATTTTCGGCCTTTATAGAGATATTCCCCTTTATCTTCATGCCAGCTGCCCTCCCACTATCCTGTCCACTGCAGCCAGGAAACCTTCTTCGGAACCCACCGGTATTCCTGCACCTGAAGCAATATTATGGCCGCCGCCCTGTCCGCCTGCCGCTTGTGCAGCTTCCCGCATGGCAACGGCAAGGTCAAGCCCCCTGTCAACCAGTTTCCTGGTGCCTCTGGCAGATACTTTAACCAGGTCATCTACTTTGTTCAATGTGATGAACGGTTTGTCAGGGCAAACATACCTGATCAACGTGCCTGCAATAATACCTGTACCCGAATTATCCTCAAGGGCCACGTACCTGATATTTCCCATCTCCCTGATCATGGCTTCGGCTTCCCTGATATGTTCCACAATGGTTTTCTGGTACTTTACTGCCAGGGCTAGAGCTTCATCCACAACGCCCGCATCCCGCAGGCATAATGATAACCCCAGGTCCGATCTGTCCACCTTACCGCAGCAGTTAAGCATCCATTCCAGGGTGTAAATATTAGGCACTACTTCTTTTTCCAGTGCCAACACATCGCCAACCATTGACCTGACAACTGTTGGGTCTGCCCTGCCTGCGATCTTCAATGCCATGGCCGAGGCTAACCTGCCCAGGTCTTCTACCCCCATATCCTGGATTGTGCCGCTCACACCAAGTTCACTGAGAAAAGCCTCGGTAGCCGCCTTATCCCCTGCCGTGTCCAGATAGGGTTCTGTCAGTGTCAGCAATACGTCTTCCACAGGGCCGTCCGGCACTTTCAGGCCTGTTTTCACTGATATCACGCCTGCTTCCAGGGCCTCTTCCATTATCTCGCTATTGGGGCCATCCATACTCTGTTTATCCCCTACAGCCCCGGTCAGTGCCAGACCGGCCAGGTCTGTGTTATCGCCCATACCATGGGCCACATAATAGGCCATGCCTGATGCAGAGAGCAGGCTTGAACCATCAATGCCCAACATATGGGGATTGACATGGACACGATCACTGTGGTCACCCACTACCTGATGGTGGTCGATAATGACCACATCGTCCTTTACCATATCCAGAAGTTCAGGCTGGCCGCTGCCCATATCACAAAATACCACAGCTCCGTCTTTCCCGTATACCTGTGCATTGACCATGTCAATTACTTCCTTATCCAGAGAGCTTACAATTGAGGTGTGGAAAACGATATTTGCCCTTAGCAGGGCAGTAGACATAATTCCGGCAGCGCTCAGGCCGTCTGCGTCGTTATGGGATATTACCCTTACAAAATGATAGTTCTCAAGTGCCTTTGCTGCTTCCCGGCCCAGAGAAAATAACGTTTCGGTCATCCCTGGAATAATGGTAAAAATAGATGAAATAGTTGATGGAATGAACCATCAACTGATTTACTCGACTACTAATCGTTCAGCAGTGTCAGGACTGTATTTCCAGTTTGTCGGCATAACACCGTTCCTGCTATAGTATTTGCCCAGGCGCCGTACCTTTGCCTCTGTAAGGTTCAGTGCCCTCTTGTTGTGCCGGTCCTTGTGGTTGTTTACTATATGTTTCCTGAGTCTCAAAGCCTTGATGATCAGGTTTGAGATATCCTCAGGCAGGCTTGGGGCTGCATCATTATCTTTCAATATGCGTGTGACCTTTTTACCTGTAGATAATTTGATATCCGGCACACCATAAGTGTCCCTTATGATTATGCCTATCTGACTGGTAGTTTTGTCCTGTTTGGCAAGTTCCACTACTTTTTTCTCTATATCTTCTGACGAAAGGGTAACCCATTGCGGGGCTTCATTTCTCAAGGGTTTTGTGGACCTTGATACTCCCTTTCTCCTGGTATGCATTCTGGCCAAATATGTTCCTCCGGTTATGATAATCTTGAATATTATTACGATTCTGTTATATATTATTGTGGCAAGGCGAAGTGGTCAGATTACCACACCATAAGATAAATAAGTTGCGTAAGCAACACACAAAAAAAGAAACGAAATATGTGTGCACCGATTATCCGGTTAATCATATCCTGTGGGATGAATGGTTATCGTATGAGGTCCCGGGGTATTGTGTAATGACATATATCCTACAAAGGTAGTGGTCTGCTTCTTGATATAACATCCTCAACAAAAGGGAAATGATAAGTAGTATAATTTGAATTAGTATAATTATATTTATACAAAAATCCAAAACCATGTTTAAAGACAGAGAGAATGACCTGGCGAATATCAACAAAATACTGGACAGCAATACATTTGAATTTATTATCATCTATGGCAGAAGAAGGATCGGGAAAACAGAACTGATACTCCAGGCAACTAGAAACACCAACAGGATCTACTATCTGGCAGTGGGCGCAAAGAACCTGGAACGCTTCTATGACCTGTGTACCCGGCAGTACCCGGAAGTTTCAAAGTTAAGAATGGACTGGGAGGTACTCTTCGAATACCTCAAGGACAGGGTAGATGTGGTTGTCATCGATGAATTCCAGAACATGATCAAAGAAGATGCAAATATACTCAATATCTTCCAGTCCGTCACAGACACCTTACTTACTAATTCCAGATTGAAATTATTCATACTTGGGTCATCTGTCTCAATAATCACTTCCAAAGTACTTGATTACCAAAGTCCGCTTTACGGACGGAGGACCGGGTCTATTGACCTGAAGGCTGTATCCTTTTTTGACATTCAGAAGTTTTATCCGGACCTTAATATCAAAGAACTTATTGAGATATACGGTTTTGCTGATGGAATCCCTTTCTACCTCATAAAGCTCGATGACCGTCTATGGCCGTGGCTTGGAAAGGAAACAGGGGATAAGAACAGCTTCTTAAAAGACGAAGTGGATTTTATAATGAGGTATGAATTTGAGGATGTAAGTACCTACAAATTGATACTGGAAGCCATTGCCTACGGGAAAACAAAACTGGGGGACATTAAGGATTTCATAGGAGTTAAGAGGACAGATATCAGTCCTTACCTTAGAAACCTGATAGAAGTGGGGATGATAAAAAGGGAGGTCCCTATCACTGAAAAAGCCAAATCAAGGCTGGGCAGGTATTATATATCTGACAATTTCCTAAAATTCTGGTTCAGGTATATTTATCCGAATGTCAGTGCCATTGAAGAAGGGATATTTAATATTGACCTTATAAAACGTGACTACAATAGGTATCTTGATGGTGTTTTTGAGCATGTGGCAAAACAATTCCTGATAAGGGACAGGGATGGGATATTCAATTTTACGAGGATTGGTAAATGGTGGCACAGGGAGTGGGAGATAGATGTGGTAGCTATGAACGAATTAAATTGCGAGATTCTTTTTTTGGAGTGTAAATGGCAGGACTTGAAGCATGGTGAAGCGGGGAAGATACTGGCAGAACTGAAGGATAAATCAAGATACGTTCAATGGAATAATGATGTGAGGAAGGAGTATTATGGAATACTGGGGAGGAAGATCGAGAACAAGGAGGAGTTGCGAAGCAGAGGGTTTTTAGTCTTTGACCTTGAGGATTTCTGAATTGACTGCCTGTTCTATTCTCCATGGCTACTAAAGTAAACTGCCCCGCCTTATATGCATGTTTCTCTTTTCAGTCCTTTCGCAGCTGATCTCCCAGTCTTTAATGAGATATTTCTCAACTTCAGGCTTTAACCTGCTTTTCAGGATACCACCACCCCGGACTTACTTCGAATTTCCAAACATCCTTAAAAGGATATGTTCGTTTTATTGCCTCTTGTTGACTTATCTTACCAGTCAGTCCGTTTTTCCAATCTTTTCTATCTATTGTGCCAAAAACAAGATATTCATTACCTATGGTGTCAGGTGCATTCTTTTCACAAATCTCAACAAGAAGTCTTTCCAAATCTGTTTGTTTAACAATAATAAGATCACATTTAGAACAATATCGACAAGACTTGTTAATAGATGCTAAGAATTTTGGTTCAACATGAATAACTAAACAATGTTTTCTGATTTTTGTTTTTTCTTTACATTTTGGACAGCGGGTAAAAGCCATATCCTCATAAGGATTCAAGAAAAAATAATGATGTGACTCTTTTGTCTTTATTTGAGATTCATATTTTTTCGATCTGCCGGACATCTATAGAAACCTCCCTGTAAGTCAGTAAATTCATTACTTCTTTCAAATGTCGAATTGTTTTCCCTGATGCTAACTACCTTGATTGAGTGTAACGTTCTATGGATATACGAAGTCATATGAAATGTATTTTGGCTGGAGCGGCACAGCCGAATGTCTGCTATCAGGCGATATGCATGTTCTATTCAAATGCCATTCGAAGTCGTTTTTTTGGATCATCAAAACAAACATCTTTCACGTCAAAATATTCAGGGTCAAAATCTTCACATATCCACCCCAACATTTCTTCATGATCCTCATGATTGGGATCTGCTGTGATCTTTATTAAATCTTCATATCCCCAGATCCCTCCGCAATCTTCAGGAGGGGACGCTCTTTTTCCTTTGACGCATATGGGGTATGTTACACCATCTTCCCTTGTAATGATCTTTTCCAGTTTAATCTTATGTATCCATTTGTCACCAAAATCGTAAATGTAATCGGCTTTTCTGTCCTCCATTGTGAAATAATCAGACATCTTTTCTTTCCATCCCGGGGGTGTCTCCCCATACTCTCCAAATTCCTCTTCAGGAATACCGATTTTCATTTTCATCCCGGTAGAGGGATCGATCACCTCAAACCTATGAAGATGATAATCCAGCCAGTCCATTGCATCTTGAATGGCGACATGGAGATCCCATAATGTATAGGTTTCAGGGACCTGTATTCGCCGCCAGATCGGCGGTTTACTGTCTTTTAGGGTAATCTTAAACTGGTACACCAGATCGAATTTCTTTTTCATCCTGATCCCTCCAAATCTAGATTATGAATATCTCCATCCCATATACATATTTTTGGGGATGGATGGGGGCGGGAATTCGTTATTCATAAGACACGGATTCACACAGATTGAAAGTTTGCTGCATTTTGTTTTAACCGCGAAGGGCGCGAAGATCGCAAAGACATTGTTACTTTAACTTAGCGTCCTTTTTGGCATAGTATAACATAAAAATTATATTTCAACAGCCATAACAATCGTCGGCAGCAATCACCAATATCCGAGGCCAATCACAACATAGCATCTACATTTGAGTGAAAAACAAAGATTTTAAACAATCGCGGATTTCAATAGGTATAAACGCGACTTTGAATTGTCTTTCACCAAAGACCATTTTTCCAACAATCATTAGTCCTTTCTGCCTCAGCAAGCCGATTGTGGACGGAGTGTTTTTATCATTCCAGAAGAAATCCATATCATCATCGTAGTTTTTAAGCTGACCATATTTCACAACGCCGCCCTGCTTAATACAAAAGACCAGCACTTCCTTAGATTTTTCTGGTAAATTTGAGACGATTTGGGGCAGGTCATTTACAATTTTATGTTTAATTTCCCGGACTTTTTCTTTTTTAAGTCTCTCATTCAAACCATAATCCTTACACATCCAATCTATCCAGTGATGCGGATATTTGTTTAGTATTGTCTGTAGTGAAGAACTCCGGCGTAATAGAGTGCTTTCGAACCGCTTAAGTTCGTTTTTCTCATGGGCACCAAAAAGCACGTCCGGATCCAATATAAGTGGCGATATCGACATCTGAAATACACCTGCAAAACGGTAATACTCTCCAAATGGATGGATTCTGCCCGTTATCAATGTGTTTGGAGACACAGGGTGTGTACTGCATAATTTTACATTATAGACATCTTTTGTTTTCATATCCTTGACCTTTAAAATCAAACCCTTTTTTGAAATAACGAGAAACTTGGAGCGGATAATATATTTTATTTGCAGAACTTTCTCTTTCATCTCAGGACTCAAATCAGTTGTATTTTCCACAAATTCTTCTGCAATGGTCATGCCTGTTTCTGGAAGCACTTTTTCAAACAAAAGCCATGCAAGAAAATTGTTATGCCATGTTTCATTGGGCATTTCCAAATCTTTTTCGGGAAACTCATCAATGTACTTCTGGAATAATATCTTCGACTGTTCGCCATATTTTTCATCAGCGTATTCAAAAATTGTTTGGTTTAGGTTTTCTTCATCAATCATTTATCAACCACAACATTAACTATTTGCTCAGATTTTACTTAAAGTTTTCAGCTTAAAATAAGTTTTTATGAACCAAAGTTTTGGGTGAGTGCCATAAGGTACGAACCTTTTATGCTGTGTTATGTAATCGCTTTGGGGCGATGTTATACACCTATACAGGACTAAAAGTTCCGATCTTATTCACTGTTAACGCAATCCATCCTCTTTATCTTCCTTCCAGTCAGGATTGTTAATTACTGATTTTATTATATATCTGGACAAATTTCTTTCAAATAACATCTCTTCAGCATGATTTGTGAAAATGACTTTTACCATCAATTATAATCTCTTGTGTCAATAATCATCTGTTCCTATCCCACAGCGCCAGCGTCATCCGTGCCCTGCTGATATCGATCCTCGCAAACACATAATCCAGCACTTCACCCTTTGCCTCCTCAACCGTAGCAGCATTGCTCACACACTGGTCAGTAATATCAGACGCCAGTGCATTCACATCCCCGTCAATAACAGCATGCACCTCCTCTCTGGCCACTTCCTGCATGTACTCCGTGATCTGTTCACTGAGCTCCAGGCTGGCATTTTCAATAAATGCCGGATCATTCCTCAACTCAGCCAGTACTTCATCTATGATAATGTCACTAATACCCGAATTGTTACCCGGAACCACATTATCCACCTGCTGGTTTATGGCAGTCTGCGCCCGTTCGATCGTCTGTTCAATAGTCATTTCAACGATCGTCCCTACTGCATCATCCACGGTCCTGTTTATTGCATCATTGATATGCCCGGCGATCAGCTCTTCAGTCTTTTCCCTTGGCACCACACTGGCATTCGCAAGGTCAAGTCCGATAGCCTTCAGTTCCCCATTGATCAAATTCTCCACATAATACCTGGTAAATTCAGTATGATACGGCATAGTGATCCAACTACTCTCCACATAAGCAGTATCTGGCACCGGCCGCCCCATATGGGTCTCACCCCCGATAGGCACATCCCGAAACGGCCGCCATACGACAGAGACATTGTAATTATATCTATCACCTATCTGCATGTCAAGGTAATCTCGCATCTGTTCATCCAGGTTTGCCCTGTACTCGTCGGTCAGCAGGTTCAGCCTCACAGAACTGTCATTGTGGTATATAGTAAACTGGGACGCCACTGACTCGCTTGCCAGATCTGCAAATGTCTTATGATTTATTTCCCGTCCCGCCACCAGTTTCTTGCAAGCCAGATACATACCCGAATCCACAGCATTGGGACCCAGGGTCTCGTTCATCAGGTAGTCCATCTGGGCACCACCCACAGTATAGGAAAAATCATCAACCCTTCCATTTTGCAGGGACAATAGCACCTGTGAATTGTGCTCGGCCGCACTGGTATCGTGCAGTGCCATTAACTGGATGTTGCCCACCATTGCAGGTGCCAGCAGCACCGCACTGACCGATACCAGCACCAGGAATAGCAAAACATCGATGGAACTGGAAAAACCCCTTGTATCTTTGATCATCTGCATACTATCTCTCCCAGATCTTTACCGTCAGTGTGCCTGGTATCTCTTCGGCCTCGTTCAACCTGATAGTCACAGGAATGGATGCCGATACGCCCAGATCTTCAGAAGTTCCCACGACCTTGCTGTAATTTGGCGGCGCTTCGACCTTAAATGAAAAATCATAACGTGTTCCGTACCTGTCCTTCAATTTGCTGATGTCTCCCGCACCCAGCGACTCTACTCTGGATGCATCTATCAGGTCAGGACGGTCGGGGGCCGTCAGCACGGGGTCATTCCTGAGCAGTCCGGCCAGGGATACCGCATCATCATAATGCTGTGCAATGAATGTCTTCTCCTGATATACCTGGTATGTATGTGCCATAACCGAGATAAATATTACAAAACCGATGACTGCAAGGGCCATGGCAATCAGGTCGGAGTTTGGTTCAACCACGGCTTGCTCATCACTGGTAAACAATAGTGACCCCCCTTTTCTCCACACCTTCGGCGGTCCGTATGTTCAACATCACTTTTTCCACGAGAAGCGGCTGCATGGTATCTGGAACGAACGGCTCCTGTGCTAATTCGGTCCCGGCTTGGTCCAGCATTTCATTGATACTCAGCCAATCCCCCTCTTCCAGTACATCCTCACCCAGGCCGGTCCTGCCCCCGCACCTGCCTGCAATCGCTTCCAGCAGTCCAGGCCTGCTGTTCCATAGGCTGTTTTGAGGATAAAAAGTTGTCATCAATGCCCTGGCCCTGGTGACCCTGCCGGTCTTTGTGTCAGAATAAGCAGACACATACTTACTTGAGATATCAATAGTGACGTCCGGGTCAATATCGAACGTGTAATAATGGGCTCCCTGGATACTTGTGCTGTCGACATCCTCAATATATGAAGCAAGGGATGATAGACTTGCATCCATCATCCCGGCAGCGTCCTGCTGTATGAACAGCGGATGGATATTGAAAGCAGAAATGAACAGTATTGTGCAGAATAACAGCAGTCCCACTCTGGTGATCAGAAAATCAGCCCATGCCCTTTCATCCTCCTTCAATCCCTCGTTTTTCAATCTCTCGTCCTTCACTCTCCCGCCCTTAAATCCCTCAGACTTCAGTATCTCGTTTTTCAGTATCTCGTTTTTCAGTCTCGATGCCATGCATTGTCCTCAATATAATGAAATATACGTACCGTTGCCGTCTTTTACCAGTTCAATAGTAAATTCATAGGAACCAGGGACCAGTACTAACGGCCCGTCCAGGTCAGGTACTGCGGCATACTTTGCTTTTGACGGCACGGTTTTGGAAACTCCCTGGTACGTGGTATAATAGATGATATTTCTCTCGTCGGGGCTGGTCAACATAGGAATAGTCCCATCCTGCGGTGGCATAGCACCGAACACAACCACTTCTATCCCTTCCGGTACTTTGAATCGGATTATTTCCATGGTGCCGGTATTATCGGCCGGATCTGAAATATCCCTGGCACCGCCCTGTTGGTATATGACAGATGCCCTGGCCTCAAGTGCAGACAGATCTCCTGAAAACCGCTTAACCTGGGCGTCCTTCGTAAGGTCTGCCAGTGCAGTTGCAGATAATGCCACTATGATTCCCATTAGCACAGCTGCTGCTGCAAATCGCATAGGGAGCGCATCAGCTCCATCTTCACTATTAATCCACACACGAGTGTAAAATCTCGTTATCTTATATGACAATTGCTAATATATGTTAATATATTAATCTAAATATAAATATCTTGTGCAGATCTGGTCAGATACACAAGATTGCACCCGGTGTGTGGTTGTATTACATGGATCTATCTACATGCTTTGCACTTTTAACCGATGATACCTACTTCACACTTTCAACTGATGATGCCGGTTTTGCACTTTCAACTGATGATGTCTATTTACCGAAATGGATATAATCAATTATGCCCAATATATTCCTTAGTTTTATTAAAAGTAAAACAGACAATGGAGCAGGGAGGTTATAGAAATATGGAACTTAATGATTTTTTAAAAGAAAAAGGAACAGATGAGAAACTATCGCAGCTGATCATGCTGTTCAGTGAGCAGGCCGGGGTTATCAAAGAAGGCTTTCTAAGCGCAAGAGGGGCAGCCGATACAAAGAACGTCTACGGTGAAACACAGATGGCCCTTGATAAATGGGCTGATGAGGTATTGATAGATGCCCTCAGGGAATCAAGACTTGTCAGGTGGATCGCCACAGAAGAACAGCCCGATATCATTGAGGTGGATGGTGCGATTAACCAGTTCGGGGTAACCATTGACCCACTGGACGGTTCATCTCTCATAGACGTGAACCTGGCAGTTGGCACGATCGTGGGCCTTTACCAGGGCCATGTGCTGGAGCCGGGCAATACCATGGTGGGTGCCCTGTACATCCTGTACGGACCGCTCACTACACTGACCTATACCACGGGCAGCGGAGTGCATGAGTTCGTCATGGGTGAGGACGGGCGCTTCACATTGATGCAGGAGAACCTGACAATCCCTGACGGCAAGATATACGCTCCCGGAGCCTTACGCAAGGATTACCTGCCCTACCATAAGCAGTTCATCGAGCAGCTTGAATCCGAAGGTTACAAACTGAGGTTCTCAGGGTCATTTGTAGCAGATGTACACCAGATACTGCATAAAGGGGGTTTGTTCACCTACCCTGCATTTGCAGGCAAGGATTCAGGAAAACTCAGGCTGCTGTTCGAAGGGACGCCTATGGGTAAAATGGTAGCCGAAGCAGGAGGTGCCATATCCAATGGAAGGGGTAACCTGCTGGATGTTAAACCCTCCTCTGTCTCGGACCGCACACCCATATATGTAGGCGGGAAACGGGAGATCGCTTTGATCGAATCGCTTGTAAAAGGGTCTGGAACATAGCATGAATCTCCTGGCAGAGGACATTGAACAGATCGGGCATATACTGGCACAGAGGTATTTTACCGAACAAGGCTGGAGATCTACTGACCTCAGGTTATCAGGAAGTAAGATTATTGGTGCGGTAGAAGTCATAAACGAACAGTATTCCAGGTATCCGTATATGAGCCGTGACTGGTATGTTGAAAATTCGGCAGAAAAGAGCTTCCACCTGTCCAACAGGTGGGATAAACTGACCGTTCTGGCCAGCCTGCTGCAGACCTGCCCGGATATGTTCGATTTCCTGCTTAAGATCAATGACCAGAGGTCCCTATGCATTGTAAAAACCCTGCAGTCAGACCTGAACAGGCAGCAGCAAAATGCTATTGCTGATGCCAGGAGATCGGGATTTAATGTGTATATATTCAGGGCAAGTGTCCCGGAAAGTCCGGACTTTGAACTTGAAGAGATTGTAGGCGGCATATCTGGCCGCGGGACTTTTAGATAATGGGAAGATATATAGAGAAATACGGAGAATATCGGGAGAAAATATAACAGCATCGGATGCATGTGAAATAGTCTTTCCTGCACCAGCCCAACTACCAAGTTAATGTGCGATTAATTAACTTGTCCACATCATAACCCATAACTTCAAAGAATGTATAGTCCGTTATCAAGTAATTGTTCGGGACAAGGGTATCAAGAAAACCATACCAGTAAACCACCATTCCTGGCCCATACAGGTCCTCATAGAAACTGAACTGTTTTAGCTGGTACCTGTTATGCTCCTTCTCATCAGCAAACACAGCCTTACTTTCAATCCACCTTACATCAATCCCATCAACCTTATAAAGCTCAGAAAGCAGGAAATCAGGAGTCTTGGTGTTGGGTTCCTTGCTCATATCAGATTCTGTAATAAATTCCAGGTCACAGTGCTCAAGCCATTCATGTATAAGATCCTCCCCCATCCTGCCCTGGCCACTCTGCACTGAATGGGCCCTGGGCGAGAAACAGAAATCCACTTCAATTGCCTTTATTAGTTCGTATCGTAACCGTTTGTCTTCAAGCACGTCAGGGTTTTTTACCACCGTTTTGCTCTTATAACCCATTTCTTTAAGCATGATAGATGCCAGGAGCACTGGCGGGAAATTATTTTTGCTGGCAAGTTTTAGTATGGTGTCTCCCCGTTTCCATGACCTGACCAGGGCGGGAGCTTTATTAACTATACGACTGTGGTATTTCCTCACATTCCTTACAGTCTTTTGGTGAAGTATATTACCGACCGCACTCGGATTTAAGGAGTACTTCTTTGATATCCTGCCAATATCCTCTTGGGATTCCACTTCCTCAAAGAGCCTCTGGTATGTTTTTTTAATCATTTTATTCGACTTGATAGATTTGTAGGTATTAAGTATGTTATCTGATTAAGGTTATTGTTGTAAATAATCCTATTTTGCATCTTTGTTTATTTTCAAAACTGTTTATATCAGCCGACTATATCAAAAATGGGTAATAATCACTGGTATAAGGAATACTAAGAATCGTATATATAAGATATGATAACACAACATTAAATATTTATTGTCACTTCAAAAAAATTAAAAACATAAACTTTTTATAATATGTATTCCATATTTACAGTTTGAAAAATCACATGAATATTTATAATATATTTACAATATATTATAATTAATAAGTAAAACTGGTGGGAGTTTTATGGTTCATAAAAGCAGGCTTCTATTATATGCAGTAATGGTTCTGGTTATTCAGAGTGGAATCGCAAGTGCAACGACTATCACTGTTAATGATAATGGGGAAGGGGATTATACGAGTATACAGGAGGCTATTGATGTTGCCAATAGCGGAGATACCATCCTTGTACAAAATGGAACTTATTATGAGCATTTATTATTAATTCGAGAAGATAATTTAACCCTGCTTGGTGAAAATAAAGAAACCACAATCATAGACGGCAGTGGGATAGGTGGGATAATAAAATTAATTTCTGTCGATAACAGCACTATTCAAGGATTTACTGTCCAGAACGGAACGAAGCCTTCGATCACTGAGGGCTTTCCGACAATTATGGGCTACACCCAGGAATTCCTAAAAGAGAATTACAGTTTGACAATATTGGAAGTGGATGTAGATGGAAAAAAAGCATGGATATCATTATCCAAAAGTGGTAATGAAGTAGACAACGAAGTTATACAAATCGGTGAGATATATAACTATGGAGCATCATTGAGTTTTAATTTGGATGAAATATTTTTAGGTAATTCAATTAATTTTATCGAAATAAGCAATGTAAACCAGTTTTCTGATGATAATAGTACGAAGATAGTTGATAACGAGTCTGCATTACTCGTACAAGGATTAAGTGGTAGATTCATACCTACTGGTGGGGGTATTAGCAGAGAACTTGAAGAAAATTATTCTTTGAATGTGATTGATATTCAGACGGTTGGCGATCAGCGCAAGACAATGCTGTTTCTTTTAAAAAATAATTCTGTTATAGATTACGATATAATAAATGTTAGTGAGAATTATACATATTACAAAAATGGAAATTTAACATTAGAAGCGGACATTGAGGCTGTTTTTAGTGGCGAAGGTGGAATCTATCTTGTCAAGCTGTCTCATGTGCATCAATATTCAGAGAACAATTCCGCTGATATATTATTGAGTGATGCTGTTTATCTTTACTTCGTTGGAAATGCAAGGGAGACAGAATGGATTCTTGAACAGAATTACATATTAACTGCCATGGATATCGATATCGAAGATAAATACCCCATGGCACCACCTCCTATAACACCTGGTTCACAGCAGTTTATAGAGGCCACAATGGACATTAACACAAATAATTATATTCCCCAGCTTTGGCTCAGGTTAATGAAAGATGGGGCCACTATTGAAGATCAATTTGTATGTCCTGGAGATAATATTACCTTTTATGACGGCTCGAAAATATTAGATTTGACTGTGGGAATAATATTCGACGGACGAGATGCAGACCTTGCTACTATTTCAAATATCTCTCAATATAATGAAACAGATGAAAATGACAGACTAATTCAAAATGAGTCCCATATGTACATATTCGAGTATCCGGAAAGAGATACCAGGGAGTTAGATGAAAACTACTCAATTACCTTTATGGATATTGATTCAAGCACTTATTCCAATCCGCTTGTATGGGTGAGGATGGAAAAGAACGGCATGCTGGTTGATGACCAAATAATTGCTCAAAATGAGGTATACCAATTTTATAACAACAGTATCAAGATTTTCAATGCATCTATAGATACCATTTTTAGCGGGAGATATCTTGACCTATTAATTCTTACTAATATCACCCAGTACTGTGAGGAGAACGGGACACAGTTACTTGTGAACGCCAACTGGAGCATATATTCTGATAATACCGAACTGATTGAAAATCTTAATGATAACTCAATACTTTATGAAAACTATACTATAATTCCAGTTGATATAGATGTAGATGGAACGAAAGTCTGGATGCGATTATATAAAAATAATACAATGGTAGATGAAATAATTCTTCAACAAGGGGAGGATTATTCATACTATCTGGACAGCGAGGAGATCATCTCCACAACGCTTGAAACTGTTTTTTATGGTAAGTACTCTGAACTTATTAAATTAGTAGATATTTATCAATATTCAGAAGAAAATGGAACATTAATATTGTACAAGAATACTGAATTATTAGAATTACAACATTTCAGGTTTAACAATGATGAAGGGATTCATATAGGTACTTCATCATCAAATATCATTTGTAATAATAACCTTCAGGACGTTGGGCGGGGCATATCATTGGTTTTTTCAATTAATAATACGCTTATAAATAATAATATTACAGACAACAATTATGGTATACACCTAGAAGATTACAGTAATTATAACTCAATTACAGATAACAATGTCATAAACAACTCCGAGGGTATCAAGCTTCAAAATTCTAATTACAATCATATCTATATTAACAATTTCATAAATAATAGCGATAATGGTTATTCTTATGTATCAACTAATTTATGGAATTCAAGTGACCCTATATACTATCAATATAACGATTCTACTTTTATTAATTACATGGGCAATTACTGGAGTGATTATACAGGTTCAGATGCAGACTATGACGGTATCGGTGACACTCCTTACAATATTAGTGCAGGAGTATGGGATATATATCCACTAATAGAGCCATGGGCTCAACCAGTTGATACCACTCCACCTATTTACTACTCAGGCAACCGCATCTGGGATGAAGACGCTGACATGTCTGATACCTACACCTGGACTCCCAAAAGTTTCAGCGGCTTCTACTATGACCTTGACAATGACATAGGAGGAGAGACCCTTACAATTGAGAACATTGACAGGTCGCTTGGCAGGGGCGACATCATATACGAGACATCCCCCATATCTATCGATTTCGAGCAGGACATCTGGAAGACCTACGAAGTCATCAGCTTCATGGCAGACCGCTACTTTGCAGGCTACACCGACGATACCAATTTCGCTTCATCCAGCGACAGCCTGCTGGACGAGAGACAACTCAGCAAGGTCCTGATGGATACGGATAAGAAATACAATCTAAGTTTGGGTACATCCATGGAACTGGAAGAAGGGTATGAATTCAGGATCGCTGAATTCGGTTCAGGCGGCGATGCTGTGATGGTGGCATTGTTCAAGAACGACGAAAAGGTGACCGAAGATATAGTCCAACAAGATGACACCTTTGTCTATGAAAAAAACATGGGAGGTACAAAGGATATGCCTATTATTGCTGTCTACTTCGATAGTGTATATGTAGGAACAGAGACCAGCACCGTTGTGATCGAGGGCATCTTCCAGATTTCTGATAAATATATCGATGTCAGTGCAGGGGATGAATTCGGCTTGATGGAGATCAAGAGCGTGTACTCATCCGGTATTGCCATGAAAAATGATAATTCCGTGAGTTTGGGTCTAGGAGATGATTTCAACCTCATGGGTAAGATCAATATCATAGTGGCTGATTCAAGTACACTGCGGTTCGCCCCGTATGTTGATATTTCAAAACCCGGTACCTATGAACTAAGGGGTATGGTAACAGAAGAAATCGAATTTAAGTGGACACCCTTCAACTTTGAGGGGCTGCTCTATGATATCGACACCGGAGAAGGTGATGAGATATTACACATCAAAAGAGATAGCTCTGGCGACCGGTCAATAGGGGAAAATAATCTATTATATACGACAAGCCCCATCTCAAAGAACTTCGAACATAACAGTGACGGATGGAATACATTCCAGTCCATCGGGTTTATGGGCAAAACTTATTTTGCAGGCTACCTGAAAGAATCATCCTTTATCTCCAGTGACTGGAGCCTCATCAATAAAGGCAAGCTATCCAGGATACTTATCGATGACGATAAAAACCACACCATACATATCGGTAACTCGCTCACCTTAGAGCAAGGATACAGTCTCAGGATCGATGCAATAAGCAGCGAAGGTGATGTAGTAACGCTTTCCCTCCTTAAGGATGGGGATAATATTTCCACTGATATCGCCAGTGAAGGAGACACCTACATCTATGAGATAGATGTGGATGGGACCGATATACCTATTATAGTAGCTCATATTGACAAAGTACACAGTGACATGGAAACGAATTCCTCGCTCATAGACGGTCTATTCCAGATATCTGATAATTTTACCACATTAAAAAACGGAGATACCTACGGTATCATGGAAGTAACATCATTTTCTTCATCTTCAATTGTATTGAAAAACGAGGATAGTTTCAATCTCTCAAAAGGTGATACTATAAACATAATGGGTGATATCAAGTTCAAGGTCGCTGACGACGGCAGTGCCATTCGTTTCTACCCATTCCAGGAGGTCATAGAAGTACTACCAACAGCAATTATAACACAACCAGAAGATGGAGCATATATCAATGGGACAATCAATATTATCGGAACGGCGAATGATACGAATTTCAAGAATTATACATTAGAAAGGAAGAACACATCAAGTGCCTGGATAGAGATAAGAAACTCAACACAGCCTGTATCTGATGGAACACTTGCTATATGGAATACAACTAATCTTGAAGACGATGACTACATGATCAGGTTGACTGTTGCAGATAACACATTCAATTCAAATATAACCTTAATTAATGTCACAATCGACAACACACAACCTGAAGTAAACATTACAGAGCCTGGAAATGGTTCAAACTTAAAATTCTTTGAGAATATGGTCAGAGGAGAAGTTAGAGATAATAACCTAAATTCTGCCCAATTGAAAGTAAAAAATGAAAAAGGTGAAACTGTAAACTCCTATAATCTAAACATCACAGATGGTGAGTTTAGTAAACGTGTAGAATTTGCACCAGATCAGTTTAACACATTAGAACTTGTTGCAGTTGACAAGGCAGAAAAGTCAAATAGTACAAATATAACAGTATTTGTCGGGAACAATTCACTGATTAACCAGACGGATGTCACAAAAGGTGTACCAGTAACAATTGACGCTCAAAATGAAATAAATACAACAATAGAATTCATTTCAAATGTTAATACATCTAATGTAACTTTCACAGTAACCGCTATAACAAATGAGACCCAGATAAATAATCTTAGTAATTCAGTTTTTGCTGTATATGGTGAGATGACATTAGGAAAAATCGTTGAAATAAACGTGACTGGGCTTGATGCCACTAATAAATCAGAAGTTCTAAGTGTTACACTAAACCTTTATTACACAATAAGCGACCTGGACCTTGATGGCGATGGCACTATAAAGGCCGGAGAACTGGATGAGGAAAATTTGTACATCTACTGGTATAATGATACCAGTCAAAATTGGACAAAGTTATTAAAAGACAATCCTGATTGGGTTATTGACAACGGTCAATTGAAAATATCAGGAGCTAATCCTGGTTATGTATGGGCAAAAGTAAATCATCTCAGTATGTTCGCTCTAGTAGCACTTCCAGTACTTGAACCCACTGAAGATGGCAACGGCGATGGTAGCGGAGGCGGTAGCAGTGGCGGAGGAGGCGGTTCCTCTGGAGAAGATTTCTATAACATTATCCTATCAGAAACCGACAGGCAGAGCGTATTCAAGAACTCCAGCGTCTCATTTATTTTCGATCTGGAAGGCAACATAGTCAAGCATATCAATTTCACAGCCCTGAATAGCGCTGGAACAGTAGCTGCTAAAGTTGAGATACTTAACCATACCTCTTCTTTGGTGAGTGCCCCACCACCGGATGAAGTATTTAAAAACCTAAACATATGGGTCGGGAACTACGGCTGGGCAACAGAGAAGAATGTGTTCGGTACTACTGTCAGTTTCATTGTCGAGAAGTCATGGGTCACTGACAACGATATTGATGAGACCACAATCGCACTCTATCATTACAGCGATAATAACTGGAACAAGCTAGTGACTAGAAAGATTGCTGAGGATGCCAATAGCTTGCAATTTGAAGCTGAAACGCCAGGATTTTCGCCATTTGCTGTAACAGGTAAGAAGATTATGGGAGAAACTGGAGATGAAGTTATTATTGCAGAACCTACAATAACAGCAGAGAAAACCTCAGCCCCAACACCAACTGAGAAGACAGGGATTCCTGGTTTCAGTCAATTTGTTTGCTTGTCGGTCTTGTTGATTGCAATGAGACGATTGCACAAAAAGAACTAAATAGGGCCGCATCAGCCCGATTTTGAATTTATTGGATGTATATCCTAACCTTTGCTTTTTTAACGTATAGGTAAGTATAAACGCATTTGTTTATCTTGCTACTGAAATTAGATACATGATGAGAAAAACATCACACTTCTACTTTGCCCCGAAGGGGCTTTCTTGTTCGTAACCTCTGTAACAACAATATCTCTATTTGCCATACTTTCTCTTTAATTTCACTCTGTGAAAAAAATAACTGGTACTTAAACACTTGTCTTGTACCTTAAAATAGCTGCCATTCCTCCGAAGGCATTCATCAACTGGGCACCCTCTTCAAAATCAGTGGAAATAAACACTATCTGCGTACTCATCTGGTCTGCCAGCGTGGAGAGTTCATCCACCACGTCAGTGGAATCTGTGACCTTGACTGTACCTTTACACTTCTTACAAGGAGCCAGTTCTGGCTTATCCTCACCCGGCCTACGTGTCACGGTCACAGCATCCGCATCACCACACTGGGTACACTTAATGTTCAGTCTCTCCCTTCGCAGGTCCTCTGAGAGCAACAGCACTTCCACAGACCCCATCTGGAGATTTTGCCTGACCTCTTCCTCGCCATATGCTGCCAGTCCGTTATCCCCTACAAGTTCCTTAAGGAAGCGTTCCATGTACTTCTTTTCCTTGATAACATCCAGGTTTATCAGGGCATCAGCAGCATTGTCCACCAGTTCAAACAAACCGCTCTCATCAGTATAAGAAACATCAAACAGTCCCAGTATTTTTTTTTCCAGTTCATGGTGCAGGAATTCACCGTCGTGGAACTCCTCCTTGGTAGGCGAAGGACCACCTATCAGCACAGCCTCCAGGTCCTTATGGTCAACTGTCATGAATACTTTGCTGGCAGCATTACCTATCCGTTTGTAGAAATCATGGATAGCGATAAGACGTAACTGCTGGAACCTGTGGGCACTCTGACCGCCCTTTCGCTGTTTACCCGGCACTGATGAGGTCATGTGGTCCCTGGTCTCTATATGCTTGCCCTTAAGCAGCCCGACAGTAGCCTCACGTCGGTCCAGCACCAGCAGGCCGTAGGTCATTTTATCTGTCAGCATATCCTCAAGAGGTTCAAGGTAGAAAGCCGAATCGCAATGATATTTATATGAGATAAGTGGTTCGGGCGGCTCCACAGTAAAACTCTGCAGGTCGGTCTTGTTGCCCCCTATATCTACAGCTCCGGTGAACAGGATCACGCCCCTCTCGGGTGAGCGGGGGAAGTACCTTAACCTTGACATCAGGCTCTCAAGTGCACTCTGGACATTGGTCTTGGTGATTTTTGACTTGATGTTGGCTGCCTGGCCGTGTTCATCCCTGAGCTGGGCTACTACGTCAAATATTTGCTTATCCTGCGGGATGTACAGGGAAATAAGTTCTGTACCCCTGCCTTTCTTTGACCGCAGTTCTTCAAGCTGACGTTTGAATTCATATCGTTTATGAGCATCTGATTCTGCCATATATATTAATATCTCCTGCTAAGACAGTTGTAGATACAGTGCATCGTCTATATATTTTCTTGTAAACAGGCTGTCCAAAAACTTCACAGAAAAATATTCCCCTTACACATTATGGAGGGAAACTGATATTTGCAATAAAAACCCAGACCACTGTATGGCAAGGGAATTCACACAAAAAGATATAGAGATATTCAACAAGCTGGCCCCTGAACTGCAGGGCAACATTATTTCCCCGCAGGGACACCAGTACCTTTTTATTCTGCGCCCTGTATCCCACAGGCTGGCTCAATCAGAGGAGGATTTCAAGGAGCGATTGCTGCGGCTCACAGACGACGAACTGGAATACCTGGTAGACCTGGCACTCAAGGCACAGGAGGATATCAGGGGACTGGATGAGGATATGTATACCTTTTTTGAGGTAATTGATGAAAGGGTACCCCACAGGTTAGCAGACCTTAAGGATTTCCTGGGAATAATGGGTTAGTTGTTCATTTTTCCCTGCGTATAATGCCGTATTTCTGGACTTTCTTCATTCTGGCAAGGTTCAATACCCTTGCCATCTCCTTTTCTTCCAGGTCCCTGGATTCGATATAACCCATCTCCACCGCTTCATGGAATATCTCGTACCCGCGTCCTGACCTTGTAAATACCGTGGTCCACCCGTCAGGAGTACCTACACCACCAAAACTGATCGCTGCATGCCTGGCGGTGAGGTCTGTACAGTATTTACATGAAGAACTCCTGTATGGGTCCAGTTCACTAAGATCGTAAACAAATGTCTCACTCCCTTTCTCCAGTTCGATCTTCCCCCGCCATATCTTCATACTTTCAATATCTTCCAGTCCCAGGTGCTTAGATGCCACAAACTCTTCAATACCCTCGTGAGAGAACGTATCCATGCAGAACAATCCCAAGGGAAAGATATTAGCACGCATGAACATATGCAGCAAACCGTAAGGGCTCTTGTATATCTTATAGACCGCATCAATATTGCACGGAGGCCCTACAAATGCGATACTGCGCATACCCTGCAGTACAGCGTTCATCAGGGCCTGTATGGTCATGCTGTGGGTGTAGATACTGCCTGCGGACTCCATTATTTCGTCGTATGTGGTGGCAATGACAGGTACAGGTCTCCAGGGGTCATCTTCGGATTTTACTGTGACTATTGCACAATCGAGCAGCCCTTCCTCCAGTGCATAGGCCAGCAGTGACGTGACTACTCCCCCGTCCTGTCCCTTGACCCCTTTCAAGGCTGACCTGGCCGCATAAGGATGCCTGATACTGCCAACGAGTCCCTCTTCAGTAGTAATGGTACGGGGGCACTGGTTGTAGCAGATACCGCATGCAGTACATGGACCTACCAGCTTGGGTTTCTCGCCCTCCATAATAATTGACGGGCAGCTTGCTGCACAGGCACCGCAGGCAGCACAGATCCCGGGTTTAATAATATCCTTGCGCAGCCGGCCGAAGGATATCTTTTTTTTATCCTCCAGACTGCGTTTGACCCTGACAATGTTCTTTGCCATGTCATCGAATTTTTTCTTGCATTCAGTGTCATGGAAATAGTATGTTCTTCCTTCGTGATAAGAGGTATATGGAGTATCCGGAGGCACTTCCCGTTTACATATTGGATCAATGGGCATATTCGTTACTTCCTGAATTGAATCTGCGGCAATAGGTAATATTATT
>Ga0255434_10010_pt1 | contig 22607 bp, 25 predicted proteins | sample ANMaggSeSYBR02J4_FD_182667 | JGI IMG/M metagenome (GOLD analysis project Ga0255434, IMG submission 182667) | Sediment cell enrichment communities from methane seep in Santa Monica Basin, California, United Staets - ANME aggregate JGI... | ecosystem: Environmental > Aquatic > Marine > Cold seeps >...
TAACGCAGGCGAACAACGCCCGGTCGAGACCCTGTCAGGCGGCGAGTCATTCCTGGTCAGCCTGTCGCTGGCCCTGGCACTTCTCAGAACGAAGCAGCGGGCGCTCAAGGCTGAAATCATTGTTTTTGGACGAGGGCTTTGGCACACTGGACAGCGAGACCCTGTATGTTGCCCTGAATGCACTGGAAAGCCTGCGGTTATCTGGCAGGACCATTGGTGTGATCAGCCATATCGAGCAGCTTACCCGGCGCATACTTGTGAGGATAGATATGAAAAGGACAGGGGTCGGGACTTCAACCATACATGTGAAGGAGTAGGAGAACAAAATCCTTAAATGACTTTTATGAATTCTTCCACTGTAATATCTGCATCTCGCAGAAATTTTCTAAGCAACCCCTTCCCTAAAACTTTATGGTTAGGGATTGAGATAGGTGTTTTAGATGCATCAGATAGATGCTTCATTCGGATATGACTACCCGTCTGCCTTACAGGGGCATATCCGAGTTTTTCAAAGGCTTTTACTGCCTCTTTGCCTGATATAACTGGCAGTTTCATACTTCAACCGCTAATGTATGAAAACTAAATTCCTGGATATTTGCAATATCGGAAATTACATATTCGGTTTCATCTTCAAGACACATCTCGATGACTTCACGGATGTTTGTAAGTGCCTCATCGAGGGTCTCTCCTTGAGTATAACAACCTCTCAAAAGCGGACACTCTACTACATAAAATCCATCTTCATCTTTTTCTACGATAACTGGAAGATTTATTTTATTTGAGCTAGATTTCATTGTAAAATTAAGTGCTTTTCATAGATTTAAGGTTGTTGTAAGTCCTATACAAAGAATATTTGCAATAGTGAACGAAATGTTTATATTAGGATGAGGGAAATGGTTTATTATGAATACAATGGAATATACTCAACAAATCATTGATGACCTGTGCGCTTTGCCCAAAGACAAGATTGTCGAGGTAATGGACTTTGTGCATTTTCTAAGGGAGCAAATGCAAAATCAAGGCATCCCATTACGTGAGACAGGATTGACTCGGGAAGAAGCATTCGACCTGCGGAGACGGTTGACAACTTTTAAGGACGACTGGAATGCATCTGGTATGGACGAATATGACAACTTATAAGCAGGGAGATATCATCCTTGTTTGGTTTCCGGATTCTAATTTGATGACCGCAAAAAAACGTCCAGCAGTTGTTTTACAATCAAATAATTTACAAACTGGATTGGGTCAATTGATTATCGGTATGATTACTAGTAATTTAATGCGCAAGGGTCATAAGAGCCGTATTTTCGTAGACATCCATACGGAAATGGGCCAGGAAACTGGCCTTCTAAGTGATTCTATTATTATGACTGATAATATTGCGACTGTTCGTCTATCAGAGATTTACTGAAGAATTGGAACATTTACAGAGTTGGACATACTGAAAGAATCGTTGAAACACACATTTGGACTTTAAAATAAAAATGAATTAACACATCATCAAGTGCGAGTGGGCTTGTGTGTGGATAACTCATATTTCAGAGATTGTCCGATAATTCAAAATCTAGTGGTATTCAGATACGCGCTTCGGGCTGTTGACCTGAAGGACATGGTGGTAATAGACTTGTGGAACGCAGGCGAACAACGCCCGGTCGAAACCTTGTCCGGCGGCGAGTCATTCCTGGTCAGCCTGTCGCTGGCACTGGCACTTCTCAGAACGAAGCTGCGGGCGCTCAAGGCTGGAATCATTGTTTTTGGATGAGGGCTTTGGCACACTGGACAGCGAGACCCTGGATGCTGCCTTAAACGCACTGGAAAGCCTGCGGTTATCTGGCAGGACCATTGGTGTGATCAGCCATATCGACCAGCTTACCCGGCGCATACCTGTGAGGATAGATGTGAAAAGGACTGGGGTCGGGACTTCAACCATACATGTGAAGAGGCAGGGTGGAAGAGAGTATATGTAGGCAGATGGCCACCTTTTACAGAATGCACAAAATCTTCATTCCCTGCCTTTGCCTATTGGCGTGATTAAACAGGCCGGGTAGGTAGTAATTCAATCAAACGTTCTGGGTTTATGGGGGGCACTTCGTGCCCTGTTTTCCCTCCGCGACGGGAGTGAAACATTCTTCAGGTTAAGAGCTGCTGGCTACCAGGGCGACCTGGGGCACGTTGATATTTACAAATAATCTATGAAAAACTGTATAGATTATGATGACAATAGCTGTACAATTATGATTGAGTTAACTACTGAAAAAATTATAAAAATTCATGATATTTTAATGGAACTAGATAAAGGAACTGACGAATATTCACCAGGAGTTCGTGATATTGGAACTCTTGAAAACTTCGTTTATTACCAATTAAACAACAACAATAATGTATTTAAAAATGCTGCTTTTGCATTGCATTCCATAACTCATAGGCATGCATTTTATAATGCAAATAAAAGAACTGGTTTTGGAATTGCTTCGATAATATTAGAATCTGAAAGGTACTTTGTTAATGCGAAAAGACAAGAAAGACTTGAATATTTATTAAAAATTGCACAATATGAAACAACAGTGGAAGAAATAGAAGGGTGGCTCATCTCTAATACACGACAAATGGGGAAATTGCAATTTAAGTTACATAATATTAAAAATGAGGGCATTATATCAATATTATCATTAATATTAAAAATATTGAGGTTATAAAAAAAATAAAAATTACAGTTTAGCTAGTGTTTTAAGAAGCTCCCGGTTATCTTCTATAAAATTCTTTAGAAGGGCTTTTTCATTTAATGTCAGACCCGCTTCATCACATTTTGATTCGTGGAACGTTTTTAAATATCTCTTAAATCCCATATTGTTACACCTAGATTTTCCAATTAATTAAGTAGATATGATTAGTATATATAGTTTTTCTGCTTCATATATTTTTATATTAATAATTTTATTATATATTCTAATGTTGTTCCCTGTAAATAGTTAAATGAGAATATATATTCTTTGTTAATGGCAAGTTTCATGCGCTCATGAGATGCCTCGGATTTGAGCGTTAAAGAAATCCGGGGTAGTTGACTTCGTAGATCGCCGGTGTATGCCCGAAGTCGAGATTGTTGTATGAATGATGTGGTTTTGTGAGGAGGGACTTCATATAAGAACACCATTAAAGGTGGACTTACATGTAAAATAAAAACACTTAATGAAAACTTCACAAAAATACAAGATGGAAGAAGCAGGATAAAAGAGGTAGCATGACCCTGAACGAACTAATCACCGGATCGACCCAAAGGCAGCTTGATGCAATACAACACACCCGTGGGCCCCTATTAATACTGGCAGGTGCGGGCACAGGCAAGACCACCACCATTACTACAAAGATAGCCTACATGGTGAAAGAACAGGGTATAGACCCGGGCCAGATACTTGCCCTTACCTTTTCAAGGGAGGCTGCCGGGCACATGAAAGCCAAGGTCGGGCAGCTCCTGGGAGGTATGGAGGTACATGTCAGTACATTCCACTCCTTCTGCGCAGAGGTTATCAGGGAGAATGCCGACAAGTGCGGTGTGTCCCCCGAGTTCTCTATCCTTGAAGATGTGGACACTTCCATTATGCTGCACATGAAGTTTGGCATAAATGTCAGGGATGCGACACTGTACACTTCATCCATCTCAAAGGCCAAGGACCTAAACATCACCATTGAGAACATGGAGGATTTCCTGCAGGGTCGAAAACAGTTACTCAGGGAAATGGAACCGGATGAGGGTAAATGGGAGCAGCTGTACCATGACAACACCACCCGGCTAAATACCTTCCACCTGCTCAACGATGTTAAAAAGAAGGCATTGAAAGAGCAAAAGAAGGGCTGGATACGCTTCAATGAGGAATATACGGAATATGCCAGGTACAGGGATATGGTGCATACCTGGAAACGCTACGAGACCGCTAAGAAAAAGAGGAATGCACTGGATTACGGCGACCTAAACAAAAAGGCACTGGAATTCCTGCACACATACGGGACCCACGGTGCCACTGACAGGTACAAGTATATCATCATTGACGAGTTCCAGGATACTAACTATGTCCAGTTTGAACTGATCAGACTCCTGGCAGGGAAAGAGAAGAACGTGACAGTGGTGGCTGACCCCAACCAGACCATCTACGCATTCAGGGGTGCCTACACAAATAACATACAGGAGTTTAAACGGAACTTTGATGTCGGGTCTGATGACATTGTTTCCCTTGATGTGAGTTTTCGTTCTACTAATAAGATACTGCGGGTATCCCATGACCTGATACGGCATAACTACGGCCCGGACCAGATGGACCTGCTTATCCAGCTTCATAACTACGATGAAATTGAGGGGGGAGATGTACACATCGTTGAGACTGCTGACGAGAACGAGGAAGCCAGGTACATTGTGGAACAGGTCGAGACATGCCTGGAACACGGGGTGGACAGGTCGGATATTGCCGTACTGTACCGCACACATGCGCAGGGGCGCAGGATACGGCAGGCACTGGAAAGAAGGGGACATGCCGTACGTGTGAAGGATGATACAGATTTTTTAAAGCGCCCCGAGACCAAGACCGCACTGGCCTACCTGTACGTGCTGGATAACCTGGTCAAACCCAGGGCAAGGGGTACAGAAAGCTGGTGGAGGCTGTTCCACTACAACCATGCACTTGATACAGGGGATTCCATTATTATCGGTGAGTACCTTAAGAAACACCGGGTATCTTTCCAGGATGCCATCTACAACCATTTCAGTGAACTGGGGCTATCGCCATCAGGACAGCGGGTAGTGACGCAGATGAAAAGCCGGATAGATGGGCTGAAAGACAAACTTGTACTGGACGTTTCTGATATTCTGATCGAAATACTGGACGCATCAGGCCTGAGCCGCCAGTTCACCAATGAGGATACCAGGGAGAACAGGGAGGCTATGCTGAACCTGAGGAACCTGTATGAAATGGCCCTGAAATTCGAAACCTCACACGGCAGGGAACTGGGTGAGTTTATTGCATACCTTGAGATACTGGATGAGATGGGCAAGAACCCGCCGGCTGCAAGGATACTGGAAGAAAATGCAGTGAATCTTATGACCATTCATTCATCCAAGGGCCTGGAGTTTAATACCGTGTTCGTGACAAATATGGCAAAGGACCGCTTTCCACTGTTCAGAGGTGGTGTTGAGCCATTGATACCTATTGAACTAATAGACCTGTATCGTGACCTGCTTAAGCAGGATTTCAGTTCCAGGTCCAAACGGTTGAGTGCCATACGTGAACTGAAACGGGAGATAAAACTTGAAGAAGAGCGAAGGCTGTGCTACGTGGCCATGACCAGGGCAAGGGAACACTTGTACCTTACACTTGGTATCCAGTACGGCCAACGGGAGCGCCATCCATCGGAATTCCTGGTCGACATTGGACATGACAACTGGAGAGCTGTGGACCAGGATGAAGTGGATGTACCTGATATCACATACCTGCGCGACAGCGAGGTCAGTTCAAGAGAGGTTATCAGGGACAGTGAGCTTGAGCGTATCAAAACCCACAGGAAAAAGCTGGTTATCGAATCCCTTGATTCGGGTTCATTTGAGGAGAGCATGGGGCACCTACTAGTATACCATGCATTGAGGGATGGTAACGGGGAGGATTATCTTGATATTATTAATAGTAACTGGGGCGAACTGGACCCTGCCGGACATGCAAAGGAGATACTGGACAGGGACGGGAGTAATGAAGGAATTCCCCCTCCTTCTGATGTCACATTTAGTGTTTCGGCAGTGAACACTTATTCGGAATGTCCTAAAAAGTATGAGTTACAACATATACTGGGCATGCCTACCCGTGATATGGAGAAGAGTGACGGGGCCATGAATATCGGAAGTTTCGTGCATAAGGTCCTGGAGAAAGCTGTACGCCAGAAGGTCTCGACTAAAAAACAGCTTGATGAGGTCACTCTCGGCCTTGTAAAGGAGGATAAATGGAAATGGGTGGACATGGTAAAAGCAAAACCCTTACTGGATGTGTTCTGGCAGCGCAATAAAGATTCTATTCAAAATAACATGATGGTGGAAAAGAGGTTCACCGTACTGCTGGGGGACCACCAGTTCAAGGGTTTCATTGACAGGATCGACCTGATACCAGGGTCTGATAATAAAGTGGAGATTATTGATTATAAGACAGGGAACGAACCCGGACCTGTTGAAAGGTCAAGACAATTACTTTTATACGCACACGGGTTCGAACATATGTATCCTGAATACAGAGTGCAAAAGCTGACACTTGAGTTACTGGCAAAGGAAAAACCCAGGGTGTATGAACTGGACGGTGAGGAATATACTGCCTCAAGGGTGAAACCGCTGGATAATGATGCCCTGTCAGATATGATAGATGCAGCAGATAATATACTTCATGATTACCGGTATGGGTTTGACAGAATTGATGATGACTCGGTATGCAAACGCTGCGGGTACAATCTGTACTGCGGATAAGCTTTGCGAAACAAGTGTAATGTTGCACAAGGTTTTTTAAGTAGCAATGCATCTAAGGGCTGTATCTTTAGTAGACGTACGTTTAGTTGGCGTCCACATCAAAGAGATAACCGCGCCCAAAATATGAGGGGCGGCGCCGTGAAAATATTCCGGGGCTATAGGAAATATGTTCCTATCGGAGGAAACCAATAGATGGCAAAGAAAAAAGAGAATAGCGAACAGGATGAAATTAAACATATAGTGCGTATCGCCAATACTGACCTTGAAGGTAAAAAGAGCGTACAATATTCCCTTACCGGTATCAAGGGCATAAACAGGCGCATAGCACGTATTATTTCTGATAGATCCAATGTTGACCCGAGTGCGACAATTGGGTATCTGGATGATGAAAAGATCGATTCATTGAAAAAGACTATTGAGGAAATTAAATCCATTTTACCCACATGGATGCTCAACAGGAGAAAAGACTTAATGACCGGGGATGACAAGCATATTCTCGCAACAGATGTTCTACTTACTAAAAGAGAGGACCTGAACACCCTGAAAAAGACCAGGTCGTATAGGGGTGTCAGACACGAGCGCGGTCATAAGGTGCGAGGCCAGAGAACAAGATCCACGGGCAGGAAAGGACTTACTGTGGGTGTCAAGAGGAAGCCTAAATAGGTGGTGAGATTTTATGGGATACCCAGGTAAGAATACAAAATCATATGATACACCCAGACACCCCTGGCAGGCTGCCAGGATGGCTGAAGAGGTTGGGCATATAAAGACTTACGGACTCAGGAACAAACGTGAAGTCTGGAAAGCACAGACCTTGCTTAGGAATTATCGACGGTCTGCTATGGAAATGCTGGCAGAGATCACTGAAGGCGAGTTGACCGGGCATGTCAAGCAGAAATCAGACGATATCCTGGCCAAACTCAAGCGGTATAGTATACTGTCCCCGGAAGGTGGCCTTGACGATATACTGGCACTGGATGCCAGGAACTTCCTGGACCGCAGGCTTCAGACACAGGTTTACAGGCAGGGGTTTGCTAATACACTGAGACAGGCACGCCAGTTTATCACACACGGTCATATAGCGATAGAGAGTAAGAAAGTCACAGTGCCTGGCTATATGGTGACAAAGGAAGAGGAACTGAAGATCGAATACTATCTGAACTCTCCGCTCAAGAGCGAGTCACATGTTCAGCGGCCAGCCCAGATCGTCCAGAAAGAGATCGCCCAGATAGAGGAAGTACAGGAAGACAGAAGACGTGGTCGCGGTCGCCGCGGTGGCGGCGGAGCTGGCGGTCGCGGTCGTAGTGGCCCGGGTGGCGCAAATCGCGGTGCAAGTGGTACTGCCGGCAAAGGCAGTGGAAATCGCAGTACTGGTGGTACTGCCGGCAAAGGCAGTGGAAATCGCAGTACTGGTGGTACTGCCGGCAAAAGCAGTGGAAATCGCAGTACTGGTGGTACTGCCGGCAAAAGCAGTGGAAATCGCAGTACTGGTGGTACTGCCGGCAAAGATAGTGGAAATCGCAGTACTGATGATTCTGCCGGCAAAGATAGTGGAAATCGCAGTACTGATGATTCTGCTGGCAAAGATACAAAAATATCTGGTGAAAAATAGTATTTACAGGAGTAAGATATCATGGTAGAAGGAAAATGGGGTATTGCCCATATACAGGCATCATTCAATAATACCATAATCACAATAACCGACCTGACAGGAGCAGAGACAATTGCTAAGATCAGCGGAGGAATGGTCGTTAAGGCGGCCCGCGATGAGAGTTCTCCATATACTGCAATGCAGATGGCTAACCAGCTATCTGATAAGCTCAAGGATAAGGGTATAATGGGTATTCATGTCAAGGTCCGTGCACCTGGCGGTAATAAACAGAGGAGTCCGGGTCCCGGTGCCCAGGCAGCCATACGGGCATTTGCCAGGGCTGGTATCAGAATCGGCAGGATCGAGGATGTTACACCCATACCACATGACGGCACACAATCCAAAGGCGGACGCCGTGGACGTAGAGTTTGAGTGAGGCACATAATGGATATAGATATCATTGAATTATCTGACACGAAAGCCAGGTTCGTACTTAATGATATTGAACCTGCTATTGCTAATGGACTGCGAAGGATCATACTGGCTGAGGTTCCAACAATGGCGATAGATTACGTTAATATCTATGATAATACATCTGTCCTGTTCGACGAGCAGATTGCACTTAGAATGGGACTGATACCGCTTATAACTGATCTGGAATCATATGTGCTTCCTGAGGATTGTGACTGTGACGGCGAAGGGTGTACCAGATGCCAGCTTTCACTGAACTTGAGTGCTGAGGGTCCGAAAATAATATATTCGGGTGATCTGTTATCAAGTGACCCAAAGGTTACTGTGGCTGATGAGAAAATACCGATCATAGACTTAAGAGAACGTCAAACGCTTGTACTGGAAGCTGTTGCAAAGCTTGGAATTGGACGTAAGCATGCGAAATGGCAGGCAGGTGTTGGATGTGGCTATAAGAACATGCCGATTATCACCATAAAGGAAGATTGTGATTCATGTGGAAGGTGTGTGGATGAATGCCCGAGGAATATCCTGGTTATAAATAATGATAAGCTGGAGGTCACTGATCCCCTGAAATGCAATTTGTGTAAACTTTGCATGGGGATTTGTGATATTAATGCCATTGATGTTATGGAAAAGCCAAATTCATATATCTTTAATATGGAATCTGATGGTTCATATCCGGTAAAAGAACTGGTGATCCAGGGTGCTGACACCATTATCCAGAAGGCAGGACAACTGAAAGAAATACTCTCTGAAATAGAGTAATTCCTCAATGATAATATAAACATTGTGCGTTTGTTGCCACAGTCGAACCTTACAAGGTTTGATCGAAGTGTGCGTTTCGCTATGCTCAAGCGCACAATAATAATAAAAAAATAAAACATTGTGCGTTTGTTGCCACAGTCGAACCTTACAAGGTTCGATCGAAGTGTGCGTTTCGCTATGCTCAAGCGCACAATAATAAAAAAAAAATAAAACATTGTGCGTTTGTTGCCACAGTCGAACCTTACAAGGTTCAATCGAAGTGTGCGTTTCGCTATGCTCAAGCGCACAATAATAAAAAAAAAATAAAACATTGTGCGGGGGTTGCCACAGTCGAACCTTACAAGGTTCAATCGAAGTGTGCGTTTCGCTATGCTCAAGCGCACAATAATAATAAAAAAATAAAACATTGTGCGGGGGTTGCCCAGCCAGGTCAAAGGCGCAAGGTTGAGGGCCTTGTCTCGTAGGAGTACGCGTGTTCGAATCACGTCCCCCGCACATTTTTCATTATATCTTCACTTGAGTCTATGTCAGCACTGGCTGTGCGGTCGGCATGGGGCCTGCCCGGCAAAGATGCGGCACAGGGTGGTGAATATTGCGTTCATACCATAACTTATATTTTATATTTTATATTTTTACTGTTCGTGGCGGCACTAACCAAATATACACAGAAGATGCACTCTGATCTGTGCAGATCAGTTTGGATCTGTGTTCGTAATTTCCTATCCACACTAATTTTTTAGCCCAATCCTGTCTCAAGACGTGTAGGTAAGGTTTATGCCCGATTAACTGAAAGATTCATTTCAGGGTTGAGTTTATGGTACCGGATATTGACGATGACGAACTGGAAGACATGATAATGCGAGGCCCTACGGCTCGTGAGGCAAAGATGGGCGACCATGACATGATGTTCAAGGCGCTGGGAAATCCGGTGCGGAGGAGGATCATCGTGTCTATCGGTGCCTTCGGGAAGGCGCTGCCTGATGTGGTTAAGGAAGTGGGAACTGACAGGTCGCAGGTAGACTACCACTTGGATTTTCTTAAGAAGGGGGAGTATGCGACCTTAGAGGGAGATATGGTCCGGCTGACAGATAAGGGGCTGGGGCTGCTGGCGAATATTTGAAGTGGGGGCGGGGTGTGATGGTCTGAACTGGTTTGTTCAGGCTTCGTTGCATCTGGTCCGGGGGCCGTATCTCATCTCCTCTACACCCAACCAATACCAATTCATCCAGTAGACTCGACAAAATTCCGTCTTTTCATCGATTCCAATTTAAACATATAAGCACTCACAACCCAACCCACCTACCATGGAGCCGCTGCATTACCTTCAGGAAGTAAACGAATGGTGGATTAGCGGAAGCGTTAACCCCGTATTACTCCAAAAACTCCACAGAGAAGAATTCCACGAACTGGTAGAGTTTCTTGAAAGCGAACGCATCACAGCCATCATAGGGCCGCAGCGGGTTGGGAAGACCACGCTCATGTACCAGTTGATAGACCATCTTCTGGACACAGGCACAAAAAAAGAGCATATCCTGTTCGCATCAATGGACGACCCCCTGGTCAAGATGATGACCGACCCCCTGAAGACCATAATAGACGAATATCGCGAAAAGATTGTCAAAAAGCCAATACGGGATGTTGAAAAGTTATACATCTTCATCGACGAGATACATTTCCTGGCCGACTGGAACCTGTGGCTAAAAAGATATTTTGACCTGAAATACAACATCAAATTCATAATATCCAGTTCAATCGCCACACATCTATTAAAATACTCAAGGGAATCACTTGTCGGGAGGATTTCTGAGATTAAGATACTACCCCTTAACTTCAAGGAATTCATCAAATTCAAAGGCAGGACCGAATTGTTAAAACCCTATGGCGGCAAGGATATTTTCAAAATTGATGTAAACAGGGACAAATTCGAACTCACAAAATACCAGAACGAACTGGTACTGTATTTCAACGAATATCTCTTATCTGGCGGATATCCTGAATATCATCCTGCAAAAGACATACGGCTGTGGCAGGACATACTTATTGCCGACGTGGTTGAAAAGACCATATACCGCGATATTGCTGTACTGTACCAGATAAAGCACCCCCAGTATCTTGAAAAGATACTCACATACATTGCCCAGAACAACTGCCAGACCGCATCGTATAACCGGATAGCACAGGCACTTTCTATCAGCACAGATACGCTCATAAACATGATCGATTACCTGGAATCCACGCATTTGATCGGAAGTTTACCTCTTTTCTTAAAGAACGTGAAAAAACAAATACGTTCCAACAGAAAGTTCTTTGTGATCGATTCAGGATTACGGAATGCCTTGCTCAAGAATCGCAGTTTAATTGATGAAAACACTGGGCTATTGGTAGAATCGGTAGTAGATTCCAACCTGCTGACTGTAAAGGAGTTCAGGAAATTTTTCGATATCAGGAATATCTCATATTTTACTGATAAGCAAAAGCATGAAGTGGATATTGTGCTGGACGTTGACGGGAAGATCTTGCCAGTAGAAGTGAAATACCAGAACAATATCTATGAGCATGACCTAAAGCATCTGCACTATTTCATGAAGGCACAGGGTCTGGATTTTGGAGTGGTGGTTACCAGGAACCTGTTTGAGATGAGGACGAACATCCTGTGCATTCCTGTGTGGATGTTCCTGTTGATATTCACGGCTTAGGTATCATCTTTACTTGCCTGCTAATGCTAATATGAGCATCAACCCTGATGTTTCACCCATCAGCCCGGCAGCCTGTGACTACACCAACTGCCCCATCACCACTCCCGCCAGCGCCTTACTCTTCCCAGGCGAGGTTATCATATTATCTGCGTCATGATAATTTCGTACTGTCCGGCTAACCTGCTGTCTGCACCCTCGACCACTTTCATTATATCTTCACTTGAGACATAGTAATCATAGACTGTGCGGTCGGCATGTGGCCTGCCCGATATTATCACCTGGGACTGGCGGTCGCCTTTTGGTTTTAGTAGGGTGGGAGCATGTCGGTGGTTGGGGAGATGCCACATGTCTTTGCCTGGATTGCCTGAGCGATACGGTTAGGCTAACAGATAAGTGGCTTGCGCTGCTGTCGAATATTTGAAGGTGGGCGGAGTGTGGTGGTTTGAACTGGTTTGTTCGGGCTTCGTTGCATCTTATCTGTATTATGTGACTTGAGTGGATGATAGCTTTTATGGGGTGGATTACTAATGAATAAAAAGGAGACTATATTAATTATAAAAACAAATTTACTATGACGATTAATATGGAAACCATGACAGTTAAACTGAAAATCGGAACAATAGACAAATTAAGATTAATCGGCAAAAATGGAGAGAGTTACGACGATATTATTCAGCATCTAATAGATAAAGTAGAGTATAAGGCATTTATGCAAGAACAATATAAAATCCTGGATGAAGAAAAAGAATGGATATCTTTAGATGAGTTATAATGTCAAAAACAATTCGATTATCAAAAATTGCAATAAATCAACTCGATTCGTTGCCAAAAGATATGAGAAATAGAGTTAAAAAGGCACTATATGCTTTAAGTGATACTGAAAAGAGTAGAATACTTGATACTAAGAAATTAAAAGGTGTTAATGGTAGAGAGAATCTGTTTCGATTGAGAATTGGCAATTATCGTGTTGTCTATTTTGAAGATGTCAAGAGCTTTAAAATAATTCAGATTATCCATCGTGGAAAGGGATATAAATGGCTATGAAATTTATATGGAACGGCTGTAATCTTAATCAATATGCTCCGCAGCTCTGCTACGGTTGGGTGTGCCATCGCAACGTTTGACTACTTCCTACGCATCCTTGTAGTCTCTTACTTTCAATTTCCACATTAACGGATTGCCATCTCTAAACAGCAGCAATGGAGTACTTCTTGCAACAATTCCTTCCATTATTTTAGGTTCATTTGCAATTAGGCTGTTTGGTTTTGATTGTACATATTCCACAGCTTCATTAATCTCCATTGTTCCAACCAAAGGCACATAAGAAATACCAATTTTATCTGAAATGTCTTCTATAGAGTCTCTTAAAACCCACCATCCGCCAATATAAGCATCGAATAGAATAAATCCTACATCTTTGCGATATAAGCCACCGCCTTTTTGGATTTTTGGACCATATCCTTCTCCAAACAGAACAACATCTGTATCATTAAACATTTCGTGCATTATTAGCAATGTAAATGTTCTTTGCAGATATTCATACAAATGTGCAGGAATCTGAGCGTTATCAGTACGTCCACCAAATGAAACAATACCATTTTTATAGATAACTCTTATATTTGTGCCATCTATTTTTTCAGTTATATTCCATTTCTTAATCGCAGCAAATTCAATTTTTGAATAATCTCCTTCGATTATCCTGAACTTGTTGTTTTCATCTCTTTTCCATATTGTATTTATTTTTGGATATTTCATTATAAGTGGATACCCCAATTCATTATATATTACCTCATGCGTGGTTTTGATACCCATCATTATGGGGGAAGTATACTGTGGTTGAGGGATATATGGTCTGACTGACCGATAAAGGGCTGGGGATGCTGTCGAATATTTAAAGGGGGCGGGGTGTGATGTGGTGGTCAGAACTGGTTTGTTCAGGCTTCGTTACATCTAGTCCCGGACCAGTAACTCAACAATATGACAGATGAAAATGTGGTGTAAACTTTATGTCTTCCCCAGTACAAAGATATACACATGAAAACCATAATCCAGATTCATAAGGAAGGAAAATATTTTGTAGCCGCAGACTTGGTAACAAATGTAGCGGACCAGTGACTGACTGAAGAGGAAGCTCTTGTAAACTTAAAAAAAGGACTTGAAGAACATTATCAAATCCTCATGGAACTCGCCCCTAAGGATCAAAAGATATCATTCTTAGATATTGAGGTAGAAAAATATGCAAAAACTACCAGTCTTCTCGACGAAGGATGTTATTAAAGTTCTGACCAAGTCTGGTTTTCTGGTCCACCGTCAAACAGGAAGTCACATTCATTTATGGAATGAAGACCAACGACTGCTTGTTACAGTTCCAAATCATTAAGAATTGGCTAAAGGAACGCTGATATCAATTATGAAACAGGCAAAGATGGAAAGAGAAGTCTTTCTATCAAAATTGAAATAAAATTCATGCGAGCGGCCAAGATTGAAAACCTAAAATCTGGGAAGTTGAATATAAGCTATTTCTCTAATTCCAAAGCAGGTTGACTATACTAACTGCTCCATCACCACTCCCGCCAGTGCCTTACTCATCCCAGGCGAGGTCATCATAGTATCCGCACTCACCACATCCACATCCATATCTCCCACATCCCGCAGCCCCAACCCATCCCGCTCATCCACCACAAACACATCCAGCAGCCCCTCATAGAACTGCATCACACCCCTGGACGACACCTCAAACCCGCAGGCGCTCATCAACTTACCAGCAGGCCCGCTCACAGGCTCACACCCGATGATTGGACTGATCGCAACCACATGTTTGCTTCCTATCAGTTCACGCATGCCATTCACTGCAAGTATTGGCCCTATACTTGTAATAGGATTGCTGGGGCCGATAATGATATTATCCTCCCGCTCCACGGCCTGCCAGATAGCATCTGTAACAGATGTATTATCTACTCCCTGGTACTCCACACCCAGCACCCCGGGTTTGCCCCGCTGCCCCACCCAGAAATCCTGGAAGTGCATAGTACCGTTGTCGGTGGTTATCATAGACGATACCGATTCGTCACACATGGGCAGGATATTTGCCCCTGCCCCCAGCATACGTGCGGTTCTGCCTACGGCCTCTGTCAGGGAAGCACCCTTTCTGATAAACTCCGAGCGCAGGATATGGGTGCCCCTGTCCCTGTCCCCCAGCCTCAACACCTCATCATGTCCGGCCGATGCAAGAGCTTCATGGGTGTGGTACGTATCCTGTGTGATGCCCCACCATTTATCCGTATCCAGCAGACCGGCAAAAAGGTAGGTAACAGTATCAATATCAGGGCACACCAGGTTACCCGAGACCCACAGGTCCTCTGCTGTGTTAACTACAACAGTAATATCTTCATCAGGTACAAGCTGCCGAAGACCGCCCAGGAGTTTTGGTGTTCCTGTACCACCGGATAATACAAGCATCATTGCTCATAGTACAGGGCAGAATATTAAACTTATTGAAATGTTCACTGCAAAACAATAAATAATATTTATCTTCCTACATACCAATTCATGTGATGGTTATGTATGATTAAAAAAAAATCGGGCTGGAGCATATACAACTATATTCTCCTCTTTTTGATGATGGTTTTGCTGTATAGCTATATTACAATGTTCATCAAATTAAATTTAGAGGGGGAATCGCTCAGCTTAATTGAGTGTGTATATTTTGTGACATGCACCATGACCACGGTTGGTTATGGGGATGTGGTCATGACTTCACCGGTTGGAATGATATTCAGTGTAGTTGTGTCGCTATCCGGAGTCGTACTGTTTTTTGCACTGCTCTTCCCATTTGTGGTAATGCCGTGGATTGATAAACAGATGAGGGGGGGACTGCCCACCCTGGCTCCAAAAAAACTTGAAAACCACATCATTATATGCGGCTACAACACAATGGTCGAATCACTGGTGAACGAACTGGAAGACCACAACAAGTCCTTCATTGTGGTGGACGACGATGAGGGGCAGATACGGTCACTTTTAAATGACGGCATACAATGTATTTTTGGGGACCCAGGTAAAGAAGATGTACTGAAAGCGGCAGGAATATGCAGGGCCAGGTTGCTCATAGCTAACCAGAATGATGAAAAAAATGCCAGTATTATACTGACAACAAAGGAATCTTGCAACATAGAGATCCTGGCAATCGTGAATGATAAAAGCAATTCGGATTATTTAAAATATGCTGGTGCCAACAGAGTGATATCGCCGAAATCATTGCTTGGCTCGTTCATTGGACGCAAGGCCGTAGCACCCCTGTCTGATAGGATAGCCAACAGTACCGCTTTCATGGATGACCTCGAGATCACAGAGTTTCCAATATATCCGGGCAGCACTCTGCTGAATAAGAGTCTTAAAGAATCCAGGATAAGGGATTTGACAGGTGCCAATATTGTAGGGATATGGAAAGGAGGCGAATTGTCCCTTAACCCCAGGTCATATGATATAATAAAGAGGAATTCCATATTGCTGGTGGTTGGCAACAAAGAACAGTTGAAGAAATTCAAACGTCTTACACATTAATTATAGACAACTTATACATTAAACACAAACAAAATTTGAGACTATTTAATTTATTCTGATCAAGTAGGTTAAACGGATCATGGCAAAGAAGATTAACCACAGAGGCACACAGAGCGTTATTGTTTTCTCTGTGCTCTCTGTGCACTCTGTGGTTATAACCCGTTCCAGGAAATAATAAAAAGTCTCTAAAATTTACACAATAAACACAAACGGGATACTAATGCATGAAATAGTGAATTTTATAGATAACCACACCATTGTGCTGGGGTATGGTGATGTGGGACATAGAGTTGTAAGACGCCTGACTTCGGCAGGGGTGCTTTTTGTTGTAGTGGATTCTGATGAAGAAGTGTTCAGGGATGTGGACTTCACCCACCTTACAGGGAATGCTGCATCCGAGTCTACCCTTAAAAAAGTGGCTGTGGAACGAGCTTCCACTGTTATTATGGCCCTTGAGTCTGATCCGGATATTATTTTTGCCATTCTGGTGACGCGAAAGCTGAATCCCAATAGTGTTATTCTGGCCAGGGCAAATGAAGTCGATTCCATTGACAAAATGTACAAAGCAGGTGCCGATTATGTTGCATCGCTTTCCATAATCGCCGGCCAGATGCTGGGGCGGATCGCGTTGTTGGCACATGACCATCCGTTAAGGGAAGAAACCATAATGATGTACGAGGGCATAAAGATAGAGAAATATACAGTCAGTTCGTCCTCATTATTGGTGGGTAAGACTCTGGCCGAAATTGACATGCATAGCACCATCGGCTGCACTGTGATCGGGATTTATGCAGGAAATAAGGCCAGCTCAGAGATTGACTCCAAAACTGTTATCAAGGAGGATATGACCCTGGCTGTACTTGGTAGTGTGGAACAGATAAAGGAGTTCCGTGAGAAATTTGTCAGATGAGCCAATGATAACTGCCATTGGAGAATGTTCACCCACAAGAAACCATTACCAATTCCTATCCCACAATGCCAGCGTCATCCTGGCCCTGCTGATATCGATCCTCGAAAACACATAATCCAGCACTTCATCCTTTGCCTCCTCACCCGTAGCAACATTGCTCACATACTTATCAGTAATACCAGACGCCAGCACATCCACCTCCCCCGCAATAACAGCATGCACCTCCTCCCTGGCCACTTCCTGCATATACCCCGTAATTTGCTCGCTAAGCTCCAGGCCGGCATCTTCAATAAATGCCGGATCATCCTTCAACTCAGCCAGAACCTCATCCATGATAATGTCACTAATACCTGAATTACTGCCCGGAACCACACTATCCACCTGCTGGTTTACAGCAGTCTGCGCCCTCTCAATAGTCCTTTCAATAGTCATCGTGACGATCGTCCCTACTGCCTCATCCACAGTCCTGTTTATTGCAACATTGATATGTCCGGTAATCTGCTCTTCAGTATCTTCCCTTGGCACCTCATTAGCGCTCTCAAGATTAACACCAATAGCCTTCAGCTCATCTGCGATCAGCACCTCCACATGATGCCTGGTAAATTCAGTACAATACGGCATAGCGATCCAGCTACTCTCCACATATGCAGTATCAGGCACCTCCGGCCCCATATGCGTTTCACCCCCAATAGGCACATCCCGAAACGGCCGCCATACAACAGAGACATTGTAATTATATCTATCACCTATTTGCATGTCAAGATTATCACGCATCTGTACATCCATATTGTCCCTGTACTCGTCGGTCAGCAGGTTCAGTCTTACAGACCTGCCAGCGTGATATATAGTGAACTGGGACGCCACCGACTCGCTGGCAAGGTCTGCAAATATCTTATGCTCTATCTCCCGTCCCGCAACCAGTTCCTTGCCAGTCTGGTAGACACCCGAATCCACAGCACCGGGGCCAAGAGTTTCATTCAGAAGAAAGTCCATCTGGGTGCCGGCCACAGCATAGGAAAAATCATTCACCCTTCCATTTTGCAGGGACTGTATCACCTGTGAATTGTGCCCGGCCGCACTGGTATCGTGCAGCGCTGTTAACTGGATATTGCCCACCATTGCAGGTGCCACCAACACTGCACTGACTGACACCAGCACCAGGAATAGCAAAACATCTATAGAACTTGAAAAGCCCCTGGTATCTTTGATCATTTGCATGCTATTTCTCCCATATCTTTACTGTCAGTGTACCCGGCATCTCTTCGACATCGTTCAACCTGATGGTCACAGGAATGGATGCCGATATGCCAAGATCTTCAGAAGTCCCCACAACCTTGCTATAAGTTGGAGGCACTTCGATCTTAAATGAAAAATCATAATGTGTTGCGTACCTGTCCCTCAATTCGTTGATGTTTCCCGTATCCATCGACTCTACCCTGGATGCATCTATCATCTCAGGACAGCATGGGACTGTCAGTAGTGGGTCATTCCCGAGCATCCCTGCCAGGGATACCGCATCATCGTAATGTTGTGCAATTAATGTCTTTTCCTGGTATATCTGGTACGTGTGTGCCATAACCGAGATAAATATCACAAAACCAATAACTGCAAGGACCATGACCACCAGGTCGGAGTTTGGTTCAACCACGGCCCGCTCATCTTTGGTAAACAATGGTGACCCCCATTTTCTCAAACATAAGCAAAACAGCAGCTACAAATCTTATGGGCAATGCACCGGCCCCTACTTCGTTATTAATTAACATACGAGACTAAAATCCCGTTATTCTATATGGTAATTGCTAATGTGTGTTAATATATTATTCCGAATATAAATCTCAAGTGCAGTTCTGATTATAAAATACCTCATTGGCCACTTCAGGCAGGAAAAATAAATTTTATCCCAATGCCCGGTAAATCATAAACCTTAAATATGTTGCTCATTTCACCTATTCCCGATGGGAATATCAAATATGTGTGAAAGCGACTCTGGCAGAGTACCTTTGACAATAATTGGCATATTGTTCCTATTGATATCAACAGCAGTATCCATCCACATCACACAAATGGATCAGGAAATGGCACAATCCAGACAACCAGTGGATAATATAAAAGGTCCAAATGATGCCTTCTTATTATTCAACTCCGATATGAGAAGAGCCATAAATTATGCAGCAATGGACGCCGTACAACAAATGGGAGAGACCCCTGTTATCGATCCCGATCAAAGCAGCCAGTACAACCCCGGAGGCGGTCAGATCGATGTAGCAGAGTTCAACCGGAACTGGGCCAAAGGCATGATAATGTACCATCTTAACAACTACATCGGATCCAATTATATGTACAACCGTTACGATTACCACGGATATGCCGTAAATGTCGAGCCATTGCAGGACTGGGAGGGGATTTACTTCACCCCCATCTACATGGGGCTGGACAGAAAACTTGAACTCCCCCCGCTTACCCCTGACCTGCTTACCCCAAAAGAGACCCATGAAGTCTACTGGGAAGTAAACGTACCCATGAACATATCCATTGTGAACATTGCCACAGGCGAAATAGTAGAAAATAAAAGTATCAGACTCGAAACCCTGAATTTAGCAAGATATCCACTCCTTGAATCCCTCACAACAGAATACGAGACCAGGCTAAACGGTTCCAATGCACTGATGACCGAAACCACCGCCTTTGCCATGGGATATACCTGGGCAAGGGGATTCCACCAGTATTACAAACCTGGAGGCCCTAAAAATATCGTAGACAACGAACACCTTGGACTTATAGTGAACGGAGGACTATTGCTGGACCAGGGTTTTGTATTCAATTCAGTTGACCCAGAGAGTATCATCGAGTATGGCATGGAAACAAAAAGGGTACTGGAAGGTAAAAAAGACATGGACATGGCCGAATTTTTAAGCAGTGCCAAACTGGTCAATGGCAGTTATATTGTCGATCCCAACGCCAATGCTGCCAATTCCACAGGGGACCCTGATAATGCAACTAAAGCAATGGAACTGGCTGCACATTTTGACTACAATGCCACCCCCATAACTGATCTTCTTAATAACGATTCAATACCGGAAGGTTCAGCCACCAGGCAGCTGATCAACAAAATCATACCCCAGGTCTATAAAGCTAAACTGGCAACCGGTGTTGCCAGACAAAAGAATGAGGATATAGGAGCTCATGACGGATATGAATCAAGTCATAAGATAGATGGCTGGGGTGAACCTGACAGCATGAAGCAATTAGAAGTACTGCCCAGGGATACAAACATGCCTGGGAACCTGTATGGTGAGGTATGGGAATTAACATGGACACGCGAGCATGTATGGCGGCATTATTATATCGTGGAATATGACTGCGAGAAGACCAGGAAAATCTTGTATACTGATTCTGAGGGAAATTCTGCTACCCGTACTGAAACATACTGGGGTACGTGCACCCGTACCGAATATAATGAAATGACGGCCATTGATACGAGGGTGGACAGGGTCGCTGTTACACTGAAAGCTAAGGAGAACTCGAAGACTAGTATTCGTCTTGATTATGCTGATACCAGCCTGTCAACAGTTAATGATGTGGTCAAGGCTTTTACTTCGAGGGATGTTGTATATGCGTCAGTCCATATTGATTCCGGGCTTGAGGAAGCATATACAAGTTATAAGAGTGGGATATTTGACCCTAACCTGATGGCAAATATCAAGAATAAGAACCTGGACAGTGATAATTGCGATCCAAGGACTTTTGATGTGGTTCCACCGGTCGGGTTGAAGGGGGAGGCACAGGATGCGGTGGATGAGATCAACTGGGAGATACGCAAGGATATCCATCTTGACCCTGATATTAATTATATGAATTATCCCAATCCAGCTGATGCTATGCGGGCTACTGCTATTGACTTGACTGCAAAGATCAAGGCGAACCAGAGCCGGTATGTGGATAAGGACAGGTATTATAGTGGTGGAAAGTATAGCAGTTGCAGTGCCAAAATCATCAGCCAGGTGCGGGAGTGGTATGTGGATGAGGTGCTGTACCAGGTGAATGAACAGTACGGAGACGCAGCGGATAAGATCGATACTGAGATCGATTCCAGTTTCGGTGAATCAGCAGACGGTGTGCGGGATGCAAATAATGCGGGTGCCAATCTGCTAAAGTCTGTGATGTGTTTTCCGATCGGGTTTACAATGAAGGCTGAGCATGTTAGGCCGGACGGTTCGCATTTCGATAAGGATGAACTTGCCTACTGGGATGAGAATGTGACGCTGGGTGTGAATATGGCACCGAATTACTTGCGGCATGATAAATTCTATGACCCAGAACAGAACATCTGGATAGATGCTTTGAAAATGGGACAGAAGTACATAGCTGACCCTGCAAAAAATCCATCAAGTGAAACATTTATTCCCCTTTCACTGCAGAATGTAAATGTTTTTGCTGGTGTTGGATTGAATACCGTTCCTCTAATAAATGGCGGACAGCAGGTTTTACCGCCATCGCCCAGTACGGCCTGGGTAGCAACTACTAATATCTGGAAGATACGGGTTAAAGGAAGATTACATCAATTTCACTTATATGATTTTGATAATGAATGTCATCCACACCCAATATTTGGACATGAAGCGCAGATTTATTCGAGAAAACACGATATAGATATTCGTGATCCAGCTACTGGATCAGTTGTAGGGGACAATGATCCGATCGAATTTGAATTTACTACTGGTACTTTTATTTTTGTTCCTCCAGGTCTAAAAGGAGTGGGTGATAGACGGGAAGGAGAAATTATTGAAAACTCGATTGGAGCAATAAACGAAGGATGGTAATATGAAATTAGTTAAAATAATAATATTGTTATATTTGATGATTTATTTAACTTGTAATGTTAGTGCTTTTGAAAATGAATTCACCAACGGATCAGTATATTTTAATGAAAAACAATGTACTGTCTATGATGCTGAATTAAAAGTGGGCGAGCCAGCCACAATTAAAGCAGTAGTATACCTGAAAAAAAATGTTGATGTTTCCACAGCCATTACAGCTTCAGGTTTTGGCTTTAAAAATGTCGATCAACCATTTGAAGTGATTAAGGGTCCAAGTGAATTTACTGAGAATGCCAGGGAATTTGGA
>Ga0255434_10011_pt1 | contig 22346 bp, 20 predicted proteins | sample ANMaggSeSYBR02J4_FD_182667 | JGI IMG/M metagenome (GOLD analysis project Ga0255434, IMG submission 182667) | Sediment cell enrichment communities from methane seep in Santa Monica Basin, California, United Staets - ANME aggregate JGI... | ecosystem: Environmental > Aquatic > Marine > Cold seeps >...
GAGAACGGTACTATGCAAATAGATTATCTTTCTGACTATTCTGGTGATTATTTTAGATTCAGAATCCTGGACGAAGAAGGTAAAGTCCTGATGGTCTTATAAGAATTTACTGATAGATACTTAAGTATGAATATAATGGTAGTTTTAACGATACATACCCGCAATAACTACCATGCCGACATGGCACTAACAGCCAATATCAATGAGGAGATGACGGGGGGGCATTATGCTGGTGCAGGATGGAGAGGTGCTGGACAGCCGTCGCTACCCTTTGCCGGGTTGTTGAGCCCGGACCCCGTGGAAGATGTGGCCATGGAGCTGGAAGGATTGCATGGAATAATAAAGGAAATGGGGTGTATGCTGCAAGCGCCATCATAACAATTGCCTGAAGTAGCATTGATATTGGCTACGACACTATAAGCAAGAATAGCCACGCAGGAATATACAAAATATTTCCCTCTTCCTTTAGTATATCCTTTGTCACAACAATCCCCGTTCTATCAAATTCCTCGCAGAACTTAACCATCCCCTTCAGGTCGCGTTTACCAATCTCATTTGAGTACTTGACCTCAATTGGAACCACCTCATTCTTTAATGTGACCACCATATCCACTTCATTTCTCGACCTGTCCAGCCAGTAGAATATCTTGGGGAACAATTCCCGCTTTTTCAGGGAAAAAATATGTAAGAACACAAGGTTCTCCACAATCTTTGTTTTCTCCAGTTCATCAATTTCCTTCATTAAAAGAGAATTACGAAGACCGCAATCCATAAAAAACAATTTTTTCTCCTTTCTTGTGGATGTTACCTGCTTTTTCGAATAAAAATAAGCAGTATATACTAAGAAACATTCCTCCAGATACGAAATATAATTCTTCACAGTATCCACCTTCACACCCAGCACCTGCGCAAATGTGGAATAATTCATTCTCCTGGACATAACATCAGAAAGCAGGTCTGTCAGGTCACTCAATATCCGCGGCTCTTTGATGTCTTTAAGGTCCAGTATATCCCTGTTGATGGTCAGGGTCTTATACTGCTTCAGTACTTCATAGGCCCTTTCCACATCCTTGATGTAAAAAACTTCAGGGTACCCGCCCTTTATGATATATTCATCCAGTGTAATGAGAAGTTCCTGTTTTTCCAGTATAAGACTGTCGTGTACCCTTTTAATGTCATTATAATCCCTGAAGTCCGCTTGAACATCTATGCCGGTAAATTCCGAAAAATTCAGGGGCAATATCAGATGAAAATTAATCCTTCCAAGCAGACTCTCCCCACTGCCCTTTAGAATCCTCAGTGATGAAGAGCCGGAAACTATAAATTTTATCTTGAGGCCCAGGTCCTGCCAGTACTTCAGCATATTTCCCCAATCATCCAGCTTGTGGATCTCATCCAGGAAGATATACACTTTACTGCTCAACCGGTCTATTGGTTCCTTGACAATGGTGTTGGAAAAATCCCTCATAGTACTGTCAAAATCATGCTGCATCTCCAGCCTGATCTTGGGGTTATCAAAGGAAATGAATAAAATATTTTTCTCGCTGACCCCATTGTTGAGTAAATGGTCTATCACGTCATACATCATTGTAGTTTTGCCCGTCCTCCTGGGTCCCAGCAGGCAGGTTATCTTATCATCTTCAAGTTCTTCCAGCAGATTGCTAAATTCTGCTCGTTTAAGCCTGCCCAGTTTCGACCCGCTGACACTTTTTGTCTTCCACCATAAGTTCTGGATAATAATTTCTTCATACATAATTCCGGTATAAAGTATGTATTATACATCAATCTTTCCATTGTAGAGTATAAGTTTATAGTATTTTTTTCCGTTTTGAAGTAAAAGATACCGAACTACTGTCGCACCCCGGGAAAAAAGAGTGGTTTAACTTCCAGGATACTCCAGGGTGATACTATCCCCCTGTATCACTATCACCAGCGTTACTATCGCCAGTGTCACTCCCCCCAATGTTACAACAGGCGAACGATAACCTCCATTGGAAAGTGTTTTATCCCATCTCAATAAAAGAGATTGAATGGTAATATTGAATTCACAGGTAATTTCAATGAGTCTACAAAATAAAGATGAGCTAATAACAAAGATCCTTGAACTAAAAGAATCGTGCAATGCCGTCATCCTGGCCCATAATTACCAGAGGGGGGAAATCCAGGATATTGCAGATTTTGTTGGGGACAGCCTGGGATTGAGCCAGCAGGCTGCAAAGCATGATGCCGATGTCATAGTATTTTGCGGCGTGGACTTTATGGCTGAAAGTGCTGCCATCCTTAGTCCGGACAAGACCGTCCTGATGCCTGAATTATCATCACAGTGTCCCATGGCGGCCATGATCACACCTGAAGAACTGGTAAAAATCAAAAACGAATATCCAGGAGCTGCAGTAGTGACCTATGTGAATACCAGTGCAGCAGTGAAGGCAGAATCAGATATCTGCTGTACATCCTCTAATGCTGTCCAGATAGTGAACAGCCTGGATGAAGATGTAGTGATATTCACACCTGACAAGAACCTTGCCCTTTATGCGGCACGCTACACTGATAAGACGATCATACCCTGGGACGGTTACTGCCCCACACACCACCAGATACTTTCAGGAGATGTATTGCTATTGAAAGAAGAACATCCGGATGCCGAGGTCATAGTGCATCCTGAATGTAAACCCGAAGTGATCGACATTGCAGACGCGGTATTAAGCACAGGTGGGATGGTGGATCATGTAAAAGAGTCCAGGTATAAAGAATTTATCATAGGTACCGAGGTGGGTATGCTGCACAGGCTGAGAAAGGATAATCCGGATAAGATCTTCTATCCGGTATCAGAATATGCCGTGTGCCCGAATATGAAGATGATCAGCCTGGAAAATATCATTACTGCACTGGAAGAGAACAAATACATAGTTACTGTGCCCGGGCATGTACGGGTGAAGGCGAAAAAAGCGCTTGATCGCATGCTTGAGGCCGGACGTGGCGACTGATGCCGTCCAATTCTTTTCGTACCTTTATTGAGCTGATCAGGTGGGCCAATTGTGCCATGGCAGGTATTGCAGCCCTGGTAGGCACGCTGATAGCCTTCCTGGCGTTGCCTGATTCCATGCAGGTGCAGCTTGTATATGAGCCTGTATTGGTTTTTTCTGTTGTGTTCCTTATCACCGGAGCAGGCAATGCAATAAATGATTATTTTGACCACGAGATCGACAGGATTAACCGCCCCAGGCGCCCCATTCCATCAGGAAGGGTGAACAGGAAAACAGCGTTGTACTTTTCATTGCTCCTTTTCGGGACCGGTGTCGTACTGTCATACTGGCTGGGACCTGTATGCCTGTTACTGGCCGGATTCAATTCCTTAATGCTGTTCCTGTACGCCAGTACCCTGAAACGCATGCCACTGGCAGGCAATATAGTCGTGGGATACCTCACAGGTTCCACCTTCCTGTTCGGGGGTGCACTGGAAATATTTGACGGTACAGGCATCCAGTCGATAATAATACTGTTCCTGCTGGCGGTCCTGGCTACTATGGCCAGGGAGATCGTGAAGGATATACAGGATATTGAAGGGGACAGCAGGGCCGGAGCCAGGACACTTCCCATTGTTATAGGTAAGATGAAAGCTTCACGTCTGGCTGCTGTACTGGGAATAACAGGAATTGTACTGAGCCCATTGCCCCTGGTCTTTAATGTGAACAATGCATTCGGTGCATCTTACATGGCTGTGATCTTTGTGGCAGATATACTTTTTTTGGTTTCAATCAACGAGATTCTACTGAGGGATAATGCAAAAAAAGCTTCAAAATTGCTAAAGATGGCCATGTTCGTGGCTTTAATAGCTTTTATAGTCGGTACAGTGATATAAAGCTGAATTTAAGGTTTTAGGATTAGTTTGTCTGGAAAATCAAAACATAATTTTTAAATAGGCGTATCTATAAGATAGAATCATATTTTACCTATGGTTTAATATTATATTTAAGGAGGAAATACAATATGAAAGATAAACTCTTACCAACAGCAGCAGTTGAACGCGTGATCAGGGCAGCAGGTGCACACAGGGTCAGTGCCACAGCTAGTGAAGAACTGGCAAAACTTCTTGAAGAATATGGCATTGAAGTAGCAACCAGAGCCAACAGGCTGGCAATCCATGCCAAGAGAACCACGGTCAAGGGCGAGGATATTCTTGAAGCGTTAGAGCAGATGGAGTGACTTTGGAAAAGATCAGATCAATCTGTTGATCTTTTTTGAAACATCATCCATCCGGGTTATTGCAAGTTTCATATCAGTGCCAGGTTTAATCAGAACAAGGAACAACGCATTTTTATCAATCTTCTTAAAGGGCAATAATACCGTCTTTAGTGAATGTTAAGTTATGATCATACCAATTGAGATCAAGACGTTTTGAAAGGTCCCAGGTATGGTTATATACTATAGATGAAACTGCATGAGCCATGTTCGCATTGATATTACTATCAAATTGACTTTATATCCCAAGTCCACTTGAAGAAGAAATATCTGTACCAAATACTCCTTCTACTTTTAAGATATTATAAATATTTCAGTGGATTGTCTAAAATAATAGATTATTATGACTATAATAAATAAATTCAGTGAACGGGATATTATTTCACTTATAACTGAATTGCTTGAAGCTGAATCAAAAACCGGATCGATCCACCGTTCGGTGGTAGGACCAGGAAATGATGACTGCGCGGTCATTGATATGGGTGACTCAGGACTTCTGGTAGCTACAACTGATATGCTCCACAAGAAGGCCGATTTTCCTTCCGGCATGACACCGTACCAGATGGGATGGATGAGCATTGCAGTAAACCTGAGTGACATTGCGGCCATGGGGGCCAGGCCGATAGGTATCATGACAGCACTTGGAATGCCCTCTGGATTGGAAGTGGATTTTGTTAAGGAACTGGTGAGCGGGATGAGTGGTTGTGCCTGTAGGTATGGTACACAAATTATTGGCGGGGACGTTGACAGGCACGATGAACTTACCATAGTGGGATCTGCGCTGGGAATTGTTGATGCGGGACAACTGGTTACGAGGAAAGGGGCCAAACCGGGTGATCTGGTCTGCGTGACCGGTGAGTTAGGCACTGCCGGGGCAGCACTTGAGGCATTACAGCAGGGAAGGGAACCTAACCCGGAAGTACTGGAAAAATTCTACATGCCAGTGCCCAGGATAGCAGAAGGTATGGCTTTGGCAGGTTCGGGCTGCCTGACATCTATGATGGATATCAGTGACGGGCTGGCACTGTCCCTGCACGATCTTGCCGCTGCCAGCGGTGTGGGGTTCCATATCAAAGCAAGTGATATACCGGTGCACAGGTCTGTGCGTGATATGGCTCCAGTTGGGGATAAGATCATTGAAGATAAGGTCGTAGATGATAAAGTCGTTGAGGCCATTGGTGATATGGTCGTTGATGACAAGGTTTTTGAATGGAGTGTATACACAGGCGGCGATTTTGAACTGCTGTTCACCATCAATACTGACTGCCTGGAAAAGGCAGGGAAGGTTGCTCAATTCACAGTCATAGGTGAAGTTACCGCCAGCGGGGTAACCATTGAGCATAACAGGCACATTGCGGATATGGATCCCAGGGGATTCCAGCAGTTCGGGGATAAGGTTTAATTACCTGCAATCAAAGGTTGATACCATGATAATATGCCCCACCTGCGGCGGTACTGACTGTATAAGACCGGCTGAAGATGTGCTTGATTCTATTTACCAGATGTATATGGCCTGCCCGGAATGTCCGCCTGAACCCGGCTGGGACAAGCAGGTCCCACTGGCGGCTCTACTGCACGGAGATACTGTTGATGAGAATACGTTGTTATGCATTTCATGCAGGCGCCGTCCACTGGATGGGGTGATGGGGCATGTGCTGGCTGTTATGCTGGAACACGGGGACAGGGAAGAAGGTGCAGGACTGGCACTGGTCGGGACCCCGCTGATAGCCTGTGGTTTTCCCATTATGTATCCGCCCAGACTAGGTAAGAGGGACTTGGTACTTATAGCAGATAATGTGCGCCCGGATACGGCAGAGGATATTGTGGATAGGGTGCCAGAGGTCAGGGGGGTCGTGTTAAGGGTGGGTGACCAGGCCCAAAGCGTGGGGATACTTGATCCTGATTCCCGGCCCCATGAATATACACTGCTTGCAGGTTGCGACATGAGGTGCGATGTGGCACAGACCGCAGTGGGAGAACTGGTGATATATAAGAGCCAGAGCAGGATCCATATCGAGTTTCCGCGGGAGAGCGGACACAAGATGGATGTGCTTGGGAAGCTGGACATGGAGGGGTTGCTGGCTGGCAGGGTTGTAGTGGACGGCATGTGCGGTCCAGGGACACTGGGCCTTATGTCGGTGCTGATGGGTGCAAGTAAAGTGATATTGAACGATGCCTGGCGCCCGGCTATTGAGAATGTGCTGCTAAACCTTGAAGTTAATAGAGATCTGCTGGATGTGGAAGTTGAACGATTGATCCCTAGTGGTGATATGCCACTTATCGGGGATGAACCGTTGCTTGTGGCAAAGGCGATCCGGGACAGTAACACCATAGCAGAGGTTTATTTCAGTGATATCAGGCGGCTTGCTGGTGTGGTGGATGATTGTGATGTTTGCCTGATAGATACGTTCCCTACTGCAGACCCGTCTGAGTATGTTAAAATATGGAATGAAAAAGTTTCTTGTAGAAAAGTTATAGTAATATAGAATTATTCAAAATTAAATGATTTTATCAATAAACAAATACAATTGAATTGTTGAGATTTTTTTTAACGTATAGGAAATTAGAAATACATTTCGACATAGACATAGGTAATTTTCTTAATTCCAATCAAATCTTTTGACAGGATATACAGGATTGGATCGTATCCTGCCAATCCTGATTATTCTGCCTGAAATTTCCATTTTCTTGAAAAAAGGACTTAGGATACTCTTATTAATTTTAAAAACCAAATATTGATCGGAGTGCGCATTGCACATGTACAACCTATCAGAACTTGCCACCTATTCCACTCAACAATGGCTGTCATATGTAGACCCGGTAACATACGACTTTTTAGAGAAATTCGTACTATCCCTGCTTATAGGTCTGCTCATAGGTATTGAAAGAGAACGTAAATCAAATACTGGTGACATCTTTGCCGGTATCAGGACATTTGCCATAGCTTCAATATCTGGAATGATAGCCACATATATCGCAATCCAGCAGGGAATGCCGAATATATTGTACCTGACCATGATATTCTTTATCATAGTAGCTACAGTTATAATATATATCAAGAACGTGGTGTACCGCCAGGTAGGGATAACAGGCGGGATAGCCTTATTCTTTGTATTCCTCATGGGTGTGCTGGTTGCTTTTGAATATTACCTGTTCGCCATAATAGGGGCCGTGGCTGTAACATTCCTGCTTATTGAGAAATATACACTAAAGAATTTTGCAGTTAACCTGAACCAGGATGAGATAACCAATGCAATCCAGTTCTTTATAATAATATTCATACTATTTCCCATAACACCCAATACCACTATCATGGAAGTGATAAATCCCAGGTACATTTTGGGTATAGTGGTTATTGTTGCGTCCATGAGTTTCATTAGTTTCCTTCTTATGAAAAAAACCGGCCCCGAGCGGGGCATACATATTTCTGGCCTTATAGGAGGACTGGTCAACAGTGAGGCCACTACAGGTGCACTGGCAGCACTTGCAAAGAAGAAGCATATCCTGATGGATGTAAGTTACCATGGAATCATCCTGTCTAATGCAACCATGTTGATCAGGAATATGGTAATTGCCTTTATCGTGGACCCCTCGGGTCGGGTTCTGATCATGATGCTGCCCCCGCAATTGCTGCTTACTGCTGCAAACATAGGAATGGTTGTAAAGGATCAACGAATAGATCATGTAAAGTATGAGGCACTGGAGATCGAATCACCCTTTGCCCTTAAACCTGCATTCAAGTTTGCATTTGGGTTCACAGTACTGATCATACTGGCACATTATCTCAATATCTGGTTAGGGAGTGCCGGTGTCTTTGTATTAGCACTGGGCGGACTGGTGAGTTCGGCGGCTGTAACCGCATCGGTAGGGGCACTTGCCTTTGGTGGTAATCTGTCACCTACCACAGCAGCCCTTGTGGCAGTGCTTGCAAGTATTATCAGTACATCAAATAAAATTATCCTCGTAAGACTGGCTGGTTCAATGGAATTATACGTTAAGGTCAGGCGCAGTTTCTTTATATTAATGAGTGTGGGAGCAGTTGCGTTCCTGTTATGGATATTGGTTATCTATATTGGTGGGCTCTCTATAAAATTATAAAAACCGTGTGCGTACCACGCATGAGATTGCCGGGTGTGGGGTCAAAGGTTTTATAGGTGAATGAAATAGGATAGATAGCAGACCAATATGTCAAGGTGATATTGAAAAATGAGTGATGGTGTTTATGTAGGCTACCCAATACGTTTTGACGATTTGCCTATTATGGTGGCTAGTGACTGTGTCGAAATAAAATCCTTCTTTCCTAGCCCATTCAAGGATATACCATCAATTTTCATTGAGTGTGGTGGTGGATTGATAATACGAAAATAATCAGGGATTATTTAATTTTTTTTTATAATATCAAGTATTCAGTAAATAATCTTTATGCTGCAAATCATTAAGCGACAAAAACTGTAAAATAATAGGGAGGAGGGAACAAATGAAATTAGATACGCTAATCCAGGAATTAGAAGGAATACATGATGATTTTAAACTTATTCCCGTTAAGGAGATAGAAGTAGGCGAATGGGTGCGCTGGAAATGTGAATATGGATGTAAAGCATTTGGGAAGCATTTGACATGTCCGCCTTATGCACCAGGGCCAGAAGAGACAAGAAAGTTATTAAAATGCTATGAACAAGCGCTTATCGCACGATTTAATAATGTACAGCCAAATTTGAAGGTGCCGCCTACACATCTCCATCATTACCTCTGGGATGCTATATTGACAATACACAATACGATGTTTGAATTAGAAAGGCATGCTTTCCTTGCAGGCTATTACAAAGCGTTTGCAATGGCTGCACTACCTTGCTCTTTTTGCCGTGATTGTCTGCCAGAGAAAGAGGATTTTGCTTTAGACCACGCGGCTAAGCGATTCTGTAAGCATCAGGATAAAGCAAGACCATCTATGGAGGCATGTGGAATAGATGTATTTAAGACCGTGAGGGCAGCAGGATATGAATTAGAAGTTCGCACATCCTATCAAGAGCAGATAACTTTCTTCGGATTGCTGTTGATTGATTGAGCAGTTGAAGTGAAAAACACAAGATTTGGTAGTGTCCTGAATTACGTGGCCTGTGAGCATCATATTTAAATGCGGAAGGTAAAGATATTCAAGATATTCCTTTGAATTGGGTAGATTTTTTAAAACCAAATTACCATACATAAACTAGTACACTACCGAAAAATGAGTGGTGGCGTTTATGTAGGCAACCCAATACGTTTTGACGATTTACCAGTTATGGTGGTTAGTGTCACGTCAATCCTCATGTATTTCTTCGTTGGTCGAACGTTTTATCTATTCCTGTAATGCACAAAATTGTATATCAAAATTGATGCCACCACCAGCACGATGAAGTAGGGTATATAGTGCTGGACTGGCTCCAGGTATTGCATTACAGTATCGGCAGTCACAGCCCAGAACATGGAAGCAATCAGGGACGCAGACGCTATCACAGGTATGATCTCCCGAACAGAGAAACCCAGGAGTTTTGCAAAACATGCAGTTGCAAGCCCTCCTGTCATCTGGAACGGGATAAAACAAATAATGAAAAGTCCCACAAGGCCGAACTTGTGCATCACACCGCTTTTATTGGAAGTGATTATCTCTGAGAAGTTCATGAACGGTGCCATTAGTGGGAACTGCTTCAACTCTTTATGGAATAATACAAAAATAGGAAGACCTACTAACATGGCCCCGATATCAGATATGAAACTGACCAATATCAGCAAGTGAATGGACATCTCCTTGGAGGCACCATGCAGCATAGCGAACTCCCGGCCGGACAGCATCTGGGTACTGAAGACCAGTAGTAACTCCCCCAGCAGTCCAAATTGGTAGAATATGAAAAGCACTATTGAGACCAATATCACTCCTGTTACGAATACTCCTATAAGAAAGCGGTCAGATTCTGTTTTTTCGATGCTCATATTATTTTAGCGATATAACTTTGGTCTGATTATCAGGATTATAGATAACTATTTTCAATTCACTTTCACTATCATACCCGGCTGTACTCCCAGTAGGATTTTACAAAGCCATCCATTGACACCGCTATGGGTACTTGCTATAATTACTGATTTTGTCATGATGTATCACTATTGTTTGAATAATTTTTTCATGGTTTTAATATGCGCCATCGTATCAGTACACCGTTATCCATTTGTTCCAGTGATATAAGTTCCAGCCCGGCAGCATCCGTATTATCAGCAAACCCTGCGCCGTCGACCAGTGTAGGTGCATCCTTGCCTCCGAGGAACAGGGCACCAATATAAGTAAAAACTTCATCCACCAGTCCCTGGGATATCAATGACCAGTTCAGGGTCGCCCCCCCTTCTACCATCAGTGTACCAATACCGAGTTCCTTCAACCTGAACATAAGTGCCACAAGGTCCACCCTGTCCCTGCCAGCGGTGATGATCCTGGCTTTTTTCTTGAGTTTTTCGACCCTGTCAGCAGGTGCCGCTTTACTTACTGCGATTATCCTCTCGCCCTCGCCCGTCTTAAAAATATCGGCATCAATCGGGGTTCTTGCCATACTGTCCACAACAATCCTTGCCGGATTCTCACATCTGTTACGCTCCTTGTGATTACGCCTTAAGTCTCCTGATTTGACTGTAAGGCTGGGGTTGTCTGCCAGTACAGTGCCTATGCCAACCATTACGGCATCGGCACCTGCACGTAAATGGTCCACTCTCTCAAAATCATTTTTTCCCGAAATCCTTACCTGTTTGCGCTTGTATGTGGAAATCTTACCGTCTGCTGACATGGCCGCATTAATAAATGTATAAGGACGCATCGTCCCTGAATAGACTTTTAGGGTATATATCATTGATTGTTTGGTGAGTATGTAGGTGAACATCACAGAACTAACTCATATAGAAGTATTAACATCCCCTTCATGCCCAGACTGTCAGGCAGCAGTCAACATGGAAGTATACTAAAGAGCGAAGAGCCAGACAAATTTACTATTCACCTGGTTCAACATGACAGGCTGTCATCTCGAATAGCTGGGTCTCACAGTCATGCGAACCCCTGGCGATCAGTATATCATCACCTTTTATCTTCGTTCTTGAACCAGGCCTGTAAATCCACCGGCTACCTCTTTTTATTGCCATTACATGCATACCGGTCTCGGTTTCAAGTTTAAGTTCACCAAGGGTCATATTGACAATGGGAGAACAGTCAGCCACATCGATCTTGGTCATTACTTCATCAGACTCCCTGACCGCCATCATGAATATAGGGTGCAGTTCGATATCCCGAAGCACAATATCAGCGATCTCATAGGCAGCATCCGAGATGAACTCCGAGGCATTAGCCAAGTGGAGCAGGCCCCTGAGAATATCAACGTCCTCCACATGCCTGGCACTCTCAAGTACCCAGTGCTGGAGTTCGTATTTCATTTGGTCCATCTCTTCTTCCAGGATTTCTACCTCATTAGCAAGGTCCTTATTGTAGAATAAAACAGCAGAATATGCAAGCCCCACAGAAAGTTCAGACTTGTTCTTCATCTCCACAACAATGTCCACTGCCTTTTCAAGGTCTTCAATAGGCTCAGTGGGTTTATATTCACGCTTTACAAAGGGTTTACCTGTGACGAGTTCTGTAAAAATGGGCAGTCCTTCATCATGACCCCTTGCAAACAGAATGTCACCGGACAGGATCGTCGTGTCCTTTTCCACATCATATATCCAGGAAGAACCCTGACGTATGGCTATTACACCCATCCCTGTTTCTATCTCAAGTTTCAATTCACCCAGTGTCTTTCCGATCACAGGGCTGTCCGGTTCGATAGTTACTCTTGTAACCGTTTCCTCGGCTTCCCTTATATCAGCCTTCAGTTCAGTGGGAATACCCATCTTCAGCCGCACAATATTTGCGATATCACCTGCGGCATTGGCAATGTTCTCTGCAGCTGATGCGGCTTTTAACACGCCGGAAAGCTGGTGTGCTTCATCTATACGACGGGCGGCTTGCATGGCAGTGATCTTCATGTGATACTCAAGAGTATCCATCTTATCTTCCAGACGGATCACTTCTTCTGCTATATCCTCATCATCATAGATGACAGCAGAATAGGCCAAATCCAGCATCAGTTCAGAAGTATCTTTCATTCCCACAAGCAGCTCTTTCATGTTCTGGGAACAATGTTCGATCTTCTTTGGCATAATAAATCTACCTAAACAGCAGTCTATTTATGTTAACGATACATAAAACCACCGATGAGGGATAAATGTTGCCAGATTTTGAGGAAGAGATTATAAATGAAATATCATTTGCCGCATCCCTCAGATATCATATTACACCCTCCGCATTAAAGGAAGGGTTTTTTGGTCTTTTACTCATGAGTCTCATGAGCCTGGTAGCAGGTATTGTACTGGGCAAGATGACAGGAATACTGGAATCGCTGCCTGCCCTGATACTTCTCATTACCCCTGCCATAGGTATGAGAGGGAATATCTTCGGTGCCATGGGGTCACGGCTTGGTACGGCGCTGCATACAGGTATGTTCTCAACGTCGTTAAAGTCATACAGCATCCTGAGCCAGAATATCTATGCCTCAATGATCAATACCGTATTGATATCCTTCGCATTGGGTCTCATGGCCTGGGGGGTTGCCCTCCTGCTGAAAATAGAAAGTATCGGTATGGTAGAGTTCGTGCTGATCTCCATGATAGGTGGGATCATCTCAAGTTTTTTCGTACTCCTTATCACTGTGGGAGTTGCAGTGACCGGCTATAAGAGGGGCTGGGATATTGATAATATGAGTGCTCCAATAATTACGGCAGCAGGGGATATGGTGACCCTTCCCGCACTGTTCCTGGCCGTGATATTGATAGGCGGGAAATCCACAGGATACCATACTATCCTCTTCATCCTGTTCGGCATACTGGCTGCAGCATGCCTGTTATTGACAATAAGGTCCGGTTTTGACATCATGCGGGGTATAATCTACGAAAGTATCCCCATGCTACTGATAGCCGGGTTCATGAGCACTCTTGCCGGATTGATAATAAATTCAAGACTTGAGGGCTTCCTGATGCTGCCTGCCCTGCTTGTAATGGTACCTCTGTTTTTGGAGGATAATAATGCACTTGGAGGGATACTTACATCCAGGCTGTCCTCGATGCTGCATACTGGTATGTTCGATCCTGGTATCTTTCCTGGTAAACAGATAATTCCAAACTTCCTGCTGATCTATATCTATTCCCTAGTGGTGTTCCCCCTGGTAGGGGTATCGGCTTATGCGGCCAGTATCTTGATTGGGATTGACTCCCCTGACCTTGTAAGCATGATCTTTATCAGCACTTCGGCGGGCCTGATCGCAGTTACAATCGTGAACCTGGTGGGATATTATGTTGCCATTACTGCCCATAAGCTCAGACTGGACCCTGATAACCACAGCATTCCCATGATGTCCAGTATTGTAGATGCATCGGGTGCAATGTGCCTGGTAGCTGTGTTGATGTTAGTGGGCATGGTGTGAACAGGGGAATCGCAACTTTTAATTTATTGCAGTGGAAATACAGGGCAATGAAATTCGAATTAATACCAGCAGTGGATCTTAGAGGTGGAAGATGTGTGCAACTGGTGCAGGGTGTACCAGGGACCGAAATGGTCTCACTGGATGACCCCATTGCAGAGGCGCTCAAGTGGATTGATGAAGGGGCACAGACACTGCATCTCATCGACCTGGACGGTGCCATAGAGGGTGAAAGGGTCAATGCTCAGGTGGTTGAAAGGATAGTAGATGCCACTGATGTAAGGGTAGAAGTTGGCGGTGGTATACGCACTTCCCATGATGTGGAGGCCCTGGTGAGTGTGGGTGTGGACAGGGTGATCATCGGCACTGCCGCTGTGAACGATCCCGATTTTGTCAGGGAGATGTCTGACCTTCACGGGAAGGAGCATATCATGGTCTCGCTTGATGCTAAAAACGGCAGGGTGACCACCCACGGCTGGGCAAAGACGTCCAATTTCTCACCCCCTGGACTGGGGCGGCAGCTGGAGATGGCGGGAGCGGGTAGTATCCTGTTCACTAATATCGATACCGAAGGACTGCTGAAGGGTGTGGACCCAAGACCTACCAATGAACTGGTTGAGGCTGTGAGCATACCAGTGGTGGCAGCGGGTGGGATCACCACAGTTGAAGATATAAGGATGATCAAGGAAACGGGTGCCTGGGCCGCAGTGGTTGGCAGCGCTCTGTACACAGGCCGGCTGAGCCTGCCAGAGGCTATTGAAGCGGCACTTGGATAGGAGATGTGCGGCTTAGACCTGCGGCTTTATACTTTAAGAGTGATATTGTTATTGTTAAAATTGACTTTCAAAGATGTAGTGAAAAACAATATCAAGCAGCCCAATCAATGTATGACCTGTCAAAACATAAACTCTCTTGCTATCGATTTTCCTACATTTACATAAATTTCCCCAAATCCAGCAAAGAGAACAATCTGGCTTGTTTTGCATCCATCTCTTCAACAACCAAATCAACCTTGCCACCTGTCTTCCCCTGCACAAGAGCAACACGTATCCCCTCCAACTCCTCTACAAGCCGTCTGAGACTCAAGCCAAGATATTTGCACTTCCATGCCAAATATCTGTAGAAAATCATCCCAATAATACACAAGAAAATGTGTGCCCTGATATTGAAATCCTTATGATGGTTAATTGGACCAACCGGAACAAGAAGTACATCATTCAACAACTTGAAATCATCCTCGACAAGATACTTCTGGTTGTATGTCTTTGCTATCTTTTCGGAATGCCAGGTATGCATATCAGTAAAGACAATAGTCTTTCCAAAACCTGCGTAGCGTAGCTCTTCCACCTCTTTCTCAATCCATATCTCCAAACTCGGTTTTTTCTTACCTTCTTGTATCTCACCAACCTTATGCCCAAATACTGATCTGAAATCCTTGTAAATGATATCATTGAATTCCCTCTCCACACTGCTTTTATCCCTTTCTTTCCCCCTGTTGCTCCCCAGCCTCCTCTTCAGGTCTTCAAGCCTTTCACAGATCTTAGCTTTGCTTGCCTCATAGCTCTTCTTCTGCTTTTTGTGCGAGGCTTCATTGTAGAGAACAACAGTAGTAAAATCCTCTCCAAATAATTCATATTTTTTTCTGTAACCGTAGATTTCGTTGCCTTTGGAGTTTGTGTACAGATATTTGTAATCCTCAAGTGAAACATACAAAAGTTCTTCCGCCTGATTGTGTTTTGCAGAAGCTACAATATGCATTTTGGACATCACATCTTTGATATTTATCTCGGAGTTATTGCCCTTGTCAAAAACCAATATCATCTCTTCAGTCGTTATTTTCAGATTGTTCAACCTTTCTGTTAGTGCATCGATCAGTTCAGGGAATATCTTTGAATCATGTTTGTTCCCCTCATAGACTTCATGCATGAAGGGCACATTATCTTCAGATACGGCTAATCCCATAGATATTTGTTTCATGTGATTTCTGTATTGTTTGTTGTTCCCGTTTTGTGCCAGTTCTTCTACTTTTTTGATATAGTTGAACCAGTTTGTTTCATCGAGGAAAAGTATCTTTGGTGTTATGCCTTTCTCAATTAGTACTTTGCATAGGTCGTCTTCGATCTTTTTGCTGGTTTCGTGGTCTATGTATTTGTAGTGGTTGAGGAAGTTTTGGCAGGTGAGTTTGTGTGGGAATTTCCACAATATGCTCATTGAGGATTTGTCGAACCATTTTTGAATGTCATTTTCGGATAGTGCCCCATCACATCGTCCGATGATGTTCAGGAGGAGGTATTGACCTACTGTCAGGCCTTCGATTTGCTTTTTGTTGGTGTGTTTGTTTACGATGTCAATGAAGTTTAGTTCGCCGGATATGGAAAATAAGGCTGCTGTTTTTCCATATTGGAAGGATTTTAGTTTAATGTGTGGCAGTTCTTCTGATTTTTCTTTTAGTTCTATTATTTTTTCTGCAGTTCCGAGGTATTTTTGCCATACTTGTTTGGGCTTACCACCAACTCTTGCCATTTCAACGGCATACCAATAGATGTGACCTTTGATCTTCTTTTTTTTCAATGATACCATATGGTATCATACTAAATTGTATCTGTTTTTTGTAACTTTCTGCCACAGAGAGCACAGAGAACACAGAGATGCTTTTTCCGCCCCAAACTCCCCTCTCTGTGCTCTCTGTGCTCTCTGTGGCAGTCATATAGAGTTCCAAATTATACTTGCGGAGTAGTATATTAGGTCATACATATGTAAAAGTTATCTGTTTAAACCGATATGTATTGCAGCATTAATTCAATATTAAAAGTTAAGCCATGCACTTTATCAGGCGGCAACATGTCCAATAGCTAAAGGTTTTCAACTAAAATTAGAGATTAATTTGCTTTTATTTGAAAGTCAAGCTTTTTTTCAAATTACATATCACCGCTAAAAAAATCCGGCAATCGTACTTCATGGATTCCATTGATTCTGGAAACTCCAATATACCGGTCATTGCAGCAGCCACTTCCATACAGGCATTACTATTATTTTCTTGTTCTCAAATGAGTCTTCAAAATCTTCATCTGCTGTTAATATCAAACCTTCATCGAGACCATATCTGGTTAATGCTTCATACAATCCCTCATATTCCCTGTCCTTGTTGTTATTCAGGCTGGCAGTAACCTGAATTGCACCTGTTATCCGGTTATTCTCCAGGACTATAAAATCACATTCATGCCTGTCTTTATGGTAATATATGTCCCTGTTCTTTCTCTTTAGTTCGATAAAAACCAGATTTTCCAGTATTTTACCATAATCTCTTAAAAACTTAAATGATATGAGATTTATCAGGGACGTGTCAATTACATATATTTTCTTGTGTGAATATATCTGCTTTTTAACAGAATAGTCATATCTTGGGACGGTAAATACAAGATATGAATTTTCCAGGTAGCCTATGTAGCTTTTCACAGTATTGATGCTTACATTCAACATTATCCGCAATTTATTATAGCTGATTTCACTTCCGTAATTTGAGAAAAGGTAAAAGGATAGTTCCTTTAGCACCTTTTCAGCATTAAGCCTGTATCTCGCAAAAACATCTTTGTACAGTATGTTCTCATACAGCGTCTTCAGTATAAGGTCATTTTTGTATCTCAGGTATTCAGGTATGCCGCCATATTGCAGATACTCATTGAAAAGCCCCTTTATTAATGCCCGATCTTCAGTTAACAGGATTTCAGGGACACTGGTATTGTTAAAACTGAGGAATTCTTTGAATGAGAATGGGAATAGCTCAATACCAATATAACGGCCAGTAAGCCTGGTTCTCAACTCTTTACTTAGCATTGATGAATTCGATCCTGTTATTATGAATTTAAATCCCCGATCATACATTCTTCTTACAAACAATTCCCAGTTTTTCACATTCTGTATCTCATCAAAGAGGAATATCTTGCTCTTACCGGCCAGTTCAAAAAAAGTCTCATACAGGAGATCAAAATCAGATACAGTGAAATCTATCAGGCGTTCATCTTCAAAATTGAAATAATAAATGGTTTCGCTACTGAAAAAATATTTATTTATCTCCTTTAGCAAAGTGCTTTTCCCTGACCTTCGAAGTCCTGATATTATCAATATGTGGGGCAATTCCAGATAGCTGGCCACGCTATCCAATGCAGTTCTTTTTACAAAATCGTCATCATATTCGAACTCTTTTTTTTGCTCTAAGACCAGTTCTTTTAAAAATCTTGATTCCATTATTATAGACTGAGTTTTATTTGCTTATATACATTTTCATTCCGAATGATTGAAATGGCCTGAAACATTTCAATATGAATGAAATGTATATATCGAAAGCAGTCTATTTACATCTGCACCCATGCACAGGTAACAGCGCAGGAAAAAAGCAAGTGCAGAAAGGAAGCGGGCTGTATCCACTTCAAAAAGCATGGTATTTTGACCGGATTAGCAGGATTTACAGGATGTTAACGTTGCGGTATATCCTGTAGATCCTGTTAATCATGTCTAATAATTTTTAAATTGCCCTTAGATTTGAAGTGGATACCAAATAACGGTTATTATGGAATTCAATTGTGATTCATAGTATAAATTTGAATATAATCTAATTTTGGCTGCAATATCTGCGTTCATTTGCGTTTATCTGCGGTTTAATAAATCGCATTGAATTTATATTTCAATAGCTATAACACTCCTCTCACCTTCAACGCCTGAACATTAAAAAAATCGACAGGTTTTACTCTTTTCATACGCTGTTGCAACAATAACCTTGGCGTATCCATTTATACTACAAATGCTTCACTTCATCGAGAAAAGCGGGTCTATTCTTAAATTCGGATCTCAGATATGAAAAACGTTTTGTCCACCCCGTTTCATCTTCCAAGATATCCATGTAGATACTTTTTGCTTTTTTCAGGTTTTTTGCCGCATCCTGGTAAGTTCTTCTATTCCCGCCAGGGATGTTTCTATAGGCTTTTTGCCAGTAATACTCGATGACCTTTTCTGGAAAATCAAATTCCAATTTATCTGCAAACTCATCAAAACCATCATCATTTAAAAGTCCCAGCCTGCCTCTGGGAGAGCCCTTATTTAAAATTGTTTCGATGACCGTTTCTTTCATGTTTTTGTCCAGACATATCCGCAGATAATCATTAAGGTCTTTTTCTTTGATCTTATTGACAATTTCAGGCTCGATGGATTTCCAGTCCTGGTCTTTCAGGAATTCTTTCATTCTCTTGTACTCATCGTAATAGCTGCAATGCCAACTGGTAAACCCAAACGATTCCAGCAGAGTTTCTTTTGCGTTCTTGTAGTCTTCCATTAATTTATAATGTTCAAACAACCGATCCAGCATGTTCTTTTCTTCACTTTGGCGGGATAATGCTGTATGTACAATCCGCTCCAGGTTGGCGGTATCTTCTTTTTTGGCAAAGTGTTCTGACAGGAATTCAAATAATTCAGTAAGTTTTCCTTCACCTTTTAATATGCCCTCTTCTGCCGTTTCCAATGCTTTTGGTAAGTCTCCCTTTTCTTCATAATATTCAACCAGGTCCCAATAATCCATGCCATATTGAAGGTTTTTCATGCGCTCTTTAAGATACGCTTCGTCATCGTGAAGATATTTTTTCTGAATATGCATGATCATTTTCTTTCTCCACTTGGAAGGATGCTCATCAAGTTTTTTCACTAAATATTCCCATTCTTCCTTTGTCTGGCAGATTTCGAAAAAAACATCCATTAATCCGTCCTCAAACCCGGAGTTTTCGTAGTTATATTCTTCAAAAGCCTCGTCCAAAAAATCGAATTTTGCATCGGCAGTAATATTTCCTTCCTTTATCAGTTCAGAAATATTGTCCAGGTAACCGTATGCTTCGTATTCAGCATCTTCCGGTCCGCCGCCATACTCATTGAACTCTGAGATTATACGTCTAGCATCTTCCCAGTATTCGAACAAGAGGTTATCATCTAAAGAGGCCAGATCGCCATTTGCATCTGTTTCGGGTGCGGTTTTTTGTTTTTCTTTGAACCATTCCAGGATCAACTGGTATAATTCAGGTTTTTTATCCAGCAGGTTGTCTACCAGGTCGCATAGATCTGTGTTATCAAGAGACCGAAGTCTTTCATCTAACAGGAAATCTACGGGTTGAGTATTTTTTTCAGTTGTCATTATGATTTCCCCCACAAGAGGTGAATTGTTCGTGATTTTTTGTTGATGTCATTCATAATACTTTTAAATATGTGCATTCTGGATAGATTTTTCGTTTTATGATTTGACAATAGCAATATGATGCTAAAACCACAAATCTTATTGTGCTTCATTTTATATATATTATAAAAAAATTTAGTGGTAAATTTGGCTCGCACGGCCTCGTACAACATCTGGATCTCGTGTCCCCTGAGCTTATCGATGACCAGTGTAGAATTACCCCGGCCGCCACACAACCTTCATAGACAAAGCAAAAGCACTCTGCATCCAATACCTGAACTCAACCGCAGAACCCGCCCCACTGCTGGACTTCGTGGGTGAGCGGCTGGGTGCAGAGCCGGAAGAGAGTGATGTGGTGCACGACCTGCTCGCACATCTGGCAGAGCGCATGATAGACATGAACAAGGAGAAAAATGCTGAGATAAAAAGCTTCCGGGGCTTTCTGGAAGGCGAAACAGGCGCTGCCGTGGATGATATGGCTAATAAGACTGCGGTGCGGGAGTACTACAATCATGAGTTCCAGAAGCTAATTGATATACTGGGTAAGAACAGGAAGAAGCTAAAGGATGGATACGATCCGAAGAGTCCGACCAATTACAGGCATCTCCAGGAATGGTATGAGGATTCAATGGATAAATTACAGCCACTTAGGGGGAGAATAGAGGCTACGGATGGAGTTATCGATAAGATAGTTTACAGGTTGTACGGTCTGAGCGATGAGGAAATAAAGATTGTAGAGGAAAGTATCTGATGAAAAAGATAACAAAGAGATGTGGTCATGACAGAACCTGAGGATTTAATATTTGAGGTGACAACACCCCTTGGTTTTAAGGTTTCTACCTCAAGAAACTACTGGGAATACATTACCACTGTGAAACATCCAATAGTAAAAGGTATGGAATCTGATGTAATTGGCACATTGGAAAATCCTGATTCTATACGTCAGAGTAAAACAGATGAAAAGGTCCATATGTTTTACAGGGAAATAAAATACCACAATAAGAACTATCATATCTTACTTTCCGCACATCTCGTTTGGCTTTAAATCGTATTTATTCCTGTTGAAATAAAATCAAGAATATTCAGTATAAACACTCTGAGGTATCTTTAATAAATCCAAAACAAGCGCCTGGACATCATTCAGTTTTGGGTTGAACGATTTAACCAGTACTCCATTATCAGTAAGATGATGACGCTGCATATTGTTGAATAAATTCAACACCTTATCCGTAGTAGGTGAGATGCATTGACGCTTTTCAGGATATATTGGAATTCCTTCTAATCCAGCCTTTTTCATGTTTAATCTAATTTCGCGTTCAATCAGTGACTGAACTAAAAGGGCAATGAAAAAGACAAATAGCAAAGCTTCAACACGAGTGATGTTTTTCAAGAGAACAGGCGCTATACCATATACTGTCTTAAACTGCTCATGACGCTTCTCAAGCTTTGGTTGATACTTGTATTTCTCCAAGATCTCCTTGAGCGAGATATCGTCACAATTCGTAATCAACGGAAACATACCATCGCTGCAAGCGTCGGCTTTCACGTTTGAATTATTGATTTCCCAGTTAACCTGGAAATGGGTACGCTTAACAGCCATATATTTAGTATTGGGTCCCGGACGGCCCCTTTTTTCCTGCTTATGGGTTGTCTCGATCGTTTCAACTATATCCGGGTCGACCCAACGATTTGCACCCACATTTTCTACAATTTTTTCCGCCTCACTTGATACTGTTTCTTTTGTTTTCAGTCGGCATCGATTGCTTTGAAGTCGCTTCTGTAATCCCTTCAAACCTGATATCGCCTTGTTTATTGTGTTTTGCCGACTTTTCTGATCATGCCTGGTCTTTATAGAACTCCACACCCATGCAATCCTGAATCCCTCTTTTGACGGTATAAGTGATTCCACCATTCGCCATGTTTCAGGTGTGTCATTCTTCTTTCTTGGATCTTGAACTCTACAAACTTCATCCCATGACACTTTGTTATCGATAATATGTTCTCTGAACCATTTATCTTCACTCCTTGTACGTGGCATAACCGTAATAAAAAAGCCATCCTCCCCCTCAATGTATCTCATTGTTTCTGATACACACAACTTACTATCTGCTACATAAATAAAGTCAGGACTTCCTTTTAGTTTTCTGAGTGTATCCCAGGTTTCAACATGTGTTGTATCATCGGTCCTGTTTCCGTCATAACCCTTATAGTGTATAGGAACTGCACCGTCTGATGTAACTGTTAGATCAAAAACAAGTTGTTTTAAATCTGGCCTATGGTCCTTGTTATGGCCGCGAGTGACTTTAAGTGTCACTTTACCTCGCTTTTTGTCTCCATTTGCATCTTCATATCTCCCCTGGAATGTT
>Ga0255434_10012_pt1 | contig 22053 bp, 17 predicted proteins | sample ANMaggSeSYBR02J4_FD_182667 | JGI IMG/M metagenome (GOLD analysis project Ga0255434, IMG submission 182667) | Sediment cell enrichment communities from methane seep in Santa Monica Basin, California, United Staets - ANME aggregate JGI... | ecosystem: Environmental > Aquatic > Marine > Cold seeps >...
AATCCATAAACCGGCAGACGGCCTATTATAATATTTCTCAAAAGCATGCCAATGGATGTATATGGCATAATGTGGTTGCTTGGGTCAGCATGTGGCATTGCACATTCTATAATCTCATCAAGGCCTAACCTATCGATGAAGTGATTTATGATTGGTAATGCGTCTATTGTTTCTGATTCTAATTCAAGTGATTCCGCATTATTCATATTGTTCACCTTACATGAGCGAATTTGATTTACAATATATTTTCCAAATCAAGAGCAATAATGTCACACTTATTGGGATAATAACCAAAAACTATATAAAGATATCTATAGATATCTAGAACTGTGAGACAAATAAAAATAATGACGGAAAATCTAGTTCTAAGCGAAAGCGTTGAAATCGTATATGAAAAGAAGATTACACCTTTTGGAACATCGGCAAAGATTGATGCCCCTAAAAAATATAGGGGTTGGAGAGCATACGTCATTATTGTAAAAGACTAATCACTTTATGTAGTCTCACAGCCGGAAATTGGTTTAACTTAAATACGATTATAACGGTTTTGAGATGTGCGGAAAGTAAGTTGAATTATAACACCTTCGCCTTTTCCTTTCATCCCCTGTAATAAATTATTTACTCGAAGCTTTCCTTCATATCTTATTGGTGCGTATATTCCACTCCCGCCAAAATCGCCACTATTAACTATAATTATATAAGAATAATTTCTGTGTGAGTCAGCAGTTGCATAGTTATGGTAAATTCTAAAAGCAGGGTTATGAGAAGTTACAAAAATAATATTTACATTCATTTTAGCTATTTCATTTAAGATACCAATGTTTGAATAATCAAAACAATTTAATATAGTGAATGTTCCAAATCCAGTATTTTTATATATATTCACTCGATCCCCTGTTTTCATTTTAGGATCATATTGTGACGCAAAAATTTTTTTATACTCCATATTTTCTAAAATTTGTGTGGGATAATCTTCCGGAAGATATAATCTAGTAACGTTATTCAAACATCCATCATCTTGAATATATTCAAAACCGCTTATAATTATAATATCTTCAGTTATTGATCTCTCTTTAAATATATCATGCATTTTTTCTGGGATTACCATAGTTGGGAAACATAAAATGTCAGATCCACCTGCAATTGCAAAGTCCATCAGTTCTGTAATTTTTTTACATTGTTCTTTGACAATATCTCCTCTCATCCGATTATTTCCATCAAGAAATCTTAATAAATCAGTGTCTTTGCTGTAATATGAAACCCCTCTTGTATTCCATCCAGTATTAAAATCAGGGCTCTTCACTTGTATCAAAGGGCACTATTCCATAACCTAGTGATTTTCACTTTTTTCATTAAATATGCAGCTTGATCAGTAAAATACTACCTCCTCAATAGCTCTCGCTCGTCTATAAGTTGGTCTTCAATAGCTTAGGTTTGTCTACAAGTTGATTTTTTATAGAGTAATATAAAAAACCGCAACCAGTATATCATCTAATCATAAAAATATCGATAGCTACTGCTCACCCATGATAAAAATTCCAATCTAGAATTTATCAATAAATTGCAAAAGGTCTAAATAATCCAAAAAGTTCAAACAGTGTTGGTTTTATGCCTTCAAACATCCCTGCTCTTTTCATTGAAGCAAGTTTCATCTGATAAAGAATGCCTCTCTCGGTTCTGAATTGTTTTTTTCGGTGTGTTTTAAGACTTGTTGAATAATAATTCTCGACAGCATTATTTGTGGCGGGGGCACTTTCAAAATATTGAAAAGCTGTAAGATTCATCCAGTGCTTGTTGATCATTCTCAATCGTTTCTGTATTTCTTCATCAAACGAATTGATTTGATCCATCAGTTCATTGAAATTTTCTTCAGCTTTTTCAAGACTGTTCAACTCAAGATTTTCTTTATTTCTCCTACGTGCAAGTTCTAATTCATGTACATATTTGTAGAAAGTTTTTTTTTTGCTTTTTTAATCCAGGATTTGTAAGCTTGTTCCTCTTGATTCATTTCTATTTCTTCTAATTCGAGCCTACGGAGCATTTCAATTTCTTTCTTACGATTGTAAAAAATGTTCAATGATTTATATTTTAACAGTTCCTGTGCTATGGTTGTATGTCGCGGAAAATATTGTTTGTAGTATATTCGTATTCATCACCAAATCCACTGAAGACATATCCAAGAATCGGAGTTTCGGGAAATGTGTTAAAATTTGTATATATCGTTACCATAATTATCACATATACTATAAATAGTTTGTAATATATAAAATTATATATTTGTTGTTATGGTATAACTACTTTTTACTACATAACTGGATTTTGGAACTGTGCCGTATCAAAGCAACTTTTTTTGAGATTAATGTTCTTATTCCTAAATCAATTTCCGCGTATTTGATCTTTTTTGTCATTTAATAGTCACCAAGTTTCGATTAAATTTACTATAAAATATATTTTATACGTAACTATTCAGCCTTCCTTAAGACCGGATGCCGATGACGAAAATCAGCTTATTTGTGTCTATGGCGATACATTTTTTAGTTTTTAATACTGAGTCTACGTCCATCGATTCCAAAGGCATTTGACAATTGTGTGCAATTATCTATTTGTGGACTATTCAGTCTACCGATAACGTTTATGTATGGCTGAATAGTTACTTTTATACTAACTAAATTTAAATAACTGTAATACCGAGTTTAAAATCTTCGATAACGTTGGATATACAAATGTACTGCGCATATCTCGCTTTATAATCCAGATAAATGGGGTATCCACTTCCATATATACATTCTGCTAGACAAACTTCAATCATCACATACCCTTTTTCATTCCAGAATTTATTTTTTCTAAAAATTTCAATGCAGAATGTGTTGAGTCTAATATCAGTTTGGGTGATATGGATTTTCCATAGTCTGTGTGCAACATTAAATTTCTAGTATCTACTGAAAACTTCTTTATTCCATTAACTATATACATTGTTATAACTTCAAAATATATGCATAATCTTTCCGTTTCTTCTATTATTATATATTTATTTGCCATGTCATCTATTTTCCAAGTGTTGTCATTTATTTTGGTAATCTTTGCGTTATTGTATAAAGTAGTATTATTACGCCTAAACATTTCCCGGAGTTGCTCGTCAACTTCAACTGATTCCAAGTGTTGCTTAGCGTTTGTGTCCAACACAAACAAATGCTTTTTAAATAACTCTGTACAAATTATATTTAAGTATTCCATTTGTTGTCTTACTTTGTCCTCATCATTGAACTGGTTTCTAAACTCGCTTTCAATCCTTTTCTTGTATTTATCTTTTGCGCATAGACCACTTAGTTTCTCAAGAGCAAATGCACCAGTTCCAATTTCCATCTTGCTAATATTGACTTTACCTTCTGTTCCTTTTACAACTTTTATTGCCATATTTAATATCATTTCAATATTCGCCTGAGAGATATCGTGCCTTTCTGCAATATCCTCAAACATCATTATTAATTCCTTTTCTATCGCCCTGCCAATATCAGTACTAAAAGCATTACATAAATTATATAATCTGCTATCATTAACATTTAATCCAATTTTTTGCTGCACAATTGCAGAAGTAACGCCATAAATTAAAGAATACATATCATCCATCCATCTATCGTTATCTTGAATGTACTGAACATAGAGTTTATCCGTATGGTCGTATACACTTAAAATATCACTTCTTGTTTTTTCGTCTAGCAAGTTAATCGTAAAGGGTACCATTTCTTTCATCATTTTTTCATCGTTTGTTTCCAGTTGTTTCCATTGATTTAAAATATCCATGATTTGCGATTCTATGGATTTTCTGGTTCCAATTTCCATTAAACTAGGATATCTATCATCCGATAGAGATTCCGCGGGAATTATGACGCGTGTTCCACAGTTACAACTCGTAAATGCCGTATGAATCTTCCCGATAACAACATCATTTAAATCAGCTAAATCTCCTACGACGTGCAGTATATAGTGTCCTTCAACAAATCCTCTGCCTTCACTACGTATTTTTTCGATAGTGCGTACCCTCTCGTCGTTCATCAGAGAAGATGAAATGAATGTTTCAAATTCATCATGCATATCCATAGCCGTAGGTCCCTTGTCGGAACGAGACAATGTTATAATTATAAGAAATTCTAACATCCCTTCATTTTTCTCTTTGTCACTGATGTCTGAAGTATCAAGGTATGTTTCTATCACGACATTATTATTCTTTAGTTTAATTAGTTCATCTCCCACTTCTTCTCCAAGAGCAATCCTCCTTAATTGTAGTCTAATTTCATCATCGTTGCCCCCCCTATATGCAGTTGGATTTGGTTTTTTCCCACTCATATTTACCCCACGGTATTTTATTACATTATCAACTATGCAAAATCCAAAATGATTCTCATCAAAACAAACACTATCTTTGATTATTGGCCAGAGTCTTGTTTTCAAAATTTCCTTGCCAGTTTCATCGTGAAAAAATTCTTCATAAGAACAAGTTAAAATATCATGAATTCCATAAACACCATATATTGGTATGGATAAATCTTTAAAAAGTTCAAATCTTTCTTTAACTCTCTTTTTTATTTCTTGGTAGTCATCCCCCCTTATAAATCCATAAATTTTTTTCAATCCGAGATAGTTGAGCACTTTGGGATTCACTGCAACACCAGTATGTTTTCTTGAGGTGCCAATCTCTATCAAATCGATCGCATTATTTCCCGAATCAATAATTTCATAATTTCTTGAAGATACTAATACGGCGTTAGACACTTGTTCATTAATCGGTGTTGGCCGGATAATAGATTTAAATGGATTTATTGTTGCAATTATGATCCCTTCAATCCCTCTCTTAAGCAATGGCTTTATTTCTTCTTTAATATCTATTGGCGAAATGATTTGAGACTGCCCACATATGTTGTTCTTCTCTTGTGTTGGCATAGAAGTAGCATTACACAAAATACTTACAATACTTTTTTCCCCTGTTTCAGTCCTAACGTCTCTTATAAGCCCCATTGCTCTGGATTCAAAAGTTTTAATGTCGGGGGTGCTCATAGGAGAAATAATTACACCGGGAGCGTCTACATTTATGATTTCTGGCCATTCTCTCAATGGCTCCACACTCGTAAAATAAAGATAGTCCTTACAAGTAAGAATTTGGAAGTACGCTTTAGTTTCACTGTCATCTGGCTTCCACCAAAATTTAAGAACTTTTTTGTCTTCTTCCTTTATTTTATCAACAGATTTTAAAACATTGTCATCATAAGTAGATGCCGTTTGTTTTATTGCGGTATACTGGTCATTAGGCGCATACCCTTCCGGTAAAACAACAAACGACACACTTGCACGAGTGTCTCCATCATAATAATTACCTATCACAATTGTTTTCATCATATTTGAGAATTTTTGACATATTTGGATCGTGTTCTCATCAGCTCTTATGATGTATCCATCATCCTTCAAAAAAGTATATTCTGGAAATACAAGGATATCTATATGCTCCTGACTTTCTAATCTTTTCAATATTTTTCTAATTTTTTCGATTCGTTTTCTATAATTCTGCTTTGTAGTATCACTTATGGCAAAGATATCCCCCTTTTTGCCCAAAATCACACCAATTTCATCGGAAAAAGGCGATTTCAATTGGAGAACTCCCACCGTTATGCTTCTTCCCAACCCCTTTCTAATTTCAATATGTTCAGTTTTCATCTTATTTATCCTCTTATTTGCTTCTACAATTTAAAAAATTAAGTTGGAAATATATATTGTAATAATATTAGTAACTATTCAGCCATCCTTAAGACCGGACGCCGATAGCGAAAATCCGCTTATTTGTGTCTATGGTGATACATTTTTTAGTTTTTGATACTGAGTCTACATCCATCGATTTCAAAGGCGTTTGACAATTGTGTGCAATTATTAATTTGTGAACTATTCAGTCTACCGATAACGTTTATGTATGGCTGAATAGTTACTAATATTATACTATTGATAACATAGGGATTTTTGAATAATACTCAGGTACATAAAGATTGCCCGATATTTATATTTTGTTGCAATCATTACTTTCATAATGTAAGTGAATGGCTAGAAGATAAACAAATCGAAGATATCGATGGTAAAATCTTGGTTTTCAAGGCAGAAAACACATAATCTAATATTGCCAAAAATGTGCCATTTCAGAAATCCCTAAGTTAACCAATATTCAAAACAAGTCTGACATAATGGACGTATATTTATATACTATTGTCTATTGAACAAATGTTGTTTTGGTAAATATGTCAATTATATTCGACATCTCACTTTCCGCAGGTATATTTTGGAAACAAATCTTTTTCTTAATTATTGAATAATGTCGCATGATTGTGTTTTTCGAAATTTATGTACAAATGGTTCAAAATGATGTATGTCTATTTTCTACCGAAGTTGGCAAATCGTATACTCAAAACATGTATTTTATGTATGTATAATATAAATATAATATTGTAGAAATATACAAAACCGTTATCAGTAAAAATTGTTTGAAATTTGCAGACACCTGCGGAAAGTGAGCGACATCTTTATTAAAAATAACTCTATTGTATACGATATATTTATAATAAATAACTCTATTATATTAGAGTAATGGTCAAACCTGATATTAAACCAGTACTGGAATCATCCAATCCATGGTGGCAACCCGGCAGCTTATTTAACCCCCCACCATTTGAAAAACAAATAGTCCATGAAATAAAATCCCACCTCGAAAGCCCATTTGCCCTCATTTTGGTAGGACCACGACAATCAGGAAAGACTACAATTTTCCATCAGATCATCAAGGACCTTTTAACACGGGTAAAAGACCCGAGATGTATCGTATATGCGCCTCTGGACCGGATGAAACACGCAAGCTTGACAGATATAATCAAAGTACATCGGGAGCTTACGGCGGTAGAAGGTAAATGTTATTATTTTTTTGATGAAGTCCATTATGACCCTGACTGGGCTGTTAATTTGAAAACACTCATCGACACCCAGACAGGTGATAAATATCTGGCTACTGGTTCGTCCTCAACCCTGCTATTGAAAGATTCTGCCGAATCAGGAGTAGGCAGGTTTGAATTCAAGTCAGTATCACCCTTCTCTTTCAGGGAATTTATTTTGAAAAATGGAGTTCAGGACAGCGAAATAGACGGACTTTCAATTCAACATGATCTAAAGGAAATGAAAACAATTATTCAATCATGGGATGAGGTCAGACTTCTGGCATTAAAGCGGACCATTGAACCCTTCCTTAAAAAATACTTACTTTTTGGAGGTTTTCCTGCGCAGTTCGCTTATGAATACGATATCATGCAGTGGCAGAACTATTTAAGGTTGAATTATGTCAGTCTTATCCTGTATAAGGACATACTTTCCAGATACGAAGTAAGGGACCCATCCATACTCGAAGACCTGCTTTTTTTAATCGCAGAAAAGACCACACTTCCTTTAAGCTATGCCTCGTTAGGTAAGATATTCAATATCAGGATCGAGACCGTGCGCCAGTACTTGCATTACCTGGAAGCTGCAGGGCTTATAATAATATGTAATTATTATACAATGAACATATCAAAACGTGCGCGCAGGAATAAAAAATTCTATACTATTGACCCAGGGTTCACTGCAGCTTTGAACTATACAACCATACTAACCGACCAGGATATATCAAAAAATATAGAAACCGTTGTGGCCGCACACCTGGTCAATTACCTGAAAGCATCTACTGGATTATTGAACCCAAGGATATCTTACTGGAAAGAAAAATACGAAGTGGACTTTGTGATAGGTTCGGGAAGATCTCCAGTTCCTGTTGAAGTAAAATTTGCTAACACGATCCGCAGGGACGATTTTCCCGGTCTGATATCGTTCATGGAAAAACAAAAAATACATTCCGGGATTGTCATCACCAAAGATAAGGCCGATGTGTGGGATGTAAATGGTATGGAAATCTTACTTATTCCAGCATGGCTGGTGTTGTGCAGTTTGTAGATTATGTCCCCTGTAGGTTATGTCCCCTGTAGGTTATGTCCCCTGTAGGTTATGCTCCCTGTAGGTTATGCTCCCTGACTATGCACAGCTTCCATGAACCTTTCCTTGATCTCAACCGGATTTAACGGAATTTCTCCCACAGGCTCATTCACCGGCCTGACCACCATGTCGATAAATCCGGGCCCGTTTTCGTCCTTAAATTTCTTATATGCAGCCACAAGTTCTTCTCCGGTATGGGCCTTGACAGTGCACTTCAGCCCGTGGCCCCTTGCCATTAGTTCCAGGTCAATGCACCCGCATGCCAGGGTTTCCTGGTTGCCGGTGGAACCGTATGCTCCGTTGTTCACTGCCACCACGGTCAGGTTGGATGGCTGCAGCGCAGCGATCTGGGTCAGTACATTTGGATTCATGAGCAGGCTGCCATCCCCGTCGATCACCACCACATGCCTGTGCTGTGCCATTGCCAGTCCCAGCCCGATAGCAGATGCCAGTCCCATAGAACCCAGCATGTAGAAATTCAGGGGCCTGTCGCCGGCATGGTACAGTTCCTTGCTGGGTATGCCGATATTTGAGACTACGATCTCGTCATCCAGTACTGATACCAGTGATTTAATGGCCTGGTACCGCGATATGGTGGGTGGATGGATTTTGGTCGTAAGTTCCAGGTTGCACATCCTGGATACTGTCTCCTTTGGTTCAGGCGGCGGCGCAGATTTTGAATTCTCCCATACCGAAGGTAGGACCAGGGCCACATGTGGGCGGTTATTGGTAAAAGCATCCTTGATAACATCATTAAGCAACTCGATCTCAGCTGATGACCCTATAACAGTATAATCAATATCAGAAGCTTTTAGAATATCAGGCAGTGCCCGTCCCAGCGGGAACTGTGCCGGGATCTTCTCATTATAAACACCCCGCCAGCTTGCGATAATCGGCAGGGGAATCTGGTATGTCACGTTCAGGGACAACAGGGCATTCAGCATATTACCAAGTCCGGTGCTCTGGATGACCATGACCGGGCGCTTATTGCCAAGGTAATAACCCGCACAGATACCAACACCATTTTCCTCACGCGTAAGTTTCAGTGTATTGAACTCATTGTCAATGAGCGGGAGTAGTTTTTTCATCCTGTCACATGGTAGAGTGGCAACCAGATCTACACCCTGGTCTTTCAATATCGTTACTGTTTTTTCTTCGGGAGTGAGAACATTCATTTTTTTAGCTCTTTTTCTGTTAGTATATTAAGTATAACTTGATGTACTCAAGAAAATCCGACCGAAGGGATAATTTTGTTCTTATTGGCACTTGATAAAGGCAGTATTTCCTCGATCTCCACATCAAGGGAATCTATATGCAATTCAGGTAGTATTTTACACAGGTCAAAGTCCTCTTTCAATCTTTCAACCCCACCGCCTGTGATATTCAACAGGATATGATCATCCGCTTTAACCCGGCCAAGTTCCACCGCTTCTACAAGGGCGGCAACTCCAACGGCTGCGGGTGCCATGATATCAATATCCTCCACCTCCTCGAATAGGTTCTTGCAGGACCGTGCCCGGGAATTGCTAATGCCGTACACTTGCCCGCCAGTGGACGAAAGGGCATCATAGACACCACCTGGAACCGAATATGGTGGTTTCCTGTTGGACAGGATGTCCGTATACATCCGGTTGATCTGCTGCTTTGCATTATGCTCGTCAACCTCTTCATCGATCTCCCTGCGCCCATGCTGCCATGCATCAAAAATGGGTGCAAATGGCAGGTTCTGGGCCAGGTGAAGTTTTGACAGGCGTTTCCCGAATCGGCCGTCGGCCTGCAGCCTCATAGCAGCTTCCCATGCGGCAATTCCCCCGGTTCCGCTGCCGATTGCCTGGAAATAATGATCCGGTATCCTGCCCATGGTAACGGCACCGTCCAGCATCACTGTACCCATACCGTCCCGCCGCGCCACATTCCTGGCACCGCCTTCGGGGGTCATTTTAGGCAGGCCGGCTATCCTGTCCGCAAGCCTGATGGCATCTGTATAATCAAAGGTCTCTGCTATGCTGATAAGATGGATATTTTCAGTGGGCTCTTCAGGAATCCACATACGGTCTATACCGCTGCCTGGCACTACTATATATATCTCAGTATTGGAACCCACTGCCGCATGGGCAAAGGCACGGGCCGTGTTGCCTGCCGATGCCAACACTAGCTTGCTGTGGCCAAGTTCCTGCATCCGCTGGATCGTGGGATAGGCTTCTAGTTCCTTGAAACTGCAGGTCAGTATATTTGCTCCCATTTCGGGCCAGTATCCGTTAAAACCGATATACAGGTTGGTCAGTCCCAGTTCACTGGCCAGGCCTGTACTTTTGTAGGTTATGGGCCCGGCTTTTGTATCCATCGGGCCGTTCACTGGCAACCATTCCCGGAACCGCCCCATGCCGGGATTGTCATGAAGCTGCAATTGGCGGGATGAGTACATTGCACGGGGCAGGCCGTTGTCTGAGGGGCAGTTAAGGGCTTGGTCTGGTAATTCAGTGCCGCATCCGGAACATACGACAGTAAAATTTGATAATCTGTTATCGTTGTGCTGTAATGACGGCTGTATGATGGAGTGCATTAATTGGACGGTCTGGAAAAACATCTATTTATGATTTTCCAAAAATGGATTATTTCTGTCCCATAAATGCAAACAACAGCGCCAGATTGGACTTGAAGGATAATATACTACTCATTGACGTTTGTATTTTCTTTAGTATACAAAGTCATACTTCACATATAGTAAAATAACCGGAACAATAAAACAACTGGATATTGGAACTTTCCTGTTTCTAACTAATGTTTTTGCATTAAGGCCATTATTCCTGGCTTAGCATCCATCGGAGGTGGTAGACTGCAACCCGTTTCCATACAAGAACCTCCAAATAACTCACTATTAAGCCGGTCATTTATTTCCTTGAATATCCGTTTATATGCAATACAGTGGGGGTCAACACCCTTAATTTCACCATCATAGGGTGCCATAGCATTGTAAGGGCATCCACCCCGGCAGTAATTTATATATTGACAATCCCCACATTCCTCATCAACAAAATCCTTATACTGGTGCATGATCTTCCATGCGTCAGAACGGGCAAGGTCATCCATACTGGGATGGTCATAAACATTGCCCATAACATATTTTGGCATACCTACATAGCGATAGCAGGGATATATGCTCCCATCAGGTCCCACAGCAAAGGTATCCCCCATGCAATCCACATAGGTGCAGACATTACCCCTGCCTGTAAGCACACTTTTGCACATGTTGTTAATATTCATAACTTCAATATCATTCATATGTTTTAGAGATTTATCCAGGAGATAAACCAACAATTCTCCATACTCTTCCGGATCAAGTGTCCACTCATTGGGGTTATCGCCGCGTAAAGATGGCAGTGCAGGATGTAGCTTAAGGGTCAGACCATTTTCAAGGAAAAAATTGAAAATATCTTCTTTAGAATTCACAGATTGGGAGGTAAAAGTGCAGATGAAACTCACCTTGAGACCATTATCCCGTGCAATTTCACAGCCTTGTATGGTTTTCTCGAAATATCCATCTCCTCTTTGCAGGTCATTGATTTCCCTGGGACCATCTAAACTGGAACCGATGGGAATATTATACTCTGCCAGGATCTGCGCAAGTTCAGGGGTCATTTTCCAGAGATTGGTCTGCAAAGCAAAAGCAATTTTTTGATGACCTAAGCCCTCGGCCAGTAATGCTAAAGCTTTTCTGTAAAAATCGGGACCTGCTAAAAGCGGCTCCCCGCCATGGAAGGTAAAAGTGACTGGTTCTTTACGGAAATTCTTGAGCCATTTAACCACTTCTTCAATGGTTTCAATACTCATTACAGGAGAATCTTCTTCAGAACTCCAGCAATAACTGCAATTAGAAGGACAGCCTAAAGTAGGGATTAACATTACATGGAACGGCATAAGATACCTCATTTTTTTGACCGCTTTTAAAGTATTAATAGTTTTCCTGTTTCGTAATTGAGACCTTGAACTTACGCTGCTTTTGACTCTTTCTTCTAAATTCTGAATCCGGCAAATACCTTTACCCACTGTTCCAAACTTATGGGGGGGACTGCCCCCTCTACGCCCTTCACTTACACATCATAGGGATTGGGGGGGGCACTTAGTTAACTGTTTGCCCTTTGGGAAGGGAAGGGAAACATTCTTCAGGTTAAGAGCTGCTAGCTACCGGGGCGACCTGGGGAATTGGGGCATGGGCCGTGAGCCATGGTATAGGAGGATGGTGTGGAGTATGACTGGATTAGTATGCAAGGGTTACCAACATTAAAGGAACGGAAATAATTGTCTTGTTTTACAAGTTCTCTGATAAAATTAGCATTAAACAGATTTCAAGGCAACAAATCGTTTTGTTTAAGTATAGTAAGACTCTGTACTATTAGTACGGAGATAGTTATTCGCGTAATATCGCAAGTATGGACATCCAATGCAAGGTTGGGGATGCCTTGGACTTACAGTCCGACGGTGGAACGGCTGGGGCTATGCTCATAAAGAATAATTACAAGTACCTTGAAAAGCGAATACAAATTTCTACATTGCCGAAAACTATATTTTATAGGCCTATTGCCAAATATCCAGATTTAACAATGAAAGATATCCATATGGATTATTTTGATCGGTGACTCTAATTTCTTTAAAAAAACGTAATTGCTCATCTTGAATATATATTTTTTCATTATCATAAATTAAATAAACTTTCACATCAAAGTTCGATGTTTTATCAGTATCCAATTTCATTGAAAATCTATCAACTTCGTTTGGCTTTAATTCATGAGATATTGGTATTTTTACGATATATGGGCAATCATTATTTGTAGAAAGTATTCCATTATAATTTCGGCTCACATTCAGTGGTGCACCAGCCCCCCCACCTAACTCCAGCCCATAAAAAGAGCCATTTACCTCAAATATTGCATAAGCAATGAATTCAGTTCTTTTATAGCCATACAAATCATAGTACTCTACCCTATCATAAAAAGAATAATATGTAGTATTATTGCTGTAGTAAATATCAAAATTGCTATCATTAATAGAATAAATTGATATGTTATCTATTAAATTATGTTGAATTTCTACTGAATTTCCCGCAGTAATATCTCCAGTCCAAAGGGCTTCATTAAATTTTATTCCAAAGTTTTCTGTAATATTTGATTTTTCATAAAACCGATGGTTTATAGGATCTGATTCTGGTTGTGAATAAAAATCAATCTCATAAACGTTTGTTCCTGTAATTGATACATTTAGAGCAGGCCCCCACCCAAAATTTTTCAGTAAATATGAAATTCTGTTATTCTCGACTTCAGTGTTTGATAAACCTCGTTTGAGGATAGGGTTATTATCAACAGAATAATTCAATACTTCAATTTCTACACTTCTTAATATTGAAGTTTGTTCACCTACATTTTTTACTTTGAAATCCAATATATTACAATATGGGTCATTGTTAAATTCTAAATAAGTTTCAATGTCAGGTTTAGATACTGATGATTTGTATATATCATAAATTATTGGTGCTAAAATAAGAGCAGTCGTACCTATTATACAAACAATTATAGTTATAACATGTTCTGTTTTCAAATAATCCACCAAATTCTTGCTTAAATCTCTTTTTGTCAATTTGTAATAGTATACTAATGAATATTTCGATACTTATTATCCTTTCATAACATCAAGACTCTTTGAAGTTAAGACCGAAATAGAAATTTCATTGCAAACTCTTTCAAGAAAAAATCCTGAGCATCATCCATGATGCCTCCTGCTTCCAGCAGGAGGTCCATGACTTGAGGATTGTCCACATATGGGAAAAGAGTTAAGTAAGTCTATTTCTAAACGATTGTACGTGATGATTAACATGAAAAAAATCTTATTATTTGGTCTTATTAGTATCTTAATTGCGTCTATAGTTATTGCGGCAGGAGCTGGTGAGGCGTCTGGGCAAGGTAGAGGCATGAATAGACCCGACATGGGAGTAACTGAAAAATCTCAGGCAATTGGAACCGATCCAGGGCAGGATGCCTTAACTGATGAAGAGATTGCCGGATTAAAGTTGATGAGAGAAGAAGAAAAACTTGCAAGAGATGTCTATATGGTGTTGTATAATGAATGGAATTTGCTAATATTCAATAATATCGCAAACTCTGAGCAGACACATACTGATGCAGTCAAGATACTATTAGATGTGCATAGTATTGAAGATCCCGTCATTACTGACGAACCGGGGGTCTTTGCAAATCAAGAATTGCAAACATTATATGATGATTTAGTAAATCAGGGAAGTGTATCCTTGCTCGAAGCATTGATTGTCGGTGCAACAGTTGAAGATTTAGACATTTTTGACCTGAATGAGCTTATCGCACAAACTGAGAACCAAGACATCCTTCTTGTATACAATAATCTGATAAAAGGTTCCAGAAATCACATGAGATCTTTTATCGAGCAAATTGAAAATAATGATGGGACATATACTGCACAGTTTATTGAGCAATCTGAACTTGATGAGATCGTTAGTTCTTCCCAAGAAAGGGGGGCCATACTTGATGAAAACAGTAATATCATACCAGGCTTTTCATCAGAACTAAGTCGTCAACAGGGGCAAAGAAGAATGCTTCAACCAGGTAACTATCAAGTATCTGGAGGAAAGGGGATAAATGTTCAACAGCAGGCAAACAGAATGGTGATTCAGGCTGGTGGAATTTCCGTAGATTGCCCCCTTTGTTCAGAAATGACTCAAGAACGATTGCAAAATGGGACCCAATTCTATGCTAAATTGTCTAATGGCAGAAATGCAGAGATTAAGATTATGCCTGATACGGCTTCTCAGACAGCTTTACAAAGATTAAATTTGAGAAATTGTACTGACGATTGTAGTATTGAACTCAAAGAAGCAAATGTTGGAGATCAAGTAAGAGCTGTTTACAACTTCCAGGCTCAAAGAAACTCAAAAGTTTTTGGGATTTTTAATGCCAAAATGCAGGTTCAAGCACAAGTTGATGCTGAAACAGGAGAAGTAATCCAAGTTAATAAACCCTGGTGGGCGTTTTTAGCAGTTGAACCCGAAGAATAAAATTTTACTTTTTTTATTTTTTTGCCAGAATAACACAATGTATCACAGGGAAAATTCAGACGGAATTTCTACTCTGGACGATGTGTCTATGGCAAACCACCACGGATGCCCCCAAATTTAAGTTGAGCCATTTGGGGATGGGAAGGGGGGCATTCACCCAGCATAATTAGCTGAAGGATTAATAGCAATCAATGAAATAATTGAAAAGTGCCGTTACTATATAAAATTATTAAAAAATTCGATTTTCACAGCAAATTTAATTAACAAGTAACTCTCATTATATCAATATGGGAGAAATACAAGCATCCGAATATATAATTTTTACTGATATGGATGGCACCCTGGTCGATCACGATACATATTCCTATGATGCGGCCCTGCCTGCCCTGGAACTTATCAATAAGAAAAATATCCCGTTAATATTTTGTACCAGCAAGACCAGGGCTGAACTTGAGATTTACTGCCATAAACTTGACATATGTCATCCCTTTATTTCCGAGAACGGTGGGGCCATATTCATCCCACAGGATTATTTTGACTTCCCCTATGATCACACAAAACAAATAGACAATTACAATGTTATCGAACTCGGTGTGGGATACGAGATACTTGAAAGTACTTTGAAAGAATTATGTACTAAGATCGACTGCCAGGTAATTGGATTTGGGGATATGAATGTGGATGAAGTGTGCCGGGACACAGGACTTGACAGGGAATGTGCTGCACTTGCCAAGCAGCGGGACTATGATGAAGCTTTTAGGATCATAAGTCCAGCCCCCAAGGATGAACTCCTGGAACAGGAAATCAGAAAAAGCGGTTTCAATTGTACAAAAGGCGGACGGTACTACCATATAATGGGTAATAATGACAAGGGAAAGGCCGTACTTATGCTTACAGACCTTTACAGGAAAAAATGGCCCGGTGTAAAAACAATAGGGCTGGGTGACAGCCTTAACGACCTGCCCATGCTGATGGCCGTGGATATTGGTATATTAGTACAAAAACCAGGCGGCGATTATGACCCCTCCATAACATCACCAGATATCAAGCGTGGAATGGGTATTGGACCTAAAGGATGGAATCAGGAACTTATTAATATTTTGGAATAGAATTTAATATTGCATTACTGCAATATTATTGTAATAATAGAGGGAAGGAAAAGACATGATTAGACTCGGGAGTATGTTGCCACAGGCATTTATGGTCAGTATAACAGAACTGGTGAAAATGGTAGGTCCTGAAAAAACCTGCATATTGTTATCTCGTATAGGGAAAGGACTGGCAGAAACACAGGGGGCGGGACTTGAAGGCGTCCCGGAAGATGATTTGCACTATTTGCCAATATGCCCTTTTGCAGATGAAATAATACGTTTTGTTGACCTTTTTGGCGAAAGGCCTGAAGAATTCCAGGCTATTGTGAAATACGTTAACGAAAAAGAAGCTATGGACAAAGATAAAGTGGAATGTCCTGCTATGGCTTCCATCCTATGCCTTTTGCACAATGCTTACAGGAAAAAAAGAGCCGAAATGGCAGGGTTCGAAACCTTGCATCTTGCATCTAAGCTGTCAATTGCCGGTGTCAGGCTAGCTTATAATGAAGAAGCCATGGAAAAAGCAGGAAAAACAAAGGAAGATGTTGACAGGATTCTTGAAAAGGGTGCTTGCGTCTTCAAATTTGTCAAAATGGAGTGAATCACGTGGACATCATAGCTGCAGAAAAATTATACCAGAACTGTGTGAAAGTATTACAAGAAAACCAACACCAGAATGGCGGTTTCTATGCCAGCCCGCCAGGTACGAGATACCCGTTCATCTATCCTCGTGACCATTCCATTTGTATCCTGGGCGCTATAGCGGCCGATATGTTAAATGAAGCTAAACGCGGGCTTGAATTCATGCTGGCCGCCCAGAAACCGTCAGGTGAGTTCAGCCAGCGTTATGACGTAGACGGGAACGATACCAGTTATAAAGATCTGCAGATCGACGGCAACGGCTTGGTGCTCTATGCCCTTAACCAGTACCTTAAGGCCACTGGCGGCCTGTTCTTTGATAGCCTGGCAGACCGTGCCTTTTGCAGTCAGTACTGGGAAGTCATTGAAAAGGCAGTGGACTTCATACTCCAGAATAAGAACGACGAGATCAACCTCATACATACCATAAACAGCATCCACGAATATCCCGCCTATGAACACGGTTTTGAGATATATGCCAATTCCACATGCTGCGCCGGACTGTTCGGAGCTGTTGAGATTGGGGAAGCACTGAATAAAGATGTGGAAGAATGGCGGGAACAGGCAGAACTGGTCCGCCAGTCTATATTAGAACGGCTATATAGTCCAAGACGCAGGTCCTTTATCAAGTGCATCCGGGTAAAATACAAAAGTTCAGATCCAATAGGTTATGATGCCTTTGCCTCCACAGTCATAGATGTGGATGCTGTGGAATATGCTCCGGCTCATTTTGGCCTTATAAAAGAAACTGACCTGAGGAACATAAAAACAGTGCAACGTATTAACAAACTGCTATGGGACGAGGAACTGGGCGGCCTTAACAGGTATCCTGAACTCTGGGACCGCAACAATGGAGGATATGGACCCTGGCTCCACTTTACATGCCAGCTATCCAACCATTATACAGCTATAGGAGATCAGGACATGGCCGATAAATACCTGGGCTGGGTGGTGGAGATGGCACATGATAACCTGCTGCCTGAACATATCTCTACAGTTGAACGCTTTGAATTGTGGTTAGAAGATTATACTAATGCCAAGATACTTAGGGACAGTAAACTCGCAATGATCGAGCATATAAGGTCCCATCCAAAATGGAAAGAAGGGTTTGCTTACGTTACCATGCCCCTTATCTGGCCTCATGCCGAGTTTATCAGGGCGTATACAAATTATAAGCATAAATTCTATACGGATTAATCTTAATCACTATACTCCGCAGCTCTGCTGCAGTTGGGTGTACCGTCGCAACGTTTGACCCAACGGGATGCTGCCGGATCAACCATAGTTATTAAAATCATTCAAGGCTGCATCCTTTAACTTTTCCCTGATATCGGGCATGGCAGATATTGCTCTTTTCCAGTCAGGGAGATGGACATCCTCAGGATTCTGGATATATTCGCGTCCCGCAGATAACACATATTTCGAGAAAGCTTCTACTATGCACTCTTCACCATGCCTGCTGTAATTCAGGCCGTTAAACAGGGCATCGGCATGGTACTGGCGGATACGGTCCTGGGCCGCACGTTTGAACAGTACATTCACACTTTGCATAAAAGCCTCGTCTATGTCCACACCGTCAAGTTCAACCAGATTCCTTAAAATGGTCTTGGTGATGTCTTTGGTCATCTTTTGAATACCTTCTTCAGCATCGGATTTAATGGGCCTGTGCTTGTGTTCGTAAAATCCCAGATCTACCTGGCAAATCCTTTTAAGGGCTGTATTCTTAAAAACTTCGGCAAGTAGTCCTACTTCCAGGCCCCAGTCCCCAGGCATGCGTATGTTGAGGGCAAGATCTGAGGTAATGCCAAATTCACCCGATAGCGGATACTTGAATGCACACATGTATTTCAGGAAATTAGAGCTGTAGTGTGTCTTTTCCAGGAGTGAATTCAGCAGGGGACTGAGCAGAAGCCTGGTAACACGCCCGTACATGATCAGGCGTTCCATATCTATCCTTGCATAATAGCCCTTGTTATAAAAAAAATCCAGGTCAGGTTCAACAACCGAATACAACAGTTTTGCAGGCAGGACCCTGGAATAAAATACAATATCCGCATCATGCATGGCTATGGCATAGCTGTCGAGTGTTGCAACCCCCAGTGCGATCCATGTATCCTTCCCTTTACCGGAAAACATGGTAATGTCAAGGTCTTTTTCCTTTAATTCTTCAATCACCTGTTGTACCGAGGGGCCGTCGCACCACACTATGATACAGGGTATCTCAAGTTTTGAAAAATATTGTTTGACCTGGATATATTGCTGCTCATCATCGGCAGCAAGTGCTATTACAACTTTAGTAAGGAAGTTTGATTCATTGATTTCTTTGAGAATATTTTCGATATGGTCTCCAAATATCTCCTCAAAGAGCATAGGTATCAGCAGCGTCATTGGACGCTCTTTTGCAATGTCCTCTAATGCTAAACAGAGATATCTCTCTTCAATCCTGAAATCATGGATCGTTGTGATCCGTTCCTGCATAAAATCCATTTGGTCATTCCCTTGTTCAATTATATACAACTATATTTATTATATACATTTGTATTTATTATATACACTCATATTTATCATATACAATTATATTTATTATATGTGTAGTATATATTATATTCCGGTTTTCTTCTTATACAATTCCAGCATTTCCCTGATAGTCTCTTCCTTTACCATTCCCAGTTGGGATATGGTTTCATAGAAACGCCCGGGAACTTTTATTTTGTCCACGTCAAAACCCTGCTGCTTCTTGAACTCATATTTTGCAAGGAATATCTCACGGCCCAGTGTTTCAAGTTCGTCCCTGGTCTTTTTAATACCCACGCTGGCCAGGGCATCGATGATAGTTTGTTCACCATATACTCCTCGTGCAAAGAGACATGCCACCAGGGAGTTGTTGATCATACGCCAGTAATCCTCATAGATGAGCTTGTCCACCATCTGTTCTTCAGTTAATTGCTGGCTTGCAGCTTTCTGGTCAATACTATATCCACCGTTGTCAAGGTGGGAATGCCGCACACCCACCATCTGCCCTACTATAGAAGCAGGACCGGTATGATAACCCGCTATCTCCAGGCCGCCCAGGTTCACAGCAAAGTCCTTACCACCGTATTCTGCAGCCGCATCCACAGTACCTTTGGCCAGTGTCTGGTAGAATTTGTTTGGCATCTCCACGATCTTATCGATCATCTTCAGGTAACTGTTCGTGTCTCCAAAGCGAAGTGCTATACCCAGGGTATCCGTCGGAGTGATCAGGTCCCTCTCATAGCTTTCGGTGGCCCATGCCAGTACGCCTCCCGTACTCATAATATCAAGGCCGTAGCGCTCGCACCTGTCAATGAGGCGCAGCACGTCCTCGGCAAGGTTGATCCCAAGGTTAGTACCCAGTGAGTAAATAAGTTCATAATCATAACTGATGTGGTTCACTTCGAACTCATGCCCTTTCTGGAAGGTTGTCTTGAGCATGGCGATATGTATGCAGCCGATGGGGCAGTTGCTGCATGCGATCTTGCGAAGCAGCAGGTTGTCTGCAAAGTATTCGCCGGATATGTTCTCGGCATTCTCGAAACCTGACTGCTGGAGGTTGCGGGTAGGCAGTCCTTTTAACTGGTTCAGGACATTGATGTTGGCGGCGGTCCCCAGGTCGTGGTACTTTTCCATTACCTCGGTGTCCACAACGGCATCATATAGTTTATTGTACATTTTACTGTATGGTGCAATATCTGGAATCTCTACATCTTCAGTGCCTGAGATCACAATTGCTTTCAGGTTCTTGCTGCCGAAGACCGCACCCAGGCCCAGCCTGCCGAAATGGCGGTATGTGTCCACGTTCACGTTGGCATACCGCACCATGTTCACACCAGCCTCACCGATGCGCATAATGCTGCGCCTGCCCTTGCCCGGCTCCACTTGCCTTAGTATCTTGCCTATGACCTCGACAGAGGATACATTCCAGATGCTGGTGGCATCCTTGAGCTTAACTTCATCGTCGTGGATGGACAGGTAACACGGTTTTTCTGCCCTGCCTTTTATTACAATACTGTCATAACCGGCAAAGCGCATGGCCATTGACAGCCGCCCGCCTGCATGGGATTCGCCCAGTTCCCCAGTCATGGGTGATTTGAACATGGATACAGTTTTGGATACGCATGGGAAGATCGTGTTAAGGGGTCCTATGCTGAATATTATCGGGGCTTTTGGTGAGAACGGGTCTGTTCCGGGCGGGCATTCTTCCAGTAACAGTTGGGTGGCCACGCCCGTACCGCCCAGGTATTTATCGAACAGGTCGGCAAGGTCCTTTACCTGATGCTCGCCTGTATCAAGATCAATATAGAGTACATTGGACCACATATTATAGCACCTCGGTCTTTCTCAGTTCAAGTACGTCATGGCTGCAAAACCTGGCACATACACCACAATGGGTACAGATAACGGGCATGTCGGCCTTGTCAAAGTGGATAGCTCGGGGCAGGCAGGCACTGGCACATGTCATGCACGAATCACATAGGTCCTTATCCAGTATTACACCGCCACCGTTGCGTGGTGTGAGTGCACCCGTAGGGCATGCCCGTGCGCACGGTGGGTCTATACATGAGCGACAAACGATGATTTCAAGACCGCTCTCGATACCGCCTGATGTCCTGATATCGATAGCACTATCTATGAGCGATGCCGTTTTTGCATTTACCCGGCTGCAAGCCAGCATACAGCTATAACAACCTATACACCTGTTAGGATTAGCGACTTTTATTCTTGCAGACAACTTCTACCACCCTTTACTACTGTTTTGTTAAAAGAGTACTATAAGGCTTTGGGTGAAAAAAAATAATATGTGCAGTCTCAAATGTTTTGCTACTAATATCTTAATACTTTGATCTCCTGATAATTATAATTTAACCATAGAGTTCGCAGAGAAACACATAGCTTGTAACTGATTTTACTCTTTGCGTCTTCTGTGCGCTCTGTTGTGATAATTTTCATAATTTTCCACATTACCTGACAATACATTTGAATAATTTTCCTGCCTGTTCTGCCACCTCAAGCTTCCCCTGCCCTTTCGCAAGCTTTTGGATAGCCTCAAGATGCCGGGCAGATGTTTCAAGATATTCAAGCACATCAGCAGGATAGGCAAATATTCCATACTGTTGCGTCAAGGCATCGATCATCTTATCCGGCTTCATTCCTTCACACCGCATATCCAGTAATTTCCTT
>Ga0255434_10016_pt1 | contig 20172 bp, 17 predicted proteins | sample ANMaggSeSYBR02J4_FD_182667 | JGI IMG/M metagenome (GOLD analysis project Ga0255434, IMG submission 182667) | Sediment cell enrichment communities from methane seep in Santa Monica Basin, California, United Staets - ANME aggregate JGI... | ecosystem: Environmental > Aquatic > Marine > Cold seeps >...
TTGCCCAGGTATTCCCTGAGTACGTCATTAATCATTGTCTGATAGTTGCCGCCACCTGCCTTGTGCACTTGTTCTTTAAAGTAACTGATAATGTCCGCATCAAGACGAATTGTAATCCGCACTTTATTAGGATCAGGCGGAATTACCGCACCACGTTTACCTTTACTGAAATCATATTCATTTCTCATGGTTCACCCCTCATATTGTTTACGTTCATGCTTCGTAGCCTTGCGTGCAGAAATTAAGTGGATGACATCTCCAAGCTATCTGTTCATTACTTATTATGCCAGGTGGTATATTGGGTAGTGTAATAAATATTGTGTAAAATTAAAAAGGTAGAAAAAAAGGTGCTTTTCCTTTAAAAGGGTTTTTCCACAAACCTAAAAAGAAAGGAAAAGCACCATGAAATTAGAAGTTACAGTATCAGAAGCAAAAGAACTCATCAAGCAAATTCAGGATCAACCGGAGCAACTTTTTGAAATGATCCGTACGGATGTCAGGCAAAGTATTGGTCATTATCTTTCTGAGTTAATGAGTGTTGAACTGTCAGAATTTCTTGGACGTAAACCATACGAGCGGCTTGAGGGGCTGAAAAACTATAGAAATGGTACATATAAACGTAAATATACGTTAAAAGGTATTGGTGAAGTTTCAAGTAGAATTCCAAGAGACCGCAACGGTGAATTCAAAACACAGGTACTGCCACGCAGTAAGCAATATGAAGATATTATCCGTAAAGATCTGAGTATCATGTTTCTATCTGGTGTCAGCACCCGGACATTATCAATGATGTCTTTTCGACTCATTGGTAGAAAAATATCGCACACAGAAGTCAGCAACGCCAGCAAAGAGCTCGTCGGGGCGGTAGAAAAGTGGCGGATGCGGGATTTATCAAAAGAAGCCATAAAGTACATATATGTAGATGGCGTCAACTTCAGTATGCGTATAGGAAACAGTATTGAAACGGTTCCTGTACTGGTTGCTATTGGTGTTAAAGATACTGGGCATAAGCTGGTTATAGGACTTCAGAGCGGTGATAAAGAATCAGCAAGCAGCTGGCGTGAATTTTTTAAAGATTTAAAAAAGCGTGGTTTAAACAGCCAACAGGTTATTCTGGGTATTATGGACGGTTTACCTGGTCTGGAAAAGGTGTTTAAAGAAGAATTTCCCAAATCAAGTATTCAACGCTGTCAGGTTCATGTATCCCGGAATGTTTTGACCAAAGTTCCGAAAAAGATAAAACAAAAGGTGGCTGATGATCTTCGTTCAATATTTTATGCATCATCAAAGGAAAAGGCGTTGGCATTCTACGAACAGTTTAATCAGAAGTGGGAATCGACAATACCATCAGCTGTAAAATCACTTGATAATTCTATTAACTCCTGCTTAACCTTTTTTGCATTTCCTGAAGAAGAATGGATATCACTCAGGACAACGAATATTATAGAGCGACTGAATAAAGAATTTAAAAGAAGAACAAGGCCGATGGAAATATTGGCAGGAGAGCAGTCGTGTTATACACTTCTGGCTTTTATATGTTTAAAAATGGAAATTCATTGGCGGTCAAACCCTGTTGGAAAAGTACAAAAAAATCTGCCTTTCTTTAAAGAAATTGAAAAGAAAGAATTTACACAAAATATTTGACACTACCGTATATTGTTAATTGTTAGCGGACTTTAACATAAATTGAAGTTCATAGCCCAATACTCGTGCATACTCATTTAGAGTGTGTAGCGAAATGTGGTCATCTTTTGCATTTTCAATCTTAGAAATACTTTGCTGGCTGAGAGCCCATTTCTCGGCAACTTCACGTTGGGTCAGTTTCAGATTTTCCCTCGCTTCACGTAACCTGGCAGCGATAATCAGTTCACCTTTACGTTTTTCCACAGCTGCTTTAAATCCAGGTTTTTCACGTTCTTTTTTAGTTATTAAACGGTCAAGATCATCCATTTTGGCCTCCTTTTAAACGCTTAAAATAATCATTTCTCAATGCCTTGGCCTTTTTTATTCTCCGGGCCGGTACAGATTTGGTCTTTTTTACGAATCCTGTCAGAAGAAGGATTGTTTGCCTTCCTGCAAAAGTATATAAAACTCTAAATTGTTTCTTAAAGCGTCTGGCTCTCAATTCATAGATTCCATCTTCCAGATAATCAGCCAGTGGTCGCCGAGCTTTATTTCCCAATTCTCTCAAAGCTGCTATTGTTGCAACAACTTCTTTAGCATCCTCGGACGGTAGTCCCTCAACAAAATCTTCAACGGGGCATTTTCCAGAGGTATTTCGATAAAATATCATGCGCCAGTACATAAAAAATGGATACCACTATATAGTTGTGCTGTCAACATAAAAAATGGGGACACAGGTACTTAATATAAGGCTTGTTGGAACTGAAGCGGAATTCCCGATTCATCGGGGGAGGCTGTGAAGATAGGAAGCTTTGAGGCGAAAAGAAATAATACCCTAATCGAGCTAAAACTCGATTAGGGTCGTCCGTCGATTGTTGTCAGTTGCGGATTGCGGAACTAAACCAATCGATTTTATACCTCTACTAAGGAAGAAATATAAAATGTGAAACCATATCCGTATTCCTGAAGCAACTGACAACGGACGACTGACTATTGACATTGAGCGGTTACGCTCAATTGGGGTAATAGTTTGTGGAATCTACGAGAATTAAATAAAAGTCGCCGGGTTCACATTAAATTTCTCAGATAATGCTCTAATATGTTGAAGATTTAAAAGTCTCTTCCCATGAAGTATTTCGGAAACAGAAGATTTTCCACCAAGAATTCCGATAAGGTCTTTTTGCTTCAGTCCATTTTGGTCCATAAGAAATCTTACCACATCTATACCTGATGATTCTTTAATCGGGAAAAGTTCTGTCTCGTAGTGTTCTATGAGAATAGCAAGTGTCTCCGCATATGCAGCTAAATGCCCTTCTGTTGCATCAAAAACAGTTTCCATTGATTTAAGTGCTTCTTTATAATCCTTTCCATTTTTTATCATTCTAAGAGGATATAACCCCTTAAAATCAAGTTGGTCTAAGGCCGGCATCCTGGGTTCTCCTTTAGGTTAAGCTTTTCGTATTCTTTATGTGATAAGATATATTTGATCCACATTCTATGACCAAAAAAGTTTGTTCTGACAATTAATCTATATTTTCCGCCACCTATATTAAACACTACGCATTTACTCACAATATCGGCTGTTCCGAATGTTTGTTTTAATTCAGAAAAGGATGAAAAGTCGTTTTTCTTGCATATTTTCCACCACCTTTTAAGAGGTTCCTTGGCATCCGGATGTTTGACTGAAAATTCAATCAATACTTTTCGCGCTATCACGTGCATAACGTATATTATGATTTATATATCCAATTGTCAAGATAAAGTTCTGAAAACCAGAACTTTATAGCATTGCGGGGGAAATTTTTACGGAGTTGGAAATTCACTAGTGCTTGATAAGGAATGTAAAATATGCTCTCATTGTGTCCGTACCTCTGATGAATTTTTTAAAGTATGTCCTAATTGTGGCAAGAAATGTGATTTTTAATAATGGATAACTTGTGATTTTGTTTATCACTTTCCCTTTACCCATTTCAGCTCAAAGCCCCGGTTAAATGGTCCTTTGATCCCGGTGAAATAATAGTAGATTTCTATGGATAAAAATTGAACTGGGTAAACACTTTGGGTAAAAATCCCCCTGATTTGATCGATCCTAAAACTTTTTCTTTCAATTCCGTAGGGCTTTTTAATAAAAAAATCTATGATCAGCATTTTTAAAAAAACATGTGATGTATACGAAAAGATAAAGATAGGCTGGTTGGAGTGAAGCGGAAATCCCGATTCATCGTGGGAGGCAAGAATGATAGGAAGCTTTGAGGCGAAAATAAGTAACAGCGGAGAGATTAATATTCCGAGCTACCGGAGGAAGCATCCAATTTATTTAAAAACACCAGAAAATTGGCTATAAAAAGTCAAGGCTCCTTGCGGTTAATATTGAACTTGTCGAAATCGCGATCGTAACTATAAAGTAGATTCTGTGAATCATTTTCCAATATGGCAATCAGATAGCGGTCAACAATATCCAATTTTTATTGCACCACATTTCCATTATACGGCGAATCATCGTTTTATTTTTAATAACAATTCCTTTGTATTTGAGAAGATCGGTTATACCCTTTGCAATTTGATCTTTTGGCACCTTGTAGAAGCTTTTAAGGACAAAAAGTACCTGAAACAGAAAAATCAGCTTTCTAAGTCATTCTGATGACGTTTTGGTAGGGTTGTGTAAAGGTCTCACTTTGTGTATCTTACAAATCATTTATTTTATTTATTTTACAAGGAGGTTAATGTGGATATGATAGAAACACCTGTTATTGGAAAAAAGAAAAAAAATAATTTTATTTCTTTTAAAGCTTTTCTATTTTTCTTATTAAGTCTTCCCCTTATATTTTTTCCAGGTTGCTCTTTAAGTAAGAAAGCAACACCGGTCGAAACATCTGCTAATCGTACTGAGGCGCTTATAATTGACCATACATGTACGAATATAAATAACATACCGGAATACTGGATTAAAAAAGCAAGAGCTGAGTTCGGAATTTCCTATGGCCATACATCCCACGGCAGCCAGATAGTAAGCGGAATGAAAGTTCTCATGTATCAGTCCAGTCTGTATTCTTTTGATCGATATGGAAGCAAAAAATCACTTGCTCTTTATGACCGTGAGCCACGAGGTGACCTCGGGAATCCGGATAGGACGACCTAGGCGTTGAGAACGCGAAAACTTTTAGATACTGGATGGGGTGATACAAATATAATAATGTGGTCCTGGTGTGGTCAGGTATCTGGTGCCAGTGAAAAGAATATTAACACCTATCTTAAGCTAATGGATCAGCTTGAAACGAATTACCCCCATGTCACATTCATATACATGACCGGACACCTTGATGGAACCGGTAAGCAAGGAAACCTGAATAGACGGAATAATCAAATTCGTAATTTTTGTATAAAAAATAACAAAATCTTATTCGACTTTGCAGATATCGAAAGTTATGATCCTGACGGTAAATACTTTCTGGATAAAAGAGCTGATGACGGGTGTAACTACACAGAGGATGGTGTTCGAAAAAACTGGGCTGAAGAATGGTGTAACGATCATCCTGGGGAGTGCCCGTCATGTTCCTGCGCTCATTCTAAATCGTTGAATTGCATTCTTAAAGGGAAAGCATTCTGGTGGATGATGGCAAGGCTTGCCGGGTGGCATTGAAGTAAGGGAAGGCTTGAGGCTTTAAATAACCAAATAATTATTAACAGAAGGCGGTCTATGTTTTCCTAACCGCTTTTTTGTTTTTATAGTCAACTCTTTACCCATTTCAGCTCAAAGTCCCGGCTAAATGGTCCTTCGATCCCGGTGAAATAAAAGTGGGTTTCACTGGATAAAAATTGAACTAGGCAAACAATTTTGGGTAAAAATAGTGAAAGTAGCTGGTAGATAACGTTGATGATTGGGTAGTGTGGCATAGACGAAACAAATATTCTTGACAATTAGGATATATTATATACTATATCTAAAAGTCAAGGAGGCTGATATGCAAAAGATACTTGTGTCACTGCCGGATGATTTGGCGGGCCGTATGCGAGCTGTCATACCAAACCGGCAACGAAGCAGAGTCATTTCTGAAGTTTTGGAAAAAGAGGTCCAAAAACGTGAAAAACAACTCTATCAATGCGCTAAAAGAATCGAAACGGATGATGCCCTAAACAATGAAATGTCTGATTGGAGCATAACTGTAGGAGATGGTATTGAAGCTGAATCGTGGTAATGTTTATTGGGTTGATTTGGATCCTACAAGAGGTTCTGAAATTCGAAAAATGAGGCCATGTGTCTTGGTTGGAGCTACTCCAATTAATCAAGCCAGGCGAACAGTGGTAGTTGTACCGCTTTCTACCGTGGGGAAGTCTAGACCACCAATTGTTGTGTCTGTAACTTGTCTTGAAAAACAGGTTGTGGCAGTATGTGATCAAATACGTGCAGTGGATAAAACTCGTTTGATTAAAGAGGTAGGGTCACTCTCAAAGGAAGACTTGGAGACCCTTGATTTTGGTCTCCGTCAGGTTTTATCCATTTGAAAAAAAGTAACTGGACAAGTTAAGAAGAAAAGAGGACAGGCACTTAATATAAGGCTTGTTGGAGCGGAAGCGGAAACCCCGATTCATCGGGGGAAGCCTGGAAGCGAGGCATAAGAAATCCGGCATTTAATTTTTACGCAATTATTCAGGGAGTACTGCTAACTCAATGTATTCCTCCGGTTAAAAATTTCGTCCGCTTTGAACTATGCCAAAATTGAACATTTTTCAAAGGTTTCGTCCCTATGCGGGAGGCCGCAATATTAATTGTTGTAATCTATAATTTATCTAAATTTATCTTGACATTCTTCCTGCTATAGATGAATATATCTGCTTTTAATCATTCTCCAGTAGTCCCGTACAGGCGGGATTGGCAGAGTCCCGCTGCAAGCGGGGGTAACCACTGGGTGGGGATGTATTTTTTACTTTATGTTGTATCAAAACTGATCCCCAGTAGCTCAGTTGGCAGAGTCCGCCTCCGGCGGATTAACCACTGGGTGGGGAATGTATTTTTGCTTTATGTTGTATCAAAACTGATCCCCAGTAGCTCAGTTGGCAGAGCAAGTGGCTGTTAACCACTGGGTCCGCGGTTCGAGTCCGTGCTGGGGAGCCAAATTTTAAAGGCCCAATCATTAGATTGGGCCTTTGTTTTGGGGTAAATCAGAGTGCCATACTGGGCATACATTTTACAAAACGCTACAACCGGTAAACTATACAAGGGCCAAACATCAGACTTGGAAAGCCGCATAGAGCGCCACAATACTCATGAATCTGGATCAATGAGATATACACATAAACAAAAAGGCGCATGGCATCTCATATATTCAGAAGAGCATTTCACTCGCAGTGAGGCGATGAAAAGGGAAAGATTTTTAAAGAGTGGACAGGGGCGAGAATGGATAAAAACTAACATTTTAAATCAGCAGCCCAGTTAGCAGAGTCCGCCTCCGGCGGACTAACCACTGGGTCCGCGGTTCGAGTCCGTGCTGGGGAGCCAACAATTACAAGGCCAGGAAATCCTGGCCTTTTTTATTATGAAATCCTGGGTTTATATACTTCGAAGCCAAGGCACCGGTCGATTCTATTGTGGACACACTGACAACCTTAAAACGTCGGATTAGCAAACACAATGATCCGGAATACACTTCAACAAGAACTACTAAAATACACCCATTCGGAACAAAAAGGTCGGACAATCTGAGTCCTGTAAGCGTTCAAAGGTACTGCAGATGTGCGTGATCAGGGCGACCAGCTTATAGTCTGCTATGCTGGTTGCCCTGATCGCGTGCAGGTGCGGTGCCTGTGAACGCTTACCTATATACGATACAGTTTAAGTGGATTACCGGGAAGTTTTTTATTTGCCGCTTTCAATGCATCTTCCCCGGAAATGACGGCGATTGCCTGGTTTTTTGCACTGGAAGAAAAATATTTTTCTGCAGCTTCGGTTACCTGCTTTTTTGTCAAAGCAAGGAGACTTTCTTTAAAATGACGGCGCATATCATCTGAAAGTGAAACGATTTTTCTGAAAAAAGCTTTTTTTGCAGCCGGGCCAGGCGGGTGTGGCTTGTCGATTTCCGAGCAGACCTGCAAAATCGCCTCTTTGATATCTTCAGATTTATAATTTCCGGACTTTATAAAATCAAAAGCGCTGCTGTATGTTTTCAATGTAGTAACAATATGGGGATCCCTGTATGAGCCAAAGCTAAACAGCCCGTCTTCTGAGTTATATACCGCAAATCCACCATAAGCTCCGCCTTTTTCACGAATCTCACGATGCAGGTACATGGACCGAAGTATTTTGCTTATTACGGACAGGGCGGGTGCATCTTCATGTTGCATCCTTACCGCCTTAAAAGTTTGAGCAACAAAGGAAACTGCAGATGATGTGCTCCATCCTTCCCTGGTAATTTTATTGTCAAAATCAATATCACACAAAAGCTCATCGATTTTATCTGATACCTGGAGGCTTGTGCCTGACAGCCCTTTGCTTTGATTTAATAAGTTTGAGCCTTGAGCTAAATCGTTATTTTCGCCTATCAAAGCAATTTTAAGGTTGTTGCGTGTGAAAAGCTTTTCAGCAATAGCGGAAAGGTCATTTGAAATAGATTCCAGGCTGCTGTCTGAAAGATTACCGGTTATGCTTTTTATGGCTTTAAGCTGGTGGATGCCGCCCCAGATTTCGCTAAGAGCGCTTGCCGGTGAAAAATTTCTGGAAGCAACGGAAATAGCCAGCCTGTGGCCGTTTTGAATAACAGCAGATTCCAGACCTGCCCTGAACTCAAGCAAAAGGCTCTTTAAACGCGATAAATCCGAAAAGCTGTGTTTAAATAACAGCTCTTCAATAATATCAAACATCTTTGCCTGGTTCCGAACAAGGCTTTTTCCGTTAAATGAGACAAAGGGTTTTAAGCTGCCGGTTTCGTCAAAGCACGTGCGGGCATTAGCGGACAGCCCGATGCCTCCGGTATATGCGTCAATGCGCCTGGCCATTTCTGAATAATCACGAACTGCGGTACCGATTTTAGGTACAGCATAGCAAAAAAAAGGGACAAGGAAAATCAGCTCTTTTTTTAACCACTCTGTTCCTGCGGCCGCTGACAGGTAAAAAATGCCCGAAGTCGGCTGCTCATAACATACGGCAGGCATCTTATCAGATCCGGCAGTTTCATTAACTTTTTGAATTGAGGTGGGAATATCTTCAATTTCCAGAGTTGGAAGGCTGGAAACATCCTCTATCGATTCCTGAAGTTTTTTAAGTGCTTTTGTGTTTTCTATTATTTTCCCAAGCTCATCAGGGTGCATGGCTGACTTGATGCGGATAAGTTTTTCTTCGACCCTTTTTGCTTCCTTTTGTTCCATCAGTTGATCCGGCACCAGGGTAAGCAAAACCCTGTGGGGATTTTCAAGAAAATATTTTCTTATCAGGGTTTCAAAGAAAGGATCTTTGGAAAGAGCATTTCGTAGCTTTTTAAGATCAGCGTCAAACTGCAAGATTTTTACAGGGTCACCACCATGAAACCAGCTTCCGGAAAAGGTTAAAAGCAACTTTATGCCATATGGATAGGGCGTGTTTGTTACCTCTTTGCGATGAAACTCGAGCTGATGAATGGCAGATTCAATAAGCTTTTTATCAACACCTTTACTTGCAAGCTTGTTCAGCACATCTAAAATAATCGATTCGACTTTTTCTGCATCAGTTTCTTCAACATCCTTAAGCCCGCAGGCAAACATGGTGTCCCTGTTATTGGCATCAAAACCTGTCTGGTCACTCAGTGCTGTTCCAAGTTTAGATTCTATCAACGCCCTGCGCAGGGGAGATGCAGGATTCCCTAAAAGAACCTGTTCAAGTAGCGTGAGGGCAAGAACTTTATAATTATCTTTAATGTCCACCATGAGCCATGACAGGCTTACCTGGCATTTTTTCTTAGGGTCTTCATTCTTTCCGAGGGGATATGGAAAGGATTTCTTTTCAGGCTTATTCCGGCGCGGCTGTGTGGCAACAGTTGTATCAGGATCAATGAACTTAAATGTTTTCAGTATTTTTTCTTCTATAAAAGAAAGGTGATCGGCCAGAGGCAAATTTCCATAAGTATAAAAAAATGAATTGCTTGGATGATAGTGCCGTTTGTGAAAAGCCTTAAGCTGATCATATGTAAGACTTACAATGTCTGCAGGATTTCCACCCGAATTATGTCTGTATGTGGTTGAAGGATACAAGGCTTTTAATATAGACCTTGCCATAACCTGGTCAGGAGACGACATGGCTCCTTTCATTTCGTTATATACAACACCTTTATATGCAAGACTGGAAGAATCACCTTCGATCTCCAAGCGATGGCCTTCCTGCATAAAGCTGAGCTCTTTAATGTTTGGGAAAAAGGCTGCATCAAGATAAACGTCCATGAGGTTATAGAAATCTTTTCGGTTTTGCGTGGAGAAAGGGTACATGGTCCAGTCGGAAGCAGTAAAGGCATTCATAAAGGTGGAAAGACTTCGTTTCAGCATGGAAAAAAAAGGATCGCGAACCTGAAATTTGCTGGAACCGCACAGAACAGTGTGCTCTAGAATGTGTGCAACTCCGGTTGAATCTGTCGGCACAGTCTTAAATGCAACGGAAAATGTATTTTCACTGTCATTATTGCTGATATGAACATGCCTCGCCCTTGTAGCAGTATGTTCAAGCTCATAAAAAAAGGAATTGATTTCTTTAAGTATGACGATTCTTTTAATCAGGTAACCAAAAATACTGTCGCCTTTCTTAAGACCGATATTGTTGGTATCTACAGATGAGTCCATAAAAGCATCCTTTTTATTTTGCCCTGAAAAACCTGTTCCTTTGGGCCAGGTCAGAGTTCTCTCCCTCTGCCTTGGAGTTCGGTGTCTTAAATCACAAATCCCAAGCACCAAATTACAAATAAATCACAAATTCCAAAATATAAATTCCAAACCGGTTCAAAGCGATTGTTTTTTGGGATTTGTTATTTGGAATTTCAATAAGTCAATGAACTTTTAATAAAGCAAATCCCCTCTGGGGATAACCAAAGCCTGGTCCTTTGGGCCAGGATTCTTTACTTGGCAATATATATTCCCCGACTCTTGCGCCTGATCTTGCCCAGCTTGTTCAGACGAAATAGAATATTGCGAATTTTTTTATCTCCGAAACCTGTTCTGTCCTGAATCTCGGGAAAACCCGTCCCATTATTAAAACGTTTTATAACATTAAATACCTCATCAGAAGCAGTTGCAACAACCTTTCCTTGAAGTCCTTTTCCTCCGACGGAATTAGGAGCAGTCACCCGTTTCTTTTTACTATATGCGGGCGTTGTCTTGATCAGCTTTTCTATTCTGTCCAGCTTGTCCATTAGTTTCTTTATGTCGTTTTTTGTTGGAATATCATAAGTGGACATAAAGAACTTTACCATAGCGTCAAAACTAACCGTTTTTCTCTTTTTTTTTGGCACGATGTCCTCCATTGATAATAGGGAATTTAAAAAAATGCACTGTATTAATTTGACATTTCAAAAGCCTAAAGTGTTACAAAGTAATTAAAAAGTCAAGCTGTACAAATTAGGACGGTTTCGTAAAAAGCTATAATATGCCACTTTGTGGCAGTGCAACCGAAAATAACTTGTCAATTCTATCAACAGGTTATGATTTAGTTATTTGAAAGTCAAAAAACAACTTCTTACGAAACGTTTTATGTTTTAGGATTTAAGTTTTAAGTCTCTATTAAAACAGACAAATTCATTAACTTAAAACCTAAAACTTAACACCTAAAACCTGATGAATTCGACTTTTTACGAATTCATCAAATTATAAATCCCTCGCCGTAGGTTACAAACTTGCAATGGAATGTGTAAAAAAATGCCCGATATTTATTACATTAATTTCATAATTTATTATTCCAGCCACAGTCTTTTTCCCATAACGCTATGATTATAAAGGAATAATCACAAAAAACATATTTGTGCACGCTTTTTGCATTTGCTTATATGCGATAATATAAAAATGGCTTAAGGCAGGTTCGTTGACATGTTGAAATTGATAATTATCATACTATTTCTGAAGTTTCTATAATTTACTTTAGAGCCAGTTTCAAAATGTTCAATTTTGTTCGAGATCAAGGAAGGCGAAAATTTTAACCACAGGAATACATGTAGTATTTCGAGGATTAAAATTTGAGTCTGACGAAGATATCGGATAAAAAGGGACGTTTTGAAACCGGCTCTTCATTATAAGGTTATTATGAACCCTAAATCACTAAAAAATTCATCAACAGCAACTTTGGTATTATGGCTGATTAGCGCAGCTATGATCTTTAATATCTATTTTACCCAAACCTCTGTTGCTCAAAAAGAGACTTTGCATGCGGACATAAAACCAGTGGTTGAAAAAGGTATGATTCCTTCATTATTCCCGGCAGATCTTTTCGCCTTTGATCCGGTAGAATTGCTGCTGGATGATGATTGTAATATAGAACGTCTGCTGCAACCGGTTATACTGGAAGCATCAGAACGTTACAAGGTTGATTACGCCATTATAAGGGCAATTATAATGGCTGAATCAAGTTATAATCCCATGGCGATATCCAAAAAGGGGGCCGAAGGTCTGATGCAGCTGATGCCGCATACTGCCAGGGAACTGGGGGTAACAGACAGCTTCAATCCAACGCAAAATATTCATGCCGGAGCCAGGTACTACAAAAAACTTCTGAAACGATTTAAAGGAAACGTCCGGTTAGCGCTGGCAGCTTATAACGCAGGAAGCCGGAATGTCAGGGAATATAACGGAGTACCTCCATTCAAAGCCACTCATTCTTATATTGAAAAAGTTCTTGATTATCAGCGGTACTACCAACAACAACCAGCCGGCAACGCAATTTTAACGGCAGGCATCACCCGAAGCTGATGGTTTCATGAAGTTCCCTTTTAGGAGGGCTTAACAGCTATTTGTCCATTTCCCTTAGCTTGCGAAGAATTTCTCTGGGCCGGCTGGAGATGGAGATACTTAAAAGTTCATTCATCTTTTTTTCTTCAATCTGCTTTCTATTCATAACTTTCTTTTTATACGCATCCTGAAGGGCTTCAAGAAGCTGGTTCAGTTCGCAGGGTTTCTGCAGATAAGAATACGCACCGCTTTTTGTGCATTCAACAGCAGAATCAACAGCCCCGTGACCTGTGAGTATCACGACTTCCATCCATTTATGTTCCTGTTTCAGCAACTTTAAAGTTTCTTCGCCTGATATTCCAGGCATTTTCAGATCCACAAGGGCTATATCTATAGGATTGTTTTTTGCAGCCTCAATTGCTTTTTCACCTCGATTTACTGCGATTACATTAAAGTCTCTTAATTCAAGGCTTTTGCTGATTGATTCAAGGAACTGTTCCTCATCATCCACTATTAGAAGATTTATTTTTTCTTTTTCCATGTTATAAACTCCCTGTTTTAGGTTCTAAATAATAACTAAATCTTTAAGAGCTGGTGGAAGCGTTTTTAGCAGGGAAAGGAGGTTATCATGACACTATTATCACGACCAAAATACGCTCCCACACAGCTGGGCCGACTATATTACGTGCTAAAAATTCCAAACCATTGCCAATATCCGAAAAATACCCACAGCCAGAGAACTGCCATGCTCAGGACAAAAACAGCGAAACCGTGAACCATAAAGTCCTTCATTGTAACCAGTTGTTCTCCGGTTTCAGGATCCCTTGCCATACTGTAAACGATTGCGTTATTAGGTGTTCCGATGATAAGCATATGAGCAAATGAAGAAGCAAATGCTGTGGACAGTCCAACAGTTAGAGGTGATGTGCCGGAAAGGGTGGCCATTGGAACGGTTATTGGCCCTACCGCTGCCACAGTAGCTCCGTCGCTCATAAAATTGGTTAGAATACCGGTTATAAAGCTGGTGGACATACAAAGTCCAACTCCTTTTGTTAAGACTTCAGGAAGTATGGAAATAAAGCTGCTTGCAAGCCAGAGCGCAGCGCCGGTGGAGGCCAGGCCGACTCCCATTGCACTTGCTGCAGCGTAAAGCGCTACTACATCCCAGTGAATACTGTTTATATCTTTCCAGCGCAGGATGCCCAGAATATTTAAAAGAACAAGGCACAAAATAACCGGTCCACCCATTCCAACCTTACTAGACAGGGTAACCCAAAGCACAATAACAAGTATCAAAACGGCTGCGGCTTTATACTCATCGGTTGTCATCTTGCCGATTTTTTCTCCTTCCCGTTTTACCTCGGCTGCAACATTGACCGCTTTAACCTTGACTTTCTTTCGGAAAACCACAAGAAAATAAGCTGCAATGGTAAGCGCCATTACAGGTACAAAGGGAAGCCCCATTTTTACCCAATGGCCAAAGGAAATACTAAGGCCGTAATCTGAAAAAATTCCAAGCATTACTGCGTTACGACCACCTGCCGCAGGCGAACCCGGGCCCCCGATGTTTGCACAGAATGTCAGCATTAAAAGGAGCATTACTACCAGCCCCTTGTCCTTTTTAATACCGGCTGTTTTAATTGCTCCCAGGTACACCAGCATTAGAATCGGAGCGATAAAGGCTACCAGGGCATGTTCCGAAAGAAAAGATGCAGTTATTGCAAGAAGTGGGGCAAAGATAAGCGCAAATTTGCGAAGTGATGTGCTGGTCCCTAACAGAAGAATCCCTATCCGCCGATCCAGACCTGTTTTACTTATGGCTGCGGCAAATGCAAGGACACCGAAGATAAAAATAACCGAATCCTTTGCATAGGCTTTTGCTACCATGCTGGGTGGAAAAATTCCAAAAAAATACATTAGTACGCCCACAAGCAAAGCGGTAATGCCTATGGGAACCGCTCCTGTTGCCCAGAAAAGAGCGGCAACTATAAGTACACCAATCATAACCTTTGCCCTGAAGGCTATCTTTTCCACTTCCGGAGCTGTTTTTACGATTTTCCCGTCTGCGGTTTTTGTCTTGGTATATAATTTTGCTTTTTTTCCATAGTACTCTACAATTGTCTGGCCTTTTTCCATTTTTTGGTATTCGGCATATCCTGCTATACTTTCACTCATATTGCCGGTCTTCTTCGCAGATAAAAAGGTTACAAGCTGCTGCGGGGCCGGTATAAGCAGCATGGTTAGAAAAAGGATGGCTCCGAGGAGAATTACTCCCGGGCGGGCGTTCTGTACTCCGACAAGCCAGTTTTTCAGACTTGTTCTTTGGACATCCGGAATTTCATTGCGGGCCATTGCATATACTCGTTCCTCACCGGCTTTTTTGATGACTTTAATCAGTTCGCTCAGGTCGCAAGGCTTCTCCAGGTAAGAAAAAACATCGAATTTTCCTGTTAATCTTGCTGATTCAATACTTCCATGGCCTGTATGCATAATTATCTGCACTTCTGGCCTGATTTTTTTTAACTCTTTCAATGTCTGAATTCCGTCCATCCCGGGCATTTTCTGGTCAAGGACTACAACTTCAGGATTATCGTGACGGACAATTTTAATAGCATCTTCTCCGTTGCTTGCGTCCAGAACATCGAATCCCCTGAGACCCAGCTGTTTTGCCAGGTTCTCACGAAACCGGTCTTCGTCGTCGATCAACAATACCTTCAGTTTTTTATCATTTCCATTTGCTGTTTTCTGCTCTTCCATAATCCTTCCTTTTGTTTAAAGAGTTAAAGTGTAAATTATGTTATTAGTTCGCTAAGAAATATTTTCATGCTTTTATAGTAAAGTAATAATAGTAGAAATCAATTCCTGCAATCAATGAGCGGCCAAAGGCCTTAAAGAGCGTCCCTTCGGGACTCGAAGATCAGCCCTTCGGGCTTTGAAGACCGTCCTGTCAGGGCTTGGGGCTTGCTGGAAATTAGCCTCAAGTGAAACGCTCTTCAAGCGAAGCGCTCCTCAAACGTAGTGCTTTTTAATACCGCCGGGGCAGGATCAGCTTCTCCAATTTGTCCAGCTAAATTTTAAGCCTTATTACTTTATCACGATCTGCGAATCGGCAGTGATACCATAAATGCACTGCCGGCGCCCTCTAATGACTGAACATCAATTGCTCCGCCAAGTGACTCTATAATGTTAAGTGAAACACTGAGACCAAGTCCGGTTCCCTTTCCGACTTCCTTTGTGGTAAAAAAGGGGTTAAATATATCATTAAGTTGTTCGGCAGTCATTCCTTTCCCGGTATCTTTAATCGTGATTTGTATATCCTGGTCATTTCTACTGGTGGCAATCGTGATTTTTCCTGGTCCTGAAATAGCATCACCCGCATTGTTAATAAGATTAAGAAAGACCTGTCTGATCTGGTCGTTGTCAAGCATGATTTCCGGCAGACCTGGATCATAATCGCGTACGATTTCAATATCTGCCACTTTAAACTCGCGTTCTTTAAGCCCGCTCATTACTTCATCCAGAACCTGATTTACATTGCATGGAGCAAGCGTCGGTTCATTTTTACGTCCAAAAGCGAGCAACTGCCTGGTGATAGTTCTTGCCCTGAAAGCTGCCGAGTCAATGGTATCAATCTCTTTAGTGATTTCTTCAGGGCTCGGATTAAGGTCAAATTCAGGATTCAGCATATCCCGGACAACACCAGTGGTTGCAACGATTATGGCTAGGGGATTGTTTATTTCATGGGCGACTCCTGTTGCAAGTTCGCCTACGGAAGCAAGCTTTGAGGCATGAAATAGTTGATGCCTCAGTTCATCACTTTTCTCAGCGACAACCTGGGCACGGCTTGTCAGCCTGCTTGTTGCAAACCATATTCCTGCTGCAATGCCAAAAAAGATAACCGCAAGGATTACGGTCATAATGCGTCTGCTCTGGTACATCCCGGAGTGAGCGATATTTAAGGGCTGCCTGACTTCAAGCACCCAGGGCGCTTCTTTCAGCCATGCATAGCCGATAAGTATGGAATCGCCGTTTGTTATGATTTCCTCTACTCCCGATTCCACTGTTTCCGGAGGTATATACTCGCTCTTGCCGAGCAATTCTCCCCTGTCAGGATCGACAACTTGATATAGCCCCTCTTTATTAATCAAAGCGGATTCAACCTCTTTTCCCCGACTTATGGTCCTTAAAAACATATAGAACTTGTCAGGGTCGAGTGTGGACCGCATAACATAAGGCTTTCCATCAATTATCTGCCTGACTGCAATGGTAAAATGAGGTTTTTTTCTAAACCCCAGGTAAATATCACTGATATAGTAATGCCTCTGCTGATCCACCAGAGTTTTAAGCCAGTTTTCATTGCTGTAATCTTTATCCTGAAGATAGGAAAAGGGACCTGCATATCCTGTCTGAACACCTTTTGAATTAAGAAACCCGACGTCAATAAAGGCATCATTGACCTGTCTTAGATTCTGGAGGTAATCCTGCATTTTATGCCGGGAAGGAGTGAGGCTGAATTCACTGCTGTGAAACAGGCTGAAAATATTTACAACCCGCTCTTGCAGAAAAAGATCAATGGTATTTTTCTGGCTGTTGGAAAGGGCTTCCAGATTAAGCCTTCCGGTAGTTTTCAGAGTGGCGCTGAACTGGAATTGAAAATATGCAAAAAATGCTGCATAGGGCAGCATGAAAGCAGCAAGGAGTCCAACTGCAAGTCGAATTCTAAGTTTTTTAAAATATTCTTCTCTTTTATCGGTTTGTGAGCTGATTGTTTGTCTTTTTTCAAAGGCTTCCTCAATTTTTTCTGAAATATCATCAATATCAGCCGGCTTTATTAAATAATCTGCAGCTCCTAATTTTACACCTTCAACAGCGGATTCCACAGTGCCATGGCCGGTGAGCATAATGACTTCAATCAAAGGAAAATCACGCTTGATTTTCTTTAAGGTTGCTATTCCGTCCATGCCCGGCATTTTGACATCTAAAATGACAACCTGGATATTAATCGTTTTTAATTTTTCAAGGGCTTCCATACCACTTGAGGCGGTTTCTACTTTATAGCCCTTTCTCTCTAAGAGTTTTTTGGTGGTAGAAAGAAATCTTTCTTCATCATCCACCAGCATTATGTTTATATTTGCCATTTTTCTTTCCTGATTTATAATCGATTTGATAATTGATGAAATCGGATTTGGCCCATTATATCCGTTACAAAGAAGCAACCTTTATGCCAAATATTGATTGACCGCCAAAAAGTATTAAGCAGATGAAATATCAGAATATATTGATTTAATGTAAGAAACTGTTGTCTGGAGAAATAGATGTAATTGTGTCAGTATTTTTTACATGTTGTAAAAGGGGGCGAAGGGTTTTTGATCCAAACACAAGGTTTTGTAATTTGGCATAGAACTTTACAGCAGCAGAAAGCTTTATTTACACGCCGGGTTATTTATGCTACGTTTTAACAATATCCACTTTTATATAGAGAATACAATATGTCATTTAAAGATAATCTTTTAAAAAAAATAAAAATCATAAATATGTCAAATAAGGTGCTCGGTTCAATCGGGCCGCCTGGCAGTGAACGCAAAACCGACAAGGCAACAATGCGTCGTCTCCTTGAAATGAGTCCATATACGCTGCACAAAAAACGGGATCTTGATCTTTATATTAAAGGTGATGCTGAAGAAAAAGGTGAGATTTTAGTGCTCGATAATGAACTGGCCATTTATAATACCACTGCTGCTGATGTTGTCCTTCGTAAAAGTCCAACAATTAAGGAAATGGTGAGCATTCGAAATGCAATTAAGATATTAAGCGACTCTGACGTGGTTATCAGCAAAAGGGAAGAATCAGTCAATACCATCCGAAAAGAATGTATCGATCTGCTCGATCTATCTTTTAACAAAGCTGATATTGAAGAAATTGAAAAAGAAGGATCGGCTTCATTGGAAAATGGCTATTCAGATGGTGTGATTGAATCCCTTTCTTTGTTTGCCGAACTTCTCGGCTTTAGTCCCCCGCCAAAAGCGTTTAAGATGCGTCATTGTGAAATAATTGGCCATTTAACAAAGAAAGAGAGCGGTGAAATCGTGTTTGGTCCGGCTGTTATTTACAGCCTGGCATATAACACCTTAAAACTGATTGAAAAAAAGATCGGCAGTTTTGATAAGGGGGGAATGGAGTATTTTAAACAGGTTATTGCAGAAAATCAGGAAGCCTCAAAAGAAGGGGCTGATGTTTTCCAATACCTGAAAGAAACAGTAGTTAGAAAGTCTTTATAGAACGAGACAATTTCAATACACCCCCCCTTCGAAGTCTTCTCTTATCTGTCCGATATCTGTGCTTGCCCTGTGAAATGCGGAGCCTATTTCTCTGGGGTCAGTCTTAAATTTTGGCACTTTAGTGAAGCTTTAGCGCTATCCTCCAGATACTCAACGTATTCCTTCCTATCCCGTAGGTCTGTCAAATCGTACGAGGGTGGTTAATCCAACCACGGCGAGGATCACCTTCCCCTGCTCAAAGTCCGGGATCTTCGACTTGACCTTGAATAAGCTGAAACTTTTTGAAACTGGCTTTTTATTCAATTAACTTGCGTCAAACTTTAATTCAAGTTGCGAAATCGACTTTTTACTGTTCCGGAAATGTGATTTTTTTATCGCAATCTATGAAGCTATCCGAAAATGGCTTAGTAGCGAGATCGAAAAAAATATGGATATATGGAAATTATTTCTTGACACCCAATCGAATATGAGTATATACTCAGTTTAAATGAGCGATTACTCAGTTTTGGTGTTCAGGGCGAATTTATTATGACAAGAAAAAAATCCATTCTCCAGGTAGCGACAGTTCTTTTTGCAGAAAAAGGTTACAAAGAAACCTCAATTGCCGAGCTTTCAAAAATCTCAAAAGTGGCTGAAGGAACAATCTTCTATCACTTCAGTAGCAAAGAGGAACTTTTCCTTGCTGTTCTGGAAAAGACAAAAGAGACTATAACCGAAGAATTTGAAAGCTATATGGGAAATAAAAAATTTAAAAACGGCATAGAAATGATTGAAGATGCCGTTTCTTTTTACCTTTACCTTGCAGGGAAGATGGAGAATCAGTTTCTTCTGCTACACAGACATTTTCCATATGAGCTAGCTGAAAAAAATTCAGCCTGCCGGGAAAATCTGGTGGCGATTTATGACTGTATTGTGGATATTTTTGAAGAAGCGATACAGACAGGCATTCAGGATGGTTCTATGAAACAGCTGCCTGCCCGAAAGACTGCCCTGGTAATATTTTCCATGGTGGACGGAATCGCACGGTTTAAAACATATAATCTTTACAATGCAAACTCTCTTTTTAACGAAATATTAGGTTCATGCCGCAGGATGCTACAGCGCTAACACTGACGGACTCGTAAAAAGTAACGCCGATGGAGGATAATTTTTAAGATGCTGACCAGGATTCTCCCTTTTATTTTATGGTTTAAAGATTATAATTTTTTAAAATTCAGGATTGATTTTCTGGCAGGTCTGACTGTCGCACTTGTGCTAATCCCCCAGTCAATGGCCTATGCTCAACTGGCAGGGCTTCCAGCATACTATGGACTGTACGCCTCGTTCCTGCCGCCGATGATCGCTGCACTATTTGGATCAAGTCGGCAGCTTGCAACAGGCCCGG
>Ga0255434_10020_pt1 | contig 18436 bp, 14 predicted proteins | sample ANMaggSeSYBR02J4_FD_182667 | JGI IMG/M metagenome (GOLD analysis project Ga0255434, IMG submission 182667) | Sediment cell enrichment communities from methane seep in Santa Monica Basin, California, United Staets - ANME aggregate JGI... | ecosystem: Environmental > Aquatic > Marine > Cold seeps >...
CCTGTGCTATTCGAGCAACAACACGCTTACGAGCAACACCGCTGACTCGAACAACGAATGGGACATCTACATCCGGAGTTCAGACGCCACCTTCACGAACAACACCTTAAACGGCACGACCATCTCCTTCACCTACAGCGGTAACGTCTCGCTCAAGGGCGCAGACTCACCAGCGGCTGATCCAGCCGGGCAGCAGACCATCGGGAAGTTCATCAATGCCACGAACCAGAGTGCGGACGCATGGCTCTTCCTCAACTTCAGCTACTCGGACGATGACGTGACCGGTCTGACGGAATCAGATATGAAGGTCTGGAAGCACAACGGCACCGTATGGCTCAAAGATGGCTGGAACGGAACCAGGTATCTCGATACCACAGGAAACGTCGTTGGCGTGAATATCACGAGTTTCAGCGTCTTTGCACCAGCTGCGCCCAAGACGGCGGCAAACCACGTCCCGTCAGACCCAACGAATCTTGCAAACACGACAGGAAGCTACTGGGTCAACTACACGTGGTCTTCAGGAGCCAGTAACGTAACAGACAGCTACAACGTGAGCCTGAACGGAACCTGGGCAAACGGGACTACGAACACATTCGTAAACATGAATGTCGGTCCTTCCGGCTGGGCGAACATCACAGTCTTCGCGTACAACGCATCAGGCACAGGAACGCTCTCAGCAGGAAGCGTGAGCGATGAGGTTCAGGCATCTGCTGCGTCAACAAGCTGCACCTGCGGTGACATCTGCGTCAACCAGTCTGGCTGGTGGCGCGACGGCGGCACGCTCAACGCGAGCGGAACGCCTTTGCAGGCTGCGGTCGATAATGCGATCGCGGGCGAGACGATCTGTGTTGCGGCTGGGAGCTACACCGAGAACGTGAACATCGCGACACCGCACCTCACGCTTGCAGGCGAGGGCGCAGGTGTGGTCAATGTGACTGCGAATTCGAGTTCGGATCACGTCTTTAACGGTGTTGTTCAGAAGTGTGTTGTCGCTCGAATTACACAGGGAGATGCCGCGGTCGCCGTTCAAGCTTGCATTGTTGCTCGTGAGAGTGTTGTTGCTCGAATCGTACAGTTCGATGCCGTCGTATCTGTTCGAGTTCGCGGTATTGTTTGCAAGTGTGTTGTCGCTCGAACTACCCAGGGAGATGCCGTAGAAGTTGTTGTCCGATGCGTTGTTGCTCTCAAGCGTGTTGTCGTTGTTCGACTTGTACAGTTCGATGCCGTGGAAGTTGTTGTCCGATGCGTTGTTGCTCTCAAGCGTGTTGTCGTTGCTCGACTTGTACAGGTAGATGCCGTTGTAGTTGTTCGAGTTCGCGGTGTTGCTCGTAAGCGTGTTGTTGCTCGAAGAATACAGGCGGATGCCGTGGGGGCTGTTCGAGCAGTCGTTATCATAGATGTTGCAGTTATCCGCACCGAATAGACTAATCCCGGCACACAGGTAATTCGTTGCCCCGGTCGCTGTGAACCCTGAGATGTTCACGTAGTTAGCGGTCACATCAAAGACGTTATTGTTCGTACTTGCCGCGGTCACAGTGACCGCACCTGCACCCGCGCCTCGAAGCGTGAGGTGCGGTGTCGCGATGTATACGGTCTCGGTGTAGTTGCCGGCTGCAACACAGATCGTCTCGCCCGCGGTCGCTGCATTGACCGCTGCCTGAATCGGTGTCGTGCTCGTGTTGAGTGCGCCGCCGTCGCGCCACCAGCCGGATGTGTTGACGCAGATGTCACCGCAGGCGCAGTTGAGTGGTGGTGGTGGTGCTGCTGCTGGCGCAAAGACGCTGAAACTCGTGGCGTTCACGCCAACGACGTTTCCTGCAGTGTCGAGATACCGAGTCCCGTTCCAGCCGTCTTCAAGCCACATCGTTCCGTTGTGCTTCCAGACTTTCAGATCCGACTCGTCCAGACCGGTCACGTCATCGTCCGAGTAGCTGAAGTTGAGGAAGAGCCATGCGTCCGCACTCTGGTTCGTGGCATTGATGAACTTCCCAATGGTCTGCTGCCCGGCTGGATCAGCCGCTGGCGAGCCTGCGCCCTTGAACGAGACGTCTCCGCCGTACGTGAAGGAGATGGTCGTGCCGTTTAAAGTGTTGTTCGCGAAGGTGGAGTCTGAACTCTGGATGTAGATGTCCCACTGGGTGTTCGAGCTTAAGGTGTTGCCGTCATACGTGTTGTAGTTGCTCGAAGAGTACAGGTAGATGCCGCGGTAGTTGTTTGAGCTCGCGTTGTTACTCGCAAGCGTGTTGTTGCTCGAAGAGTACAGGTGGATGCCGTCGTTGTTGTTCGAGTCGGCAGTGTTGCTCGTGAGCGTGTTGTGGTTGCTCGAAAAAGCAAGGCAAATGCCGTGGTGGATGTTCGAGTTGGCAGTATTGCTCGTGAGCGTGTTGTAGCTCGAAGATTCTAGGTAGATGCCGTTGTTGTTGTTCGAGCTCGCGTTGTTGCTCGCAAGCGTGTTGTTGCTCGAAGAGTACAGGTAGATGCCGTGTTGGCTGTTCGAGCTTACGGTGTTGCCGTCAAGCGTGTTGTTGCTCGACTCGTACAGGTTGATGCCGTCGTCGTCGTTGTTCGAGCTCGCGTTGTTGCCGTCAAGCGTGTTGTTGCTCGAACGCCAAAGGTAGATGCCGCGGGTGTTGTTCGATGCAGTGTTGTCTGTGAGCGCGTTGTCGCTCGACACGCCCAGGTAGATGCCGTAGCGTATGTTCGAGCTTGCGTTGTTGCTCGCAAGCGTGTTGCCGCTCGAATGGGACAGGCCAATGCCTTCGCGTATGTTCGAGCTTGCGGTGTTGCTCGCAAGCGTGTTGCCGCTCGAAGAGTCCAGGTAGATGCCGAAGTAGTTGTTCGAGCAGTTGTTATCAGAGATGTTGCAGTGATCCGCAGCGCCGAGATAAATCCCAGCATTTGGCCCCCATTTTGTCCCTGTCGCTGTGAATCCTGTGATGTTCACGTAGTCAGCGGTCACATTAAAGACGTGATCGCTAGAACTTGCCGCGGTCACAGTGACCGCGCCTGCGCCCTCGCCTCGAAGCGTGAGGTGCGCTGTCGCGATGTCCACGTTCTCGGTGTAGCTCCCAGCCGCAACACAGATCGTCTCGCCCGCGTTCGCATTATCGACCACTGCCTGTATCGGCGCCCCGCTCGCGTTGAGCGCGCCGCCGTCGCGCCACCAGCCCGATTCGTTCACACAAATGTCGCCGCAGTCGCAAGAGATCGCGGCGGCTGTTGTCGTAGATATGATAATAAGTGCTAAAAGTACCACTGTCATCGTAAAAATTCTTCGTATTCCCATGTATACTCCACCTTTGTTCTTTCATCTCCAATTTCAGCACAGATTTCCACTGCATGTGTGCCTGAATGAATGTCCCACTTTTAACTTTTCCTCGCTGTTTATAAGTTTTTCGAATTTATGGTACGAAATCTTATTCTTTTTACAAGAAAGCCCCCTTCGGGGGCAAAATTAACTGTTGCCTTCAGAATGTTGATTTAATTTCTATGGCGTCATTCTAACGTCTGGAAATAACATCCATTTTTGCCATATAATCCCACATCAAATTTCATAAATTCGCCATCTTCTAACCGATTTTTCACAACATGTTTAACAATAAAACTCAAAACCGGTAGTGTTATACTGTAGTGAAACATATCACTACAATATTATGACCTACATCTCAACTTTGGAAACCCAAAAAACAGCCGCATCCATTCGATTATCTCTCAAATCCCAAAATACCGAAGACTAAATCCAACCCAAAACCGCCATCATCCGACCCCTCGAAACATACTCAATTTTGCACTTATTCTACGGTGTAGGGGTAAGGTTCTAGCTTCACATCGTACCGTGGCACCTCGATTTTCAAGATTCTGAATATTTCGGCCAACTCATCGCTCATCTTTATCGGGCGATTCACGTAAAGTTGTTTCTCCTTGAACAGTTCATGCTCATAGTAGCCAACCCATGTGTCATCGGTTAAGAGTAATATTGTGATAGAACACGGATTGCACGGATGACACGGATGCGCACGGATAAAAAATAAATCCGTGAAAATCCGTCAAATCCGTGTCATCTGTGTTCGATTTAAATTAAATTGTAGAATCGTATGAAATTATTGGTCTTTTGGAAAATAATATGTACTGACTCTGTCTAAGTCCTTAACCGATGACCAATGGTAGCCAACCACGAACCTCCCGGATTTTATCGTGTAGAGCAATTCACGAAACGAGTACCCACCCCGCCACCCTTAAGAATCGCCCGCAATATGGAAACAAAGAAATAGCCATATGCTGTAAATATTGTGTGAGTTTCAATCCGCCTATCTTCGCTATGACGTATTGGGCAGACACTGAAATCCGTATTTAATTCCTGAAATCCCTTTTCCACTATACTGAATAAAAACCAGATATCCGGAGTTGAAGGAATTAAGTCGGAGAGGTTCAGAAACTTCACAGAAGAAAACCTGAAAAAGGAGATAATTTCGATTGGTTTAACCAAATACGATGATGACACATACTACGAAGATCTGGGAGTGGATAGTGATAAAAGGCGGCATGTATTGGTCTTTAGCCCAGGCTTGCTTGAAACACATCGTAAAGCCAGGGAAATGTTCATAGAAAAAGCGATAGGGGAATTGGAGCAAGAGAAACAATCGCTTTTGGAGGCAAAAAAGAGCCGTCAGGTAAAACCGACTGAAAAAAGGATTGACAAGATTTTGAATAAGTTTAAGGTGAACCAGTTTTTATCTTATCGCATTGAGTCTACAGTTTTGACTAAGAATAGTGGTTCTGAGGTTCAGACATTTAATCTCGTTTATGAAAGAAAAACAGAAACGATTAAAAAGGCAATGCTGACAGATGGTATCTGGATGCTGGTTACGAACATCTGCGAAAATACAGAGCCGGCGGAGTATAGATTCGGCCCAAGGGAACTTATAAAGGCATACAGGGATAAAAATAGGGTGGAAGAAGGATTCAAAGAAGTGAAATCTTTCCTTAAGTTCCAGCCGACGTTTGTTTATACGAAGGAACATGTCCGTGCACATTATACGATATGCATTCTGAGTTATCTGCTGGATGTAAGTATCACTAACAAGCTCAGGGAAAATTGGATTGAAGATGTGAGTAGTGTCAATAAAATGTACCGTATATTGGAGAGATGTGAAATTGGAAAATTGGGTTTGAAGGGGGATAAATCCCGGATACTGAAACTGACGTCTATGACGAATACACAAAAAAAAATTCTGGAGATGTTCAATTGCAAATATTTGGGAATGAACAATTACTTAAAATCGATTGGGATTAAGAAGATGTAGAACAGATTTGAAAATTGATGTGGTCCACTGATATGGTTTTTAATTCATTGTGACGAAGATGGGTTATAGTTGTAAGAAGGTCCGTATGAAAGGATGTCGCTTTGCACTAAATCAATGTATACTCGATTTGATTAATAATTTTTGAATTGTTGCCATGGAAATATATACTTTATATACAATTAAAAAATGAGGCATTTCCGCCAAAATGCCATTAGCTCATATAAAAAACTATCGATTCTTGTGCCTGTTCGAATTAGGACTCTTTCTGGAGATGCGTTTATTGTTATGCTTAGATCCAACTTGCACCGACCTTTTCATTTCAGCTTTTTCCAGAGCAGGCAGCTTTTCTTTCCTTATCACGACATCATTAAATTTCAATACATTTTTAAAATTATCATTGTCCTTCCTGGAAACGATATTTATTGCCTTGCCTTCTTTTCCAGCTCTTGCAGTTCTTCCGATCCTGTGGATATACTGTTTGCTCTCCCTGGGAATATCGTAATTGTAAACATGAGAAACACCATTAATATCGAGCCCTCTCGCAGCTACATCTGTGCATACAAGAACATCAGCCCTCCCTTCATGGAATTGCTTCATAACATTGTTCCGCTGGTTCTGGGTTAATCCACCATGAATTGCCCGGGCTTTCACGCCTGAAGATTTCAGGTTTTTGGCGATCGTATCAGTATATCTTTTTGTATTACAGAAAACCATTATCAATTCTGAGTTTTCATTCTTCAGTAGATGCAAGAGCAAAGAAAATTTCATATTATCCTGAACTCTATAATAAATCTGGTCCAATAGTGTTGCATCGATATAAGACTCAACTTGTACATGGATCGGTTCATCCATATATTTCCTGCCAAGTTTGGCAATATCTTTTGAGATCGTTGCAGAGAATAAAAGGGTCTGTCGGTCTACTGAACATTTATTTACAATTTGAACTACATCCTCCTTAAATCCCATATCTAACATCCGGTCGGCTTCATCAAGGACCAGTGTTTCTACCTTATCGAATTTAATTGTCTTTCTATTGATGTGATCAAGTATCCTGCCCGGTGTTCCTACCACAACATCAGCAGTCTTTAAGCCCCTGATCTGCTGGCTGATCCCCACACCACCATATATTGCCATAATTTTTAAAGGGCTGAACATTGAGAATTTCGTTAAAGCACCTGCAACCTGCTCTGCCAATTCCCGGGTGGGAGTCAGGATCAAAGCCTGTATACCTTTTCCTTTTTTAGCATTCTGTAATATGCCACAAGCAAATGCCAGGGTCTTTCCAGAACCTGTGGCTGATCCGGCTATAATATCTTTACCTGCAAGGATTAACGGGATTGTTTTTTCCTGTATCTCTGTAGGATTATCGAAATGCTCATATTTTATAGATTTTAGAAGGGGCACACTAATGCCAAGATTTTTAAATTTGTCCATATTTAAACTTTCCATATTTTTTCAAAAAAAAGCTGCTTAATTGCTTTTTTTTGTCCACTTCGTTAAGTTATTAAAAACAATTAAGAGCTATTAGCACAACTGTATGAAAGTTAAGATTAATTTACGCTTAAAAGTTGTTGGACTTCCTTAATGTTTGTCATTGGCTTATAGTTATGCCTATTTTGAGACCGTACAATTCGTGTTGGTGAATTTAATTAAACCACAGATGAACACAGATTTTCAGGCAGCATATCCGCGTTTATCGGCGTTTGTCTGCGGTTAGTTTGATAATACCAACATGTAATGTAACGGTCTCGTTCGGAGATACTGCTTTATTGCTTAATTGGTATCGATATTCCGAAAGACATCTTGTCTTTATGCAGCAGACTATAAAATGAATTACGAATCAAACACATAGAATGAAACTGTAAAATAAACCTCACCACCAAAAGATTTGACAGCAAAGTCCTGACAAAAGTATAATGAATGGAAAAGGGAATATAGACTACTCAGTATTATTCCAGGATAAATAATAATGGATGGTTAACAATGGTATATGATGTAATCATAATCGGCGGCGGTCCTGCCGGACTTTCAGCAGGCATATATGCCAAACGTGCAATGATGAATGCCCTGCTTATAGAGAAATTGGGAGTGGGCGGGCAGATCATCAAGACCCATATGCTTGAGAACTACCCGGGTTTTCCCGAGGTTAGCGGCATGGAACTGATGGAAAAGATGGAAGAACATGCTAAGAAGTTCGACCTTGAAATAAAGTTTACCGATGTCAGGCAGATCAAGGACGGAGGCGACGTCAAGACAGTCGTGACCTCTGATGATGAGTTCGAGACCAGATCCGTAATTGTTGCCACAGGTACCAGGCCAAAGAAACTGGGTGTGCCTGGCGAAGACGAATTCACTGGCAGGGGCGTATCTACCTGCGCTACGTGTGATGGTTTTTTCTTTACAGGCAAGGATGTGGCGCTGGTAGGCGGCGGCGACAGTGCCATTGTTGAAGCCATCTTCCTTACCAAAATGGTCAACAAGGTATATGTCATCCACCGCAGGGATGAACTGAGAGCCGAAAAGATCAACCAGGAAAGGGCTTTTAAGAACCCGAAAATAGAGTTTGTCTGGAACTCCAACCTGCAGTCGATCGAAGGTACGGATACTGTTGAAAAGGTAATAGTCAGGAACAAGCTAACTGATGAGATCAAAGAGATACAGGTTGGGGGCGTGTTTATGTATGTGGGTGTGGAACCTGGAACGGATTTTGTCGAAGCCGACAAAGATGGGAACGGTTTTCTTATTACCGGTCCTGACCTGTCCACTTCAGTACCAGGTATATTTGCTGCAGGTGATTGCCGGACCACATTACTGCGCCAGGTAGCTACGGCAGTTGGTGATGGTGCCCTGGCTGCGGTCTCAGCAGAACGCTACCTTGCCAGGATAGAATAACTAAGTGAATCACAACCGGAACCAGATCTGGAATCACAACTATTATCTATTCATATCTCCTTTATTTTTTCATGAAACCGGCCGGGCAGATGCTTGAGATGATCAGGCTGCTTAAGGATGAGTATCCAATTTCAAGGACCGCACTCAGGTATGAAACACCACACCAGATGCTTGTAGCCACTATCCTTTCGGCCCAGTGTACTGATGTTAGGGTTAATATGGTAACTGAAGAACTCTTCAGGAAATATAAAGAGATTAATGAATTTGCTGAAGCTGACCTGCAGGAACTGGAACAGGATATCAGGTCTACAGGTTTTTACAGACAGAAAGCAAAGAATATCAAGAACAGTAGTATTGCAATCCTTAAAAAATTCAGCGGTAATGTCCCTGATACTATGGAAGAACTGATTACCTTGCCAGGTGTGGGCCGTAAGACTGCAAATGTCGTACTGTCCAGTGCCTATAACATTACTGAAGGGATTGCAGTGGATACCCATGTGAAGCGGCTGTCCTTCAGGCTGGGGCTGACCCGATATACTGACCCGGCTAAGATCGAGCAGGACCTGATGAAGCTGGCCCCGAAGGAGGAGTGGAGCGACTTGTCATACAGGCTCATACTGCATGGACGTGCAGTATGCAGTGCCCGCAAACCTGAACATGGTATATGTATGCTTCAACATCTATGCCCGCGGATGGGAGTACAATGAAACCTGAACAAAACAGGAATGAACGTCATTCTTCAGGGATAACTGAACCTGTAGGTTCCGGTAAATCGTCAGGCAAAAGTGTCTTTGTTATCCAGGAACATGATTCTAAAAAGTTACACTGGGACCTGCGGTTACAGATTGGGGGTGTACTCAGGAGCTGGGCAGTGCCAAAGGAACCACCAACCGAGCCGGGTGTGAAAAGGCTGGCCATACCAACCAAGGACCACTCCCTGGAATATGCCGACTTCGAAGGTGAAATTCCAAAAGGGCATTACGGGGCCGGGACTGTTAAGATGTGGGACCGGGGCACATTCGAGCCGTTGGAAGTGGATGATGAAAAAGGAAAGATAATCTTCAGGGTGGATGGGCAGCGGCTATCAGGCGTGTACTGTCTTATCAGGACCAAACCAAGGGGTGACAAGGAGCAGTGGCTGTTTTTCAGGAAAAAGGGTGAATGAACTTATTGTACTTCCGATTATGGGTAGTTCTGGATAGAAACTAAGAAAAAGAGAAATCAAAACCCAACAACAGGCACATTTAAAAGTATATTACAAAGGCACAAGATTAGTCAGCCCGACTTATCCCATACCCTCATCAAAAGCCATCACAACACCCCTTAAGTTTGCAGGGTCATACATATCCCCATTTATAATTACCCTCTCCATACCCTGGACATCATGCACATCCTTCTTCATAAATATAGTAGCACCCAGCAAGTACAGTTTAGGAAAAATCCCAAGCATCTCAGGACTTGGCTGTGCAAACCCCGGTGGCGAGCCAGACAGGTCGAACATATCCACCAGTTCCAGTTCCATAGGACCATTACACCTTTCCCTACAAGCGGGAGGCACTTCACCAAAGAACCTGGCAGTATGACAGGAACGGGCATACGACACAGCAATAAATTCAGCATGACCGGCCACAGGCAGTCCCGTCCTAAGCGCAGCCTCAACCGTCCTCAATTCCAGGTCGGTCTCAAGAGCCGTAACACCCATATCCCTGAAAAAACCCAGAGTCCTGCTGTAGTTAAGATTGGTCTGCAAAAAAGCATCCTTCACTTCTTCCGATTCATCCCGCAGCAAATGGTCCACCCACGGACATGCCTCAGACGTATGCACAATACCCCGCCCTGCCACCACAGCACTAAAACCATCCAGCATACCATCCCGCTCCAAAGAGTACAGCACGCCCACATCATTGACCACCAGCCTTACACCATGCGGCAGCCCCCTGATAAAGTCCAGCACCCTGTCATAATGTTTCTGCGGTGTGATGGGCGTGACCACTGCCAGGTCATCCACCTGTGAAGCAATCTCCGCCACCTCCCCAGGACTGGGCAACTTATGGACACAGCACTCGCTTCCAATACCCACATTCAACCCGAACTCACTTGAGAGCTCAAGAACCAGCCCGATCTTTGCCATATCAGCAGTCCGTATCTCTATCACGCGTTAACCTCTAAATATATGAATCATTGATGGGCGTCTTTAAGTACTTGCATCTGTCCTGGTCGCACAGCATCATCCAGAAAGGTATCTCCTCCAGTACCCATGCCTTTATCTCGCCCGGCACAGCACCGTCCAGGACCATATCGATAGCATTGCGGTAGGTCTGGATTATGGTTCGTATCATCTCAGGGTTCATGCACCTGCCAACTACTTTCAGGGCAGATACACCTGCATCCATCAAATCCCCTATACTGCACAGCGAGCAGTCCGTCCCAGCATCCAAGATATTGTGTAGCCTGCCGTCCTCTGATACCCTGTAATTCGCCCTGCACGGCAGTCCCAGGCTGATACTTTCATCAGCATTATGGATCAGGTGGCAGGTGCCGTTAATATTGGAACACCCGAACTGGCCGAACAATTCAAGCTCAATTCCCAGGCCAGATAGCTGGCGTATCTCGTCTATGGTTATCTTGAACGGGAGGACTACTTTGGCGACCCCCATGCCCTTAAGCATCTCTAACTGCCCCCTGTTGAAATTATTAAGCAGCACACTGGCATGTATCGGAATTCCCAGATCCATTTCTTGGACCAATGCCAGGGCACCGAACTCGCCCACGATCAGTGCATCCACCCCGGCATCCACGCCCCGCATCACGTGCTCTATATACATCTCCTCAAGTGTATCAGCCATAAATGGGGTATTGACAGTATAATCCACAAGCACGCCCCTGTCATGGGCATACGTTACAATATCCACTAACTCGGCCTGGTCTTTTGCGTTGCAGCTCCTGCCCCTGCCTGAAAGGTTCAGGTTCACAAGTCCAGGTGTCTCCAGGCCCAGGTAAATCTCATCAGCACCTGCTTCTATTACATTAACAGCCGTGGCCGTGGATTCGGCAGGAGCCATAAGGTTCATCTTTTTTTGGGAGCCCATAGAATCATAATTCCTTAAGGGCCTGTGCGACCATGGGCGCAACCGTGACCTTGCTAACTGCTCTTTCAATTGTATCAGTGGCGATCAGGTCCTTTACGCCGGAATAATATAGTTTGTTTACGGCACTGCCAGCCAGTACCGGGTGGATGCAGGCAACATATACATCGGATGCACCCTGTTCCCTGAGCATACGCACCGCCTCTGCCATAGTACCGCCTGTGGATATTATATCATCCAGTATCACCACATCCCTGCCCCTGGCATCAAGGTTCTTTGGGCTTACTTCCACAGTGTCGCCACTTATCCGTTTCTTTTCCAGGTGATCATATTCGATCCCCATCTCCTTTGCAGCCGAAGCTGCCAGTTCTTTTGCACCTTTATCGGGAGCTAATATCACTGGATTGTGCAGATCCATAGCACTGACAAATCGTCCCATCAAGGGTGCGGCATTGACATTAACGGAATTGCACCTGAAGTAGTTGAGTATAGAATTCTCGTGTATATTCACAGTGATCACATTATCGGCTTCAATAGTACGGGCCACGGCCCTGGCACTGAGAGCTTCGCCCTGGTTGAATATCTTGTCCTGCCTGGCATAGCCCATATAGGGGATCACAACATGTATGCAATCGGCAGAACTACATGCATCAATAAGCTGCAGCAGTATTATTAGATCCGAATCGGTTGTTGTGCTCTGGACTATGACAGCTTCCGGGCCGATGTCGTCTATGATGCGGATATACTTTTCGTCATCCGGGAATGTCTTGAACTTACACAGCGCAAGTTCGCAATTCAGTTCTGCTGCCACTCTGCTTGCTAAAAGTTGAGATGCGGGTCCTCCGATTATTTTCAAAGTCAAATCCCTCAAATAATCATTCTGGGCATGTAGTATATTCTAATATAACATAAAATAACGTTTTTATGGTTAAATAACACTAACAAAAAACTTACACATCCTCTCTCTCGTTGATACCCCTGGACTTAGCTAAGTGGAAATCCGTGGTTCGTGACATATATGGCTGAAAACAGCTCTATATTCTATTTTCCCCACACCATGCTAAAAAGAAATACCTGATACATTACTTCAAATAACTATGGAAGAATTTATCATAGAATACATTCGCAACATTAACTAAAAAATGGGGAACAAATCATAACTGCAATAAAAGTACCGCCGGAAAAAGAACCAGATTTCCTGATACCGGGCATCAAGAAGAACGTATTCGTCCTTGGCCTGGTCAGCCTGTTCACAGACATTGCCAGCGAGATGCTCTACCCCATAGTCCCCCTCTTCCTAACCCTGGTACTGGGTGCACCCATGGCACTGGTCGGGCTTATCGAAGGAGCCGCCGAAAGTACAGCCAGTATCCTGAAAGTGATATCCGGCTGGTATTCGGATAAGACCACAAAGCGCAAACCATTCGTAGTCGCCGGATACAGCATCTCAGCCATCTCAAAACCCCTTATGGCACTGGCATACGGCTGGCCCCTCGTCCTGGTCGCCAGGCTCATGGACCGGACAGGCAAAGGACTGCGCACCCCGGCCAGGGATGCATTGATAGCAGATTCCTCTGATGCCGCACACAGGGGCCGGTCATTCGGACTGCACAGGTCAATGGATACCATAGGTGCTGTTGCAGGCCCTCTCATCGCACTTGGGATACTCTACCTATCAGGCGAGAACTACCGGCTGGTATTCCTTGCAGCTTTCATACCCGGACTGCTCAGCATCCTGCTGGTCACCTTTTTTGTATCAGAACGCAAGCGTCCGGTAACTGAACGGATATCGTTCAAGGTATCTGATTTTGGCAGGGACTATAAAGTATTCCTCTTAATAACAGCTATTTTCGCACTTGGTAACTCAAGCAATGTGTTTTTGATCCTGCGGGCAGAAAATCTTGGTTTTTCCTTCTACATGGTAATATTAAGTTATGTCCTGTTCAACATTGTATCTTCACTGGGCGCATTTCCGCTGGGCACACTTTCAGACCGATGGGGGCGGCGGAATATAATGAGTGCCGGTTTTATAGTCTTCGGGATTGTGTACTTTGGATTTGCATGGGTACAGCAAAGTATCTACATCTGGCTGCTTTTCATAATCTATGGTCTGTACGAAGCACTTACAGAAGGCATTGGAAAAGCCTATGTTGTGGATTTAGTCCCATCAGAAAAAAGAGCAACTGCCCTGGGGCTATACCATGCCGCTTCAGGGTTCATGATGCTCTTCGCCAGTATCACTGCCGGTCTCCTGTGGGATATTCTCGGCCCTTCTGCTCCATTTATCTATGGCGGTGCAGCAGCGGCTTTGTCTGCCCTGTTGCTTGTCGTGCTTATGCCGGGTGATCACAGGTCGTCGCAGGTCGCCTGGGTAGATTTATAGATGTACAAACAAATTGTTTATTAAATAATAAATTATTTATTAATTAACAAGGGGCTGGTTGCAGTGCGGTTCATAAGATTTCGTAGATATGAAGTGGCTAAAAGATACACCAGGATAGTGGATACTCTCCTGAACTATGAGTTCGACCACATTGTAAACCAGTTAGGACTCAAGCCGCTTCAGTCTATACGCTCAAGGATGAAGGCACAGAGATATAAAGGGGAATTGAGTGGACCTGAAAGGGCACGCTGCGTCCTTGAAGAACTTGGACCCACCTATGTAAAACTGGGACAGATATTGAGCATGAGACCTGACCTGATCCCAATCGAGTACACAAAGGAATTTGAAAAATTACAGGATACTGTTGCTCCATTTGATTTTACTGATGTAGAAAATATGATACGACAAGACCTGGGCGCATCCATTGAAGACCTGTTCATGTCCTTTGATACCCAGCCCATTGCCGCTGCGTCCATTGGTCAGGTACACAGGGCCCGGCTCCATGATAATACCGATGTTATTGTGAAAGTCCAGCGTCCGGATATTAAAAAAGTTATTGATGGTGATCTTGATCTCATGTACAGTTTTGCAGGGTTTGTCGAGGAACATGTACAAAATGCAAAATTGTACCGGCCGACACAACTGGTCGATGAGTTCTCAAGGTCGATCCTCAGGGAACTGGATTACAATCTGGAAGCGCAAAACACAGAACGCTTCTTTCATAATTTCAGGGACGACCCTCACGTCTATATCCCGAAAGTATATTGGGACCGTACAGGCGAGCATGTGTTGACACTTGAGTATATCAAAGGCGTCAAGGCAACCGATTTTGATGCTATTGATGCCATGGGGTATGATAGGGAAAGTATTGCCAATACAGGTGCAAAGGCATTCTTAAAACAGGTATTCGAAGACGGGTTATTTCATGCTGACATCCATCCGGGTAACGTGCTAATAATGGAAGATGGACGCATTGCATTACTTGATTTCGGAATGGTCGGGCATATCACAGATGATATCAAGAATGCGCTTGTAGATGTGCTTATTGCAATGACCGAGTATGATATTGACCGGTTTATCGAGATCAGTTATGACTTTGGTATTACATCAGAAAATGTAAATATACCTGCATTGAAACTGGACCTGCTTGACCTGCTTGATAAATATTACGGCAGGTCACTGAAACAGCTCGACTGCGGTGTAGCAATAGGTGAAATAATGGCACTTTTACGGCGACATCAGGCAATGGTGCCTTCAAACATTGCCCTGCTTTCAAAGGGGCTTATAACCATCGGGGGGTTCGGGATGCAGATGGTGCCGGATTTCAATATCAGTGTACTTATTGAACCTTATGCTAAAAGGCTGATAAAAAAACGCATGCGTCCCGACATTATTTTTAAAAATACCGTGAAAGATGCTTCAAACGTGATGCGTTATATGCACAAGATGCCGAGACAGATCTCGCATATCCTCGATTACGCAGAAAAAGGGTACATAACTATACAATTTGAGCATCATGGGCTGAACAGGATAATTACCGGATTGGATGTGGGCAGTAACCGGTTGTCGTTCAGCATGATCCTGTCGGCTTTAATAATAGGCTCGGCACTTATTATCCACACAGGCATAGAACCCCATATATGGGGAATACCTGCGCTTGGTCTCATTGGTTTTTTGGTTACCGGTATATTGGGGATGGGGCTTGTAATATACATTCTCAGGACAGGACATATCTGATTACCATACGACCTGTTAAAGTTCTTTTTTCATGATCAGCGCATCCTCGCCGTCAGTGTAGTATCCCCGCTCCACCCATGCAGGTACAAATCCTCGTTTCATATAGAAATGCTGGGCAGGGATATTGCTTATCCTGACCTCCAGGGTGGCCTCATCTGACCCATTGCTTTTTAGGGTTTCACATATCTTATCCATTAACTGCGTACCTACCCCCATACTCCTGTACTCTTCCTTCACAGCCAGGGTAAAAACCCTGCCCCTTATCGGAATTGAAATGAACCCAACCACATATCCGACCGTTTCCCCATCTATTATGGCCACATAGAATCCGTCTGGCACACTTTCATACAATTCCATGTAAACATAAGGGTCATGTTCACTGAAAACCTGCCGTTCTATTTCAATAACATCGTTGAAATCCTCTGGTTTGAATGGCCTGATAATTAACAAATGTGACACCAATTAATTATTGCAGGTTTAAGAGGTCAATTAGTTCCAGTCCTTCTCCACCCAGTGCAGAAAGCCGGTTTGTTATTTCATCAACACTAATAAAAATCTCATTCCGGGTTCCATCTTTAATAATTTCCTTAATGATAATTTCTTCTTTTGTGAACCCATTATTTAATATTTCAGAAACTATCTCCCCATACTGGGAAGTAATGATCTTAATAGAATCGAAAATTTCGTTACTTGCAATGGCATCCTTTTCATCGATCTCTATGGATGTAAGGGTCTTTGAAGCTATGTTTGCCTCATTATCAACATATTCCTTTATGACCCGGATAAGTTCTCCCAGCTTATAGAAATCAACCTGCGGCAACAGGTCTTCACTGGATGTAATATCGGTTACCACCTCATCAATATAAATGATACTGGCATGCCTTATATCATCAGTAACCTTGACATTGACCCTTTTTGTACCCTTTTTATTTTCCAGGTCTAGCTGGAAATCATCATTATTATAGATTCTTTTAATGATATAATCAGAAATGTCCAGTTTCTTGATCCTGTCTTCTTTATGGATCAGGCCGCCCTTTGACCAAATCGGGATAGATATATCATTAATGAATTTCTTTGTCTGCAATGTAACTTCATTGTAGGTAACATCATAATTATATGAGAGACCGTTTATGTCTATCTTAATACTCCCATTCACATTTTCATTTCTGGCAGTGATAAGCTGTGTTTTATTCACATTATAAACCCTGGACCACAAGAACGGTTCAAGCTCTGTGCGTATTTGCTCTGCCATCTGGTCAACTTCATCCTTCGAGCAGGAAGTGAGGTCATCCAGGACGATCTGCATCTGTTCCTTTTGCTTTTTAATACAACCCATACTAAATTCTTTGATTGTACTCCCGCACTTCTTAACAAGTTCGAATGGATATTTTTTAAACAGATTCTCCTGGGAATCATTGAGTTCATTGCTAAATTTAGTCAATATCGATGACTCTTTTTCAAACCTTTCCTCTTCTTTTTTCATCTGGCTGTTTAACTCAATGGCCTTGTTTTCAATTGGGAGTATTTTCTCGATGAGATTAAGGAAATTGTTCAGGTCATCTATGAAGTTTTTTTGTATAGGCATCTCTTTAGAATTTTGGAAAACAAATGTCATAGAAACCGAACTCTATAATTTATGTAACTCTAATAGTTTAAAAACATTCCTTATTCAATAGTGGTTATTGATGCGGGAATATTCTTGTTTTCAATTTCATTTTCACAAATTCCACTGGTTATATATACATTTAGTTTAATTTTATACTAAAAATCTAAAAACTCTTCAACCAATGCTTGAAATATAACCATGAAAGTGATCATACCTGCTGCCGGCACTGGAACACGCCTTTTCCCCCATACCCATACCAAGCCAAAGCCTATGGTATACATTGCCGGCAAGCCCATTATCGGCCATATCCTGGACCGGATGGTCGATCTTGAACCTGAAGAGGTCATACTGATTGTCGGGTACAGGAAAGAACAGTTGATATCGTATGTGGATGAGCATTATAGTGATACATTCAACATACGGTATATTGACCAGAATGAAAGACAGGGGCTTGGGCACTCCATATACTTGACCAGAAAAGCAGTGGATGATTCGGATATCATGATCGCCTTGGGAGATATGATATTCAAAGCCGGGTACCTGGATTTCTATAAACAGCATAAGAATAACGGGCATTGTTCGGGTTCTATCGGTGTAAGGGAAGTTGACGAACCGGAAAAATACGGTATTGTCGAACTGGAAGCTGAATCATCGTGTATTAAACACCTGGAGGAAAAACCCTTACGTCCGGTATCGAACCTGGGTATTGCAGGTGTGTATTTTATCCAGGATACATCGATGTTATTCAATGTACTGGACTGGATGCTTGACAATAACATCCGGACGCGGGGAGAGTACCAGTTGACAGATGCATTGCAGGAGATGATCAAGCGCGGTAGCAGGTTAAAGACATTTACCGTGTCAAGCTGGTATGATTGCGGTCATGCCGGGTCCCTGCTTGAAACAAACCAGGTATTGCTGGACGAGAAGGAAAATTCAAATGGCACTTATGATATCGTTGATTCGGTTATTATTCATCCGGTGGCTATCGGGAATAATGTCAGGGTAGTGAATTCGGTTGTAGGGCCTTATGCTTCCATTGCAAGTGATACGATTATTGAAAATTCCATTATATCAAACAGTGTTATCGGGTCCAGAACGCATATCTCAAAGGTAAACCTGCAATCTTCCATTATTGGTGATGATACCAACCTTGTGGGGAAACATAATTCACTCAATATTGGTGATTCGTCCTCAATTGAGTTTTAGAAGTTTCGTAATAACCTACTGGACATAGTAACATAATATACATGATAAATGCTGTTGGCACTACTCATATATTATCATTGATTTTCATGATAAACCATATAAATAAATCCAAACTGTTAAGGTATAGCTGATCATGATACCAATGTTGAGTTTTTTATTAACTTGATAGGATGAAAAATATGGAAGAGAAAACATATTCGGAAAAACTATGTGGATATTG
>Ga0255434_10022_pt1 | contig 18204 bp, 16 predicted proteins | sample ANMaggSeSYBR02J4_FD_182667 | JGI IMG/M metagenome (GOLD analysis project Ga0255434, IMG submission 182667) | Sediment cell enrichment communities from methane seep in Santa Monica Basin, California, United Staets - ANME aggregate JGI... | ecosystem: Environmental > Aquatic > Marine > Cold seeps >...
TTGATAGATTTTCATGGAATCCCGATGGCGCAGGGGAACAAAGCATTGGTTGTTTTCCAGACAGGATTAACAGGATATACAGGATGTGTTTTATCGTTTAATCATGTTATGTGGTCAAGAATGGAAAAACCGCAGATACACTCACCTCCTGCGGAGTTGAGTGCCTGCTATGTCCAGGGGTGTGCAGGTAGCATAAATGAACCACAGATAAACACAGATGAACACAGATGTGATTTTAATAACATTATTAATATATTTCAGCCGGAGCACTTCAATACCAACTATCGAACCCACTTCCCAGAGGTGCCTACCTGACCACAATAACTGCCATTCTCCCTGCCTACAATGAAGAGGTCAGCATAGGCTCTGTGGTCCTGCGCACTCGCCAGTACGCAGACCCGGTGCTTGTCATCGACGACAGCAGTACGGACCGGACCGCTGAGATGGCAAAGATGGCAGGGGCCGAGGTGATACGGCATCCTATAAACAGAGGCAAGGGTGCTGCGCTAAGGAGCGGTTTTAATGCAGCCAGCGGCGCTGACATAATTGTGACCATGGATGCTGATGGACAGCATTATCCTTCTGAAATACCAAATCTTATAGCTCCTATACTAAAGGGAGAAGCAGATGTTGTGAATGGCAGCCGATATATGAACGGCCACGGCAGGAATACTCCCAAATACCGCCGTCTGGGCCAGAAAGTACTGGATAAGGCCACGAACTTTAGCAGTGGGCTTGATGTTACTGATAGCCAGAGCGGGTTTCGTGCTTTTGCGGGACATACGGTACCTGTTTTCAGGTTCAGGGAAAGTGGTTTTGAGATAGAGAGCGAGATGCTGGTGGATGCGGCCCTTGCAAAGTTAAGGGTAAAGGAAGTGGAGATCGGGGTGCGGTATGATGTGGACTGTTCGACCGAGCATCCGGTGAGCCATGGGGTGCGGGTGCTGGTTAAGGTGCTGCATGATATAGAGCTGAACCGGCCGCTGTATTATTTTACTGTGCCGGGGATGGTGATAGGGGGTATCGGGACGTTTATGGGATTGAGTTTTCTGAGGACGTTCTACCTTGGAGGGAGTTTGGCGTTTGGGCCAACGCTGTTGATGATAATGTTGTTTATGGTAGGGACTTTTATGAGCTTTACCGGGATCATACTGCATTCGATGTCAAGGTTGATCAATGAGTCTAGGATGATAAATGAGTCAAGGAATAAATGAGCTGTTAAAACATGAGTATTGCAATAGTGCTGGGTACCAGACCAGAGATTATTAAAATGTCCCCTGTTATCAGGGAATGTGAACACAAAAACCTCGATTATTTTATACTTCATACTGGGCAGCACTATTCCTATGAGATGGATAGGGTATTTTTCGAACAGCTTGAACTGCCGGAAGCAAGATATAATCTGGATGTTGGCTCAGGAAGCCATGGCGAGCAGACTGGTAAAATCATGTCAGGGATAGAGAAGGTGCTTATGGAGGAGAAGCCTGATGCAGTGCTGGTACAGGGTGATACCAATACCGTACTGGCCGGGGCACTGGCAGCCTCAAAATTACATATCAAGGTGGGGCATGTGGAGGCGGGACTGCGAAGCTATGACCGCAGGATGCCTGAGGAGACTAATAGAGTGCTGGCAGATCACTGTTCTGATTATCTTTTTTCGCCTACTAAAAAGGCAAAGGACATACTGCTTGGTGAAGGCATACCGGAAGATATGATCTATGTGACAGGGAATACCATCGTGGATGCTGTCCGGCAGAATGTGAAGATCGCAGCAGAAAGGGCATCTATCCTGAATGAACTTAATATTGAACCTGGTAATTATTTGCTTACAACTGCTCACAGGCAGGAGAATGTGGATGACCGGGTTAGATTGACAGGTATTTTAACTGGGCTTGAGAGCCTGGCAGAGGAATTTGATATGCCTGTCATTTTTCCCATTCATCCTAGATCCAGGAAGCGGATACAGGAGTTCGGAATAAGCACGAACGGCAGTATTACATTGATAGATCCTGTGGATTTTTTGAGCTTTTTACAGCTTGAGAAGAATGCGGGCCTGATACTGACAGACTCGGGGGGTGTACAGGAGGAGAGCTGCATCCTGGGTGTGCCGTGTGTGACGCTGCGGGATAATACTGAGAGGCCTGAGACTGTTGAGGTGGGTGCTAATATGCTGGCCGGGACCAAGCCTGAGAGGATCATGGATTGTGCGAGGAGTATGATGGATAGGGATCGTGACTGGGATAATCCATTCGGGGATGGGACGGCAGGGGAGAGGATCAGGCGCATAATGACAATGAGTTTAGGAAATGGTATAAATAATTAGCACATCGTGACACAATACAAAAATTTAGTGATTTTAATAATTATATCAGACGCAGATTAACACAGATTTACGCAGATTTAAGGTTGCATTGGTGTTAATCAGCGTCTGAAAATATATTGAAAAGATGCGGGTAAAAATGAGGGATTTATGGACGATTATAAGCATAGTGATATAACCAAGGAGATTATTGGGGCAGCTTTTGAAGTACATAATACCCTTGGTTCTGGATTTTTGGAGAAGGTATATCAGAATGCGCTTATGGTTGAATTTAAGTTGCGTAAGATAGCTGCAGAAGCTGAAAAACCTATTTCAGTATACTATCGTGGTGAAATGGTTGGAAATTATATTGCTGATATCGTAGTTGAAGATAAGATTATAGTGGAAATTAAAGCAATAAAAGCGTTGTCTGAAATTCATGAGGTTCAGCTTGTGAACTATCTTACAGCAACAGGTATTGAGGTGGGGCTTCTCTTAAATTTCGGAAAGTCCGTTGAAGTGAAACGCCGCATAAAGGAGGTAAATAAATCAGCTTTTTGAAATTGTGGTGATACTGATCCATGTTTCCAAAAATCTGCGTTAATCAGTGTTAATCAGCGTCTAAAAGAAAATAAAAGACGCAGATTAACGCTGATTTACGCAGATTTAAGGTTGCATTGGTGTTAATTATCGTTTAAAAGAAAATTAAAGACTCAGGTTTGCGCTGATTTTGGATTACGTCAGCGTCTTGGAAATAATTGGAAAATAGGACAGTGACAAGTGTCGGGGAAAATCATAAAAAATTAGTAAATCATAAAAAATCATAGGGAGGAATGAAAATAGAGACCAACAGAATACTGATTACAGGCGGTGCAGGATTTATCGGGACAAATCTTGTTAATGAACTGCAAAGTAGAGGGCATGAAGTTATTGCACTTGATTATTTCAATACTGAAAGGGACAATTACATCCGGGCAAATGTGAAAAATTCCAGACAGCTGGAAAAGGCATTTGAAGGCCGGAAATTCGATTATGTCTATCATCTTGCTGCTGAATATGGCAGATGGAACGGTGAAGATTATTATGAGAATCTGTGGGAGACAAACGCAATCGGTACCAAACATATGATCCGGCTTCAAGAGAAACTGAAATTCAGGATGATCTTTTTTTCCAGTGCTGAAGTATATGGAGACTACAATGGTATCATGACAGAAGATGTAATGGAAAAAAATCCTATCATAGATACATACCAGATGAACGACTATGCGATCACGAAGTGGGCCGGGGAATTGATGTGCATGAATTCGGCCAAGATGTTCAGTACTGAGACTGTGAGGGTCAGGCCTGTAAATTGTTATGGTCCAGAGGAGCATTTTACTCCATACAGGGGTTTTATTCCAAAGTTTATCTATCACGCTTTACATGACAAGCCCTATGTTGTCTATAAAGGCCATAAGCGAATAATCGATTATGTTGAAGATACTGTAAGGACTTTTGCCAACATTGTGGACAATTTCATTTCTGGTGAGGTATATAATGTAGCCGGGAAGCCTGAATGGGAGAGGGATATCAAAGAATATTCAGATATAATCCTTAACGCTGTTGGAAAGGACGATTCCATTGTAACCTATGAGGAAGCAGAGCCTTTTACGACAAATATAAAAACTATAGATTGTTCAAAAGCAATAAAAGACTTGAAACATGATCCAAAGGTCACTCCTGAAGAAGGTATCAGGAGAACAGTTGAATGGATGAAGTGGTATTACAGAATAGGTGATTAAAGTGGAAGATGTGTATTCAGAATACGAGGATAAAGTTGTATTAGTAACCGGTGGTGCCGGATGTGTCGGCAGTAACCTGTGTAAGAAGATATCTGAATTGAATGCAAAAAAAGTTATTATTCTTGATAATCTATCGTCTGCTTATGAATGGAACATTCCAGATGCAGAAAATGTTGTATTTATAAACGGGGATATTCTTGATGATGAAATGCTAAAGCGTGCTTATAAGGAAAAACCCGATTATGTATTCCATCTGGCAGCACATTTTGCAAACCAGAATTCAGTAGATAATCCTGAAACTGATTTGATGATAAATGGGATTGGAACGTTAAAAGTATTACAATATGCTCATCTGGCTGGTGTAAAGCGATTGGTTTATTCATCTTCCGGCTGCGGGGTTTATGGTCTGGAGTCAAAAATGCCTTTTGAGGAACATGATGTTTCTATCAGCCTGCATACGCCATACCAGGTAACAAAACTGCTGGGTGAGTTATACACGAACTACTTCCACAACCTATACGGTCTCCCTATCGTTAATGCGCGGTTCTTTAATGTGTTCGGTCCGGGCGAGGTTCCAGGGAAATACCGCAATGTCATACCTAATTTCATGCAATGGTCTATGAACAGCTTACCACTGCCGATCACTGGTGATGGAACTGAGACCAGGGACTGGACCTATGTTGACGATATAATAAACGGTCTGTTGGCAATGGGGATCAAAGAAGAGGCAGTTGGCGAGGCCATTAACCTGGGGTCGGGTGAAGAGCAGAGAGTCATTGATATGGCAAATATGGTAAACAAGATTACGGGTAATGAGTCAGGAATCGTTTATATGGAGAGAAGGGACTGGGATGTTAAAAACAGGCTCTTATCATCCATTGATAAGGCAAAGAGACTGCTGGATTATAAACCACAGATGAAATTCGAGGATGGATTAGAAAAGGTGCATGAGTGGTTTGTTGATAATCAGGATGATATTCAAAAAAGTGCCGAATTTTAATGTGGTAATTGGCACAGTTCCAAAATCCAATGATTTCAACAATTATATTAGACGCAGATTAACGCTGATTAACGCAGATTTAAGGTTGCATTGGTATTAATCAGCGTCTGAAATAAATAAAAGACAGATTAACGCAGATACAACCTTAAATCAGCGTAAATCTGTGTGAATCAGCGTCTTGAAAATAACTGGAAAATGGGACAGTGTCGAGGTAATTAATGAAAATATTATTACTCCAGGAAACTGACTGGATCAAAAGAGGTCCTCACCAGCAGCACCACCTTATGGACCGGATGGCGTAATCGCATATGGTAAGGGAATGTGAATGATAAAAATAAAGGATCTGCTCAAGGAAGGAGAATCAGAAACAGTAGAATTCAAACCATCTTTATCTCAAATGGATAAAATAATTGGGAGCATTTCTGCTTTTTCAAATACGAAAGGGGGGACATTAGTCATAGGAGTAAGTGATAAAGGCGAAGTTCTTGGTGTTGATATTGGCACGAGAACGATTGAGAGTCTGGCAAATCAGGTCAAGCAAAATACAGACCCAATGGCATATCCCTCAATTCGTGTTGATAAGAGCGATAAAAAGCACGTTGTGGTTATAGAAGTTGTGGAGGGTAAGCAAAAACCGGTACTTGCTTTCGGAAGAGCATATAGAAGAGTTGGGAAATCAAATCAGAAACTTGGATATGACGAAATAAGGAATCTTGCTCTTAAAACCTCAAAGATTTACTGGGACTCCAGGGTTTGTGAAGATGCGAGTTTTGGGGATATTGATGAAGTAAAAGTGAGATTATTTTTAAGGAAGGCAAAATATGAAAGGAGACTTGAGTTGGATGTGGAGATTCCGGTCAGAGAATCTCTGGAAAAATTAAAATTATTGAAAGAAGGAGTGCCAACAAACGCTGCTATTTTATTATTTGGTAGAAGTACGCAAAAGTTTTTCACCCAATCAGAAACAAGATGTGCAAGATTTAAAGGCACAAAACCGCTGGAATTTATAGACATGAAGGTTTTCGGTGGGAATATAATTGATCAGAGGGAAGATGTGGTTGAATTTGTGAAGGAGCATATTAAACTGCATGCAAAAATAGTTGGGATGGAGAGGATTGAAACATGGGAGTATCCAATTGATGCGATAAGGGAAGCGATCACAAATGCAATCTGTCATAGAGATTACGAGATTTCTGCCAATGTTCAAGTGCGAATCTTTGATGACAGGATAGAGATATGGGGATGCGGGCATCTGCCAGAGCCATTGACAGTGGAAGACCTCAAACAAAGGCACATATCTATTTTGCGAAACCCTTTGGTTGGGAAATGTTTCTTCTGGATAAAATTCATTGAGCAGTGGGGCACCGGGACAAACAGAATTATCGACTCATGCCTGAATCATGGTTTTCCGGAACCTGTTTTTGAGGAACTTTCCGGAAGTCTTGTAGTAACGTTAAGGAAAGGAATAACAGAAGAGCTTTTGAAGGAGAAGGGTTTGAATGAGCGACAAATAAAGGCTGTGTCGCATATCAGAGAAAAGGGCAGCATAACAAATAAGGAATATCTGGTACTGTTTGATGTTTCGAGGATTACAGCAACAAGAGATTTGAAATTGTTGGAAGAAGAAGAGATAGTGAAACGCATTGGTACGGGAAGAAGAGATTTAAAGTACGTGTTAAAATAAACGTTTTGATGCAAAAATGATGCAAAAATGATGCAAAAAGGAGTGGAAACATTTTGATAGATATAAAAAATCATATTGGAGATAAATCTAAATGAAGCTCCTTATCCTCCAGGAAACGGACTGGATCAAACGTGGTCCCCACCAGCAGCACCACCTTATGGACCGGATGGCATTAAAAGGCCACGAGATCCGTGTCATTGATTATGAATATCTCTGGAAGGATGATAAGGAGAGGAAGATAATCACAGGACGAAAGGAAATAAAGGGTGCTTATAAGATATTCAAGGATGCTGATATAACTCTTATCAGGCCGGGGATGGTCAAGGTCTCTGGTCTTGATATGGCATCTATTCTTTATTTCCACAATAAAGAGATCAAGCAGCAGGTCAAAGAGTTCAGGCCGGATGTAATAATCGCTTTTGGCATCCTCAATGCATATCTTGGGATGAAACAGGCCAGAAAGCACGATATTCCTTTTGTTTATTATCTTATAGACCATTTACATACACTGCTTCCAGGCGAACTTACAAGAAAGATTGCAAAACCATTTGAGAAAAAGACCATCAAAGGCGCAGATAAGATATTTGTTATCAACAAAGGATTACAAGACTATGCTGTGGAGATGGGGGGAAGCGCAAATAAGATATCAGTAATACCTGCAGGAGTTGATCTTGAAAAATTCAATCCCAGGGTAGATGGTTCATTGATCAGGGAAAAATACGGGATTAAAAAAGATGATATCTTATTATTCTTTATGGGTTGGATATACGACTTCTCAGGGATGAAGGAAGTTGCAGAAAGTCTTTCCACTACTGACAATGAAAACATCAAATTAATGATAGTCGGCGAAGGGGATCTCTATGAACCATTGCTCAAAATGAAATCTAAAAATAATCTGGATGGAAAATTGATACTAACTGGAAAAGTCCCGTTTGAAGAGATTCCTGAACGCATTGCTGCTGCTGATATATGTCTATTACCAGCATATAAAAATGAAATCATGATGAATATTGTCCCGATTAAGGTATATGAATATATGGCGATGGAAAAGCCTGTTATAGCTACTAACCTTCCTGGTATACAAAAGGAGTTTGGTGAGGATAATGGAATCAATTATATTAAAAAATCAGGTGATGTGTTAGAAAAAGCAATATGGCTCAACATGAACAATAGAATAGAAGCTGAAGGTAAAAAAGCCTGTTCTTTCGTGCAAGATCTAAGTTGGGATTGTATTACTAATCAGTTTGAAAATTTATTAGAAATATAAATTAATAATGGATTAACATGAAGACAAACAACCATACCAGAGTTTACATTAATGATGTCAATGAGCAGAATCTTTTTCAAGAGATTCAAAAAGGACTTGAGTTCATACAATCAAATGAGATCATTAATAAAAATTCCACTATATTTATAAAGCCAAATTTGACTGATGTTGTTCATAAACCCGGAATAACTACAACTCCGTTGATGATTAAAACAGTAATTGAGGTATTTTCACCGTTAGTAAAAAAGATATTTGTAGGTGAATCTGATGGCGGAAATTATTCATTTTCTGCAGATATGTCTTTAAAGAACCATGGCATTTTTGAAGCTGCTAATGATTTTCCAAATGTTGAAGTTGTCAATCTCTCTAAATTGCCCAGAACAAGGGTTAAAGAAAATGTTTGTGGAAAAAAAGTGTGGGTTGATCTTCCCGATCTATTGCTTAACGACATAGACTGTCTTGTTTCAGTGCCGGTCTTAAAGACCCATGCAATGACTCATGGGACTTTTAGTATCAAGAATCTGTGGGGTTGCTACCCTGACCCTATGAGGCTGCTTTATCATAAAAATCTCGATTATAAACTAGCTTTGATTAGCAAATTGACAAAAAACAAGATTCAAATTGTTGACGGATTCTGGGCGCTGGATGGACATGGTCCTATGGAAGGAACCCCTATCGTTACGAATAAGATGCTTATTTCCAACAACCCCGTAGCTGTTGATGCTTCGTCAGCATATTTGATGAACCTTGATAAAGATAAAATAGGGCATTTAGGTATGGCTGAACAATTCAGTCTGGGTATATCAGATATCAATAAAATCCAATTTAATAAAGATATATCGAAGGAAAAATTGCAGAAATTTAAGCCATACAAAGTAAATTTAGATTATATTTCAGTTCTATTATTTAAAAGTGTGATTCTTTCAAAATTAGTGTTAGCATCCCCCCTCACGCCTTTAATCTATAAAATGATAAATCTGTCAAGACCAAAAGACAAAAGGACACATTGTGCTACATACAATAAAGATAAATGTGGCTTTAAATAAAATAAAAAAACCCTTGGTGATTGACATTATGAAAATCCTGCAAGTTGTTCAATTCTTTGCTCCAAAACACGGCGGTTCTGCTATGGTACCGTATGAGCTATCAAAGCATTTGCATAAAACCGGGCACGATGTTACAGTTCTAACAACCGATTTCCAGATGGATAATGATTTTATTGATTCTTTAGACGGAGTAAAGGTTATTCCTTTTCATTGTCAGATGAATCTGGGTAGTCTCTTAATTTCTTCTTCAATGAAAGAATACTTAAAGCAAAATCTCAACAAATTTGATCTAATTCACATGCATAATTTTCGGACTTACCAGAATATAATCGTCCAAGAATTTGCCAAAAAGTACAAAATTCCTTATGTTTTGCAGGCTCACGGCTCAGCGCCAAGAATTATAGAAAAAAAAGGACTTAAATATTTATTCGATATCGTTTTTGGCTACAAAATATTAAGATTTGCTTCAAAAGTGATTGCAGTATCAAATGTCGAAGTTGACCAATATCTAAAAATGGGTGTGCCAAAAGAAAAAATAGTTGTCATTCCAAATGGTATAGACGTTGATTTATTTAATGATTTACAAGAAAAAGGCACATTCAGAAAACAATATGGAATATCTGAAAAGTATATTATCTTATTTTTAGGGCGATTGCATGAAATAAAAGGCATTGATTTTTTAATTAAATCATACGCTGAATTAAGAAAAGAACTGGATGATGTTGTGCTGGTTTTAGCTGGTTCTGATGATGGCTACAAAGCTAAAGCTGAAATGTTGATAAATGACCTGGATTTAACAAATGGAGTGAGATTTATTGGTCATGTTGGCGGTGCAGATAAACTTGCTGCATATGTAGATGCTAATGTGCTGGTTCTTCCATCTATTTTTGAGATATTTGGTCTTGTACCGTTTGAAGCGATTATGTGTGGTACGCCAATCATTGTTACGGATGATTGTGGATGTGGGGAATTGGTTAGAGGTGCAAATTGTGGATATTTAGTGAAATATGGAGATGTGAATGAATTAGAAGAGAGGATGAAATGGGTAATTAAAAATCCAAAAGATGGGGAAAAATTGGTTGACATGGGGCGAAAATATATTGAAGGCAATCTAACGTGGAATAATGCTATAAAGCAGGTGGGAGATGTTTATGAGAATTGCGTTCATTACGTTTGAATATCCCCCATTTATTCGTGGTGGTGCCGGAATATATGCAATAAATGTTACCCGAGAATTGGCAGAACTTGGACATGAAGTGACAGTATTTACTCCACAAATTGAATCAGATAAATCCTCGGAAGAAACTGGAAATTTAAACATTTGTAGAGTTCCTTTGAATAATAATCTACCCTTCAAAGCCTTTCAATTTTGGTTAAAGCTTCCTAAAACGATAATGAAAGCAGAATCAGATAATAAGTTTGATATAATTCATTTTAATGGAATATCTTACTGGTTTGTAAAAAATAAATTATCTAATGCACCCCATATAATTACTATTCATCATTTAATAACAGATGCTATAAAAAGCAATAACTTGAGTCGAATTTCAAGATTTCTTGACATCACTGGAGAGAATGGTTGTTTTATACCGTTAATAGAAAAAAGATGCGTCAAATGTGCTGATAAATTTATTTCCGTGAGCAAAATCACAAAAAAACAGATTGTTGAGACATATGAAATAAGTCCTGAAAAAATTAATGTGATTTATAATGGAATCGATTTAAAACAACGAAAATTTAGCGAGGAAGAATTAGAAGAATTAAAGAAACAATTTAGTATAACTCAAAAGCCTGTAATTCTTTTTTGTCGGACGAGTTGATGACCATAGGAAGGGTTTAGACATACTATTAAAGTCTTTCAAGAATGTTTTAGATAAAACCGATTGTACATTGCTTGTTGTTGGCAAAGGTGATCAAAACAAAGCAAGAACACTAGCAATATCTATGGGAATTCTGGATAATGTTTTTTTCACAGGGTTTGTGGATGAAACTACTTTAAAAAAATGTTATGCATTATGTGACGTTTATGTGGTACCTTCGAGATTGGAGGGATTTGGATTAACAGTTTTAGAAGCAATGGCTGCCAGTAAACCTGTTGTTGCAACAAATGTTGGTGCGATACCTGAAATAATGAAGGATAAAGAGAATGGAATTTTAGTTGAACCAAACGATATTAATAGCATGTCAAATGCGATTTATACGATTTTGCAGAGTTGGATGCTGGCAAAGAATGTTGGAGAAGATAATATACATTTTATGAAAGATAAATTCAATTGGGAAAAGAATGCGAAAGAAACTGATAAATTATACATGCAATTAGCAGGTAAATAAATGTCATCCATACGACTGAAGGTTATCGCAATCGTTACATATTTACTATTAGCATTGCTTGCCATTTATTTCAAACAAATTCCAACAATTATAAACACAACGATTTCTAATTCATTCATATTCATGTTAGTTTTTGCTTTAACATTACTTTTAGTTTACGGGACATTTTTAATAAAAAAAACCAATGATATCTATTTTCTACTGCCACAGTCCCTGATCTTTACTTTTATCGCAAGGGCAGTACCTAATCTGAGACTATCATATCCGCCACTCCATGATCCATATTTTCATTTTGTTAGTACTTTAAATGTCATTGAGTATGGGACATTAAGACCAATATTGGGTTGGTGGTATAGCGGTATCGATACACAATTACACTGGCCTGATATGCATTTAATCACCACTGCATTGGTAGAAATAACTAACATTGATGTCATGCAGTTTTTTAGATTTCAAGAACCCTTTCTGGGAATAATATTTTTCATGGCTGTTTTTTTGCTAACTAAAACTGTGACGAATAATATTAGTGTGGCATTATTGGCCGGATTATTTGCGTCTATCAATGATATTATCATTTTCTATCAGTCAGAGTATCATCCACAGGGGATTTCAATTATTTATTTTGTATTGCTATTGTATGCTTTCTTAAAATCCAGACAAGTGATTGATATACGCTATCGCTATATATCTCTAATTTTTGGGGCGGTTTTTATAACATCACATTATTTCACACCACTTTTTTTAGCATTGATTTTTTCTTCATATATTGCAGTAATGTTAATGGCACGAATATTTTGTTTTTCTAATGCTATATGGGATAAATATGGCAATATGTTTGAAGATGTAAGACTAGATTATGCATATTTTTTAATTGTAATTATTGCATCACTTTCTTATCATTTTTTTGTTTATTATGGGCCATTGAAAACATTCATTGAAATGGCGTCTGGACCTGCTTTAGAGACACATTTAATATCTATTGGACAAACAAATGTTCCATTACTCACTTCCATCCTGACTTCTTCTAAATGGGGACTATTCGTATTAGCAATTATATCAATATTGATGATAATTAAAACAAAAAATACAAATGAATTTCGTTTGGGTGTTATTACAGTTTGTATTGTTTTTGCAGGATTTTTTGGGAATTATGTTATTGCTTCACCTTTGGATCGGATAATAGGATTCTATGTGCCTTTTGCAGCTATTTTTGCATCCTTGACTTTGTATAGATTTAAAGATATTTGGTTCAGGGGGGTTCAAAAAAATAGAAAAGTAGTGGTAGCTGTGTTAATTGCTTCAATAATTATGACTGCTGGATTTTTTAATTCGCAAACTCCTGCTTATTTCTTTAAAGATTCTTGTGTGGATACTTATTATTGGTATTCTAATAGATTACCGTCTATGGATGAATATAAAGTAGTGGCAGAATGGGTAAATAAAGCTACACATTATATGCCGTATATCACAAAATATGGGGTAGAATTTGATAATCGTGCTACTCTCTTTTATTTTGGAAAAATTGTTTACGATGATGTAATATTTAGATATTACCATTTCCCCGATTATTCAAATGATTATATACTGATTAATACTGAAATTCCATATGAGAATGAGCATGGGAATAAAATTTTAAATAAATCAGATATATATAAAAATATTAATAAAATATATACTAATTCTGAAGTGATAATATACTTAAACAATAGAAAAATGGAGACGATTAAATGAGATATAAAAAGATATTATTTTGTATACCACCAATTACTGAAAACCTTCGCAATCCATTCACAGGGATAGGATATTTATCAACATATCTTCTTAATTGTGGAATTTCTAATGATCTCATAGATATGAATTTAGGCTATAATCTAAGTGATTTATTTAAAAAAATAAAATCATATAACCCTGATTTAATCGGAATATTCTTGATGACACATAATTATAATAATTCTTATAAAATAGTAAATAATATTACAAAAAAATTTAATCTACCTATTGTACTAGGGGGCCCTCATGTATCTACACTAAGAAGTGAAGTTCTTGAGCAATGCCTTGCTGATTTTGCAATAAAATTGGAAGGAGAATATACATTAAAAGAATTAATGATGGGGGGAAAACTCGAAAATATTGATGGGCTTATATATAGGAATGGTTATAAAATCATTGAAAATAAAGATCGTAGATTTATAGAAAATCTTGATGAAATACCATTCCCCACATATGACAAATTTGAGCTTGATAAATACAAAGGTAATTCAATTCCAATAATTTCGTCTAGAGGTTGTCCATATAATTGTATCTTTTGTCCCGTAGAGGCTGCAATTGGAAGACAGTTTAGGTGTAGAAGTCCTGAAAGTATCATCGCAGAGATTGACTATTGGTATAGCAAAGGATACAGAGTATTTGAATTTATGGATGATAATTTTAACTTAATAAGGAGTAGAGTTATAAAAATATGCAAGCTAATCAAAGAAAGAAATTATGGAAATATTATTTTGAATTGCCCAAATGGGATACGTGCTGACACTGTAGATCGAGAAATTCTTCAATTGATGAAAGACGTTGGTTTTAAATCTATTGCATTTGGTGTCGAAAGTGGAAACAATAAAATACTAAAAAATTTGAAAAAAGGTGAAACTATAGAGGCAATCGAAAACGCAATCGAAGGAGCATGTGATGTTGGATTGGATGTCACACTGTTTTTTGTTATAGGTTCACCTGGGGAAACTAAAGCAGACATAGAGGATTCGATAAGGTTGGCTCAGAAATATCCAATAGCAGATGTTTTTTTCTATAGTATGATTCCATATCCTAAAACTGAATTATATGACTGGGTAAATAAAAATAATTACTTTGTAAAAAATCCAAATGCATATTTGTCAGATGCTTCGGCTAATCAGTCTGATGTTTTTTTTGCAACTCCTGAGTTTCCAGTAGAAGATAGAAAAAAAATGTTAGAATATTCAAAAGTAATAAAAAATAATATTTTGAAAAAATCAATTGCACGTAGATACTTTAAAAATAGATTCCTTGGAAAAATCGTAGCTGAAATTTCATGCACAAATTTTGCTAAAAAACATATATTGAATCAAAAAATATTCTGGAAATTGTATAATAAATACATAATCAAACGTTCCAATGTAACACTTCAAAAACGGAGTGACTAACAGATTATGGATATCATTTAAGTTTAATTAAATTAATTTATTAAGTTTTATATAATAAAATGTTTTGTGATCGAAATACCGGAGTTTTATGGAGTTCGTACTTATTATTTATTATGAAAAGAATCCATTTTACATTGAATTCTTTTATTAGCTCTTCTATTTTCCCTTCGTTAACTTTTTTTAGCAAAATAGATCGATTAAATAGCACTCCTTTCCCCTCTCCTCCACTCATTTGAAGCACTTTCAAACCAGTAAAATAAATAACAGCATAAAAAATATCAAATGGTAAACATAAAACAACATCATCTTTTCGACCATTTTTTTTTAGATAATTGAACGCATCAATCATCTCTTTTGATATAATTGAATATGATTTCACATCATTTTCTAAACGATAAAATTTTATTAAAATAAAACAAAATGAAATAATAATTATAAATATAAAAAAATGATATGCTGTATTGTTCAATATCCATAAAGATACGATGATACTAAAAGGAGGAATTGCATTATATATGTGTCTATATCCTTCACCATAAACCCATATGATAGAAAGAATAACTATAGACAAACCCCAAATAACGAAATATTTCGTAATAATATTGTCATAAAACAAAGAAAAGACAGGCAATGCTAATAAAATTGGCATATTAAAAACGAATTGAATCGGATTGGGTAAAATATTTGGTGTAATTAATCTAGTTTTTCTATCTTGAAAACCTTTTGCCATGCATTTGATGAAGTTGATATGGCCTTTTGCTGATTTTACGTAATAACCCTTTGAAAAAATTATTGCTAATATTATACCTATAAGTATAATAACCAGTGGAGTGATCGATTTAAATCCAAAACTCATTGATACTAATACAAATAATAAACTTTGAGTTGTTAGTCTATGCGTTAGAAGCACAAAAGCAGTAAAAATCGCTGCAAGAATGGCAAAAATTACTATTTGTGTATTAAAAAAATAAAAAAGAGAAAAAAGGGCAGCAACCATATACATATTGGCGATAGATCTAGGACCTAAAGTGAATGAGTTATCTATTGATATCGGTGTTATTAAATACAACGTCGTCGAAAATATCGCAATCCATATATTAAAAGTGTGCATCACCATAATAAAAATTAGAATGCCTGTAACAATATCAAAAATTATGCTCAGAAATTGTAATTTTTGGTGGTACTTTTCTTTAAATAACGAGAGAAATACATGGAGAAAGGGGGGATAATTATATTTTTCGGGGAAAATAAAATAATTGACTGTTTCAGGCAATTTCTTATTTTTTCTAATTTCCTTGGCAATCAAAAGATGATAAAATACATCTTTTCCAACCCAATTATATTTTAATAATAGATATGAACGAAGTAGAATTGATATTGCAATTAATACAGCTACAATAATTCCCATATTTAGTGAATCAACGTTCATTCTATACTCCATATTTTTGTATGCGATTTTTTTTAACATACATAGAAATCAAGATAATCAAACACATTATAGTATTGCCAATAAGCCAACTATATCCAATTCCAATTAATCCATATTTTACAATAGCAAAATATCCCGTAATGATTGTAAAACTTCCAATAAATAAGTTAATTAATATAATATTTTGTAATTTTTCATTTATTCGCTCTAAAATTATATATAATTCATTAATCGAAGCGGGTATGCAGGATATGCTTAAAATTTTTAATAAACTCAATGCATTATTGGAGTAACTTTCATTGAATACTAATAGTATTTCACGACCAATTGAAAAAGTTATTAAAATGCCAATGATTGACAAAACAAGAATTGTACTTAATGTTTTTAATAAATTATTATACATATTGGCTTTGTCATGAGAACATTCAACAAAGAATGAAGTTGTCACTGAACTATTGACCATAATTAATATTCCTGCAATCATCCATGCGATATAAAAATAAGCCGTCATTTCTTCGTTTAAAACATTAATAATAAGTATTGGAATTATTAATCCAGGTGCACTCCCTAAAAAACGGGAAGTGTGGTTTCCGATTGAAAACCTGAGAATATATTTTATTTTGTTTGATGCTATGAACTTAAATTTATAATTGGGCAAAGTGAGTTTGCATAAATATATGCCAACGACTAAAGCAATCGCCATTGCCACTCCCCACGAAGAAAAAAGACCCAGTAATCCAAAACTGACAAAAAATATCGCAAAAAATATTTTTAATATTCCCCATGTGGAGTTATGAAGAAGTGATAATTTAGCCACCCTCAATGAAATATATATACTATTTTGTACAGATATAAACGAATACAATGCTACACTTGAGATAAACAATAATATAAAATATATATTTTCATGCAATAAACTAAATGATGGCATTGATACAAAAGTTAGTGAAATAAAAGTTATTGATAGTACAATTGCAGCAATTGTTGAAATTGTTAAACATGCGTTAATAATTTTGGCTTTATTATCACTATCTGGTAAATATCTTATCAAACCAATATCAAAACCAAGCTTAGATAATGATGCAAGCAATGCCATAGCAGAAAATATTGCACTTGCCATTCCCACATCAGAAGTAGAATATAACCTAGCAGCAACTATCCAAAAAATAAAACCTGTAACTGCACCTATAGTAGCATCCGTACTTAAGAAAATCGAATTTTTAATTAGCGGATTGCGTAAATGGCCTATTACATTATTTTTTATTCTATTACTTTTTAACATCATAATCAAAATCGCATACTATTTTTTCAAAGATTGTGGAATGTTCTGCAAAAATCACTGCCCCATGAATGCATTGGCTCACTTTGTATTAACCAACTTTTCTTAATATCCATCAACCTTATCCACATGCCACCCATACACACCCTCAACCCCTTCCCTCAACGACACCTCAGCCTTCCACCCCACCCCAGCCATCCTCTCCACACCAAGCAGTTTCCGAGGTGTGCCGTCCGGTTTTGATATATCATATCTGTTCTCACCCTCAAACCCGACAACATCCTTAATCAATTCTGCCAATCGTGATATCCTCATCCCAGCCCTCAACAAACTCCTAAACGTCCCCGCATCGCGGAAGACACCCATCCAGCACCTTATATCCCATGCGCCCCTGGTCGATATAATAATTATTCACATCCGTGCTCCCAGGCTCACCACGCCCTAAAAACTTTAATTTCTCACCATATAACCGCACTCGTCCACAATATTCAATTTGATGATTCATAGTTTTTCAACTCAATCTCTCTTTGAACCTATTCCTCTGAAGATAAATCCATACCTGCTTATCTCTTCGCGATCAAACACCCGCCTCCCATCTATCATCACCGCTGTGCGCATCCCCTCCTTCACCCTCCGCAGATCAATCTCCCTGAACTCCCTGGCCCAGTCATCAGCACAACCGCATCCGCGCCCTCAATCGCCTTATAAACATCCTTCTCCACTTCTCCATACTTATCCAGATACCCATCCTCAATATAAGGATCAACTATACACACACGAGCCCCCTTCTTTCTCAACTTCTCCACAAAAACCTCAACAGGACTCTCCCTCGGATCTCCCACATTCTCCTTATAAGAAAACCCCAGCACAACAACCTTAGCCCCCTTCACAGCCATCTCGCACTCATTCATCACATCT
>Ga0255434_10021_pt2 | contig 16721 bp, 16 predicted proteins | sample ANMaggSeSYBR02J4_FD_182667 | JGI IMG/M metagenome (GOLD analysis project Ga0255434, IMG submission 182667) | Sediment cell enrichment communities from methane seep in Santa Monica Basin, California, United Staets - ANME aggregate JGI... | ecosystem: Environmental > Aquatic > Marine > Cold seeps >...
CAATGGAAAATGTTCAGGAGCAGCACGACAAAAAAGGATTGGAATCCAAGCTATTTAGGAACTTCAATCGAAGAGATCCCAAGCAGGGCTTGAAAATACTTCAAATATTGAACCGGAATATTTACGGGCCATTGTTCAGGAAAATGGGCAAAGGATACGGGGCATTTCGGTCCATTGATCCTGATTCCAAACAAATTACGTATGAAGTGAAAACCTGCGATGAATGTTTGGATCTTCCGGATATAGATTTGAAGGCATGTTTCTATTTTTCGGGTCTTTTGGCAGGTATATTCAGTGCGTTATTTAATCAGTCCATGGGAACATATGAATCAACCTGTGGCACCAACGGAGAAACTACCTGCAATTATGAAATCGGTAACATGCGTTCTATAAGTTTCAGGGATAACCTGGATAAATATCTTAATTTATCAATTTCAGATGAAAAACTGTACGAAGTGGAAACAGCATTATCTGAGAAAATAATGGAATCATTGAAAACCGAAACTCCAGCAGAACCAATAGTAGGAACTAATAGTCATATTATAGGTTACCAACTAAGAATACTGAATAACCTGGAACAGAACCCTGAAATATTCTCTGAGACCTACCGTAAGGCAGGGGTCAGGTTCAGCAATCGGCTCGCAGATATCTTGAAAAGCTTCTACCAGGTTGACGGTGAAGAGTTACTTACGGATGCACTTCCTAAATATTACAAAAAACAACTTCTGGCAAATATAGATTCAGTTGAGAAGTTCCTGGATGGTTTCATGATAACAATTTCCGAAGCGGTTGACTGCGCTGGTGTGAAAAATCTGGATGTTAAGCCCTGTGCGTTCATGCGCGGAGAAATTGAGGGTATTGCAAATATTGCTACTGGTAAACATATCCGGTGCGATATCCATTCCTGTAAATACGATACAGGAGAACAGTTCTGCCAGTTGGAGCTTTCGTATATTGAAGAGGAAAAAGAGATTCCTGACTGGTTAACAGAGATTGAAGAGCAGTAGAACGCCCGGGAACGAACCCGATATTTTATTTGTCTTGCATTCCTGAAGTCAACTGTGATAAATAAACTGGACATTATCCAAATGATTCGCATAATGATTCCAATATAATTCAACCATATTTATTCACAATGATTGCTAATTAATCCTGATGCTATTTGTAAGCAAATGTCCAAAATTAGAGTTGACTTATAAAGAACTTAAACATTTTTCATGCACCTAAGGATTCATCATAGGTCGAACTGAAAAACCAAATCTTAAGTAAATAGCGACCGTAATTGACTGTGATAGTCCATGATACGCACATTCTTAGCCGTAGAACTCCCGGACCACATAAAAGAGGCTGCATATTCCATCCAGCAGGAAATTGATTTCAAGGGCCTGAAGCTGGTGGATCCAGGCCTCATCCACATTACCCTGAAGTTCCTTGGCGACATCCCAGAATCACAGGTAGCTCCCATCACCGATGCCCTGACTAAAATTGACTGCGCCCCGTTCACAGCCAGGGTCACAGGTGTGGGCGTGTTCCCAAAGCCATCATACATGAAAGTCATCTGGCTGGGTGCCACAGGTGAATTCGAACACCTGCACAACGAAGTGGAGCGTGTCCTTAAAAGTTTCAGGTTCAAGAAGGACCGGGGCAGGTTCACTGCACACGCCACACTGGCACGGGTCAAGCATCTGGACAACACTTCAAAGGAACAGCTTGCCCGGGTGCTGGCAGGACTGCAGGACATTGACCTTGGAGATTTCACTGTGGATTCCATTGCGTTTAAGAAAAGCACACTTACACCCCAGGGTCCCATTTATGAGACCATGAAAGAAATTCCACTAAAATTATTCAATGAATGAAATGCCGCTCAAATGATACCATGAACGCAAATAATATAATAAACGAGGTCCTGAGAAAAATAAAACCGGTGCCTGCTGAACAACAGAGGATGCAGGAAGTGGCTGACCGCATCATATCCCTGGTAGACCGAACAGCAGCAGGGACGGGGTTGACAGACGTTTCGGGCATGCTGGTGGGGTCTGCCGCCAGAGGTACCTGGATATCAGGTGAGCACGACCTGGATATATTCATATCTTTCCCAGAGGATACACAGGAACAGGACCTGAAGATCGTGGGGCTCAATATCGCCAGGCAGGTGGCGGTTGATGCCGATAATAGTGAGGAGCGGTATGCAGAGCATCCTTACGTCCATGCTGTTTTCGGTAACTTCAAGGTTGACCTGGTACCCTGCTTCAGGGTGAGCAGTGCTGCGCAGATAAAATCAGCAGTTGACAGAACCCCTTTCCACAACATTTTCATCCTGGACAGGATAGAGGGACTGGAAGATGAAGTGCTTCTGCTCAAGCAGTTCATGAAAGGAGCCGGGGTTTATGGTTCAGACCTCAGGACAGGCGGGTTCTCGGGATACCTGGCAGAACTGCTTGTAATACATTACGGCTCGTTCATGGAAGTGCTGCAAGCAGCAGACGGCTGGAAATCCGGCATCATCATTGACATTATTGAACACGGGAACAAGCAGCACAATGACCCACTGGTGGTGGTGGACCCCACTGACCCGGCCAGGAATGTAGCTGCAGCACTGACACTGGACAGGTTTGCCGGATTTATTGACAGGGCGCGGCAGTATCTTGACTCACCTGCAATTGAACAGTTCTTTCCTACCCTTTCGGCCCGGTTAAGTAATGCAGGATTTGACAGTATCACTTCTAACCGTGGAACTTTCCTGATGGCCCTGGTCTTTGAGAAGCCGGATGAAGTAGAAGATGTGCTCTATCCCCAGCTGTTCACGCTGCAGAGCAGTATCACAGACCTGCTGTCCCGGAATAGATTTACTGTCCAAAATGACGATGTGTGGGCTGGTGACCGGGAGGCTGTAGTGGTACTGGAACTGGAGGTTTGCCGGCTGCCCCCTGTTAAAAAGCATACGGGTCCACCTGTATGGGAAAAATCCCATGCAGAAAAATTCAAGCAGAAATACCTGCAGGATAGAGGTTTTTCAGAAATCTATATAGAAAACGGCAGGTATGTGGTGGATATTCAGCGTAAGTATACAGATGCTGCCGACCTACTATGTAACGAGATACACACCTGCAGGCTGGGTAAGCATGTGGGTAAGAGCATAAAGTCGGGTTTTAAGATTTTTCAGGGTAGTGAATTACTTGAGCTCGACGATCAGAGTTTCAGGGAATTCCTTACAGGATTTTTCCACCTGAATGTAATTCCTTGACCCTCTCCACTACCTGGCGCGTATGGTCTGATACCGGTCCAGTCCCCGCTTCGGCCCCAATTCCCATACCTGCTCCAGCTCTTGTTTCCATCACAGCTTCCACTTTCGCTTCCATTTCCGTCCACACTCCCGTTCTTGTTTCCGTTTCTGATATATCATCACATTCACCCATAAGTGCCCTGAATATCATGATCACAGATTCTGATAATGCATCATAATTATACCCCCCCTCCAGCGCCAGTACCAGCTTCCCACCACACAGTTCATCTGCCAGTGAGCGCAACACCCCCGTCATCTGTCCAAATCCTTCTGATGTCAGGTTCATACCTGCCAGCGGGTCGTCCCTGTGCCCGTCCTGTCCTGCGCTGACAAGAATGATATCAGGCTTGAATTTACGGGCTGCTGGTGCCAGTATTTCGTTAAAAACGTACAGATAATCCGAATCTCCCGCACCTGATCGCAGCGGCACGTTAATATTATATCCACTACCATCTCCCTCACCAGTTTCGTCCACACTGCCCGTGCCTGGATAATGGGGGGATTGATGTATGGAAAAATACATCACCGAGCTGTCCTTATAGAAAGCTTCCTGTGTACCGTTGCCGTGGTGGACATCCCAGTCAACGATAAGCACTTTTTCCAATCCCTTCTTTTGTGCATGCCGGGCCGCTATGGCTATATTGTTGAACAGGCAAAAACCCATACTCCTGTCCGGCTCGGCATGATGTCCGGGCGGGCGTACCAGTGCAAATACACTGTCCATCCCGTCCATCACTGCATCAACTGCTAAAATCACTCCGCCGGCAGCCAACAACGCTACCTCATACGAGCGGCTGCAGGTGGGTGTGTCCGGGTCGAGCTGCATCAAACTTGCTGAAAAATCACTGACTGTCCCGATAAGGTCATAAGTATGGATATAATGGATCTGGTCCGCTTTGGCAGGTACGGGTTCGATCTGGATGAGCCTGTTGAAATAAGGACTTTCCTTCAAGCCATCCATTATAGCAGTTAAGCGACCACCATTCTCAGGATGGAGGCCAGTGTCATGCTTCAAGTAGTCATCGTGATATACATAACCTGTCTGCATAATAAAAATAAAAGGCACAGGCTACAATATAAGATTTTTGGAATTAGAGTCTTGTAAGGTCGATAAAACCCGCAAGGTTGACAATTCCAATGGCAGCTACAACCTCACCTTCTTTATCCCTGATCGGTGAAACCACTACAGGGACATCCTTATACGGCCCCTCTTCGGCAAAGCCATGAATGGTTTTTTTCTGTTCGATTGCCATTTCCAGATACTTGCCTGTGTAATTATAATCAATGACCTGGTTGTTCTCGATCCGTATACCATCCTTATTCTTACTCTTTACTGTTACCGGAAGACCAACTGCTGAATAGATAGCCATTGCTATCGGTTCTAAATCTAGAGATGTTGAATCTTTGGTTATGGCAATTCCTTCCATTATTACACCAGATAAGAAATATGATATAATATATTTAAATGCTCCGAAAATGTACTATAGATCAAGCCAGACTTATATCACAGCCAGCTCCCTGTCCGATACCTTCATCCACACGGACATGCAGAGTCGTGATATTATCTGCAAAACCGTTATTCCTGATAGCGGTAGAAATCTCATTAAGGAAATACGTGCACAGGTCCTCGGCACTTACCGACGGTATGGGTAGTAACTTTACATCATCTGAGGGCAGCACATAATGTTTGCAGCTTTTAATGAGTTCCACTGTATAATAACCCTCATCTTCTGTTATTTTCAATCTGGGATCGTCCCTGGCCAACAATATCCTGTGGTCCAGCTGGTCGCATACCCCCATAACAATCCTCTTCACATCCTCAAAATCAATGATGAACTGACCTGACTGACTACCCTCGATACGTACGCTGACAGCATAAGTATGACCGTGCAGCCTGCCGCATTTTGGATGGTCAGGTATTAAATGGCAGGCTGAGAACCGTAGTTTTGCATGCCAGCCATCAAGTTCTATGAACAACTTTTATTCACCTGGGTGAGGTTTAAGGCAGTCCATAACAATAAACCCTTGTATGGCCAGGAACCAGAAGGATTATTTCTACTATAAAGCAAAGGATGAAGGATATCGTTCCCGGGCTGCTTACAAGCTGCAGCAGATCAATAAAAAACACAACGTAATAAAACCAGGTGCATCGGTAGTGGACCTGGGTGCTGCCCCGGGTGGCTGGCTGCAGATGGCAAAAGAGCTTTCAGGCGGGCGGGTACTTGGTGTTGACCTGCAGAAGATAGCACCTATTGAGGGAGTGGATACCTTTAAAGGGGATCTCACTTCTGACAGGACACTGGAAAGGATCGAGGAGATCATTGGCGAACACGGGACAGATACCGTAATTTGCGATGCAGCGCCTAACCTGACAGGCAACTGGAGTCTCGACCACGGCCGTTCCATTAACCTGAGCGAGGCTGCACTTGGTGTGGCAAAACGGCTACTAATGCCCGGAGGTCATTTTGTTGTCAAGGTTTTCCAGGGTGACATGTTCAAGGAGTTCCTGGATGAAGTGAAGGAGAACTTTGTGTATGTACGCTCGTATACACCTAGGGCTTCCAGAAAGCAAAGTGCTGAGATATATGTAATAGGCAAGAAGTTCATATCCACTGATATCAAGGCAGGTAATGAATACGATGTGGAGATCCGGGAGATTGGAGAACAGGGTGACGGGATTGCCAAGGTCGGGGACTTTGTTGTTTTTGTTAAACACGCTATGGTTGGGGAGGCGGTGTATGTCCGGATAAGGGAAGTGCATCCGAATTTCGCTTTTGCTGATATTATCGAATGATAATATCATCAGTTGTTGCAAGCTTTAAATATGTGCCAGAAGAACAAATAATTTTAAAACCCCCATCTTTCGTAGATTGGAAAGCGATACATTTGTGCATAAATCCAAAATAACATAAGTTACCTGCACAATATAATGTCCAGATGCGAGTTACCAAGCGAAACCTGAAAGGCAGGGAAGGCCAGATAGCCCTGACACCCGAAACCCTGGACGACCTGTGGCACCTGAAATATATCATTGAGCCAGGCGACCTTGTGTTTGCACTGACCAAGCGGCGGGTGGAAGGTGCCACTGATAAACTGCGGCCTGAGAAGATGGAGAAAAAGCCCATGCGCCTGGGGGTGCGTATAGATAAGATCGAATTCCATAAATTCGCCAACAGGTTGAGGCTACACGGCCTGATCGAGAGCGGGCAGGATACCGGTGCTTACCATACCCTGAATATCGAGGAGGGGACCAACCTGTCTGTGATCAAGACCTGGAAGAGCGACCAGCTCCAGCGCATCAAGGAAGCAGAAGCTGCGGCCCGGCGGCCCAGGGTTGTCATACTTACTATAGAGGAGGGCGAAGCATCCATCGGACTGGTTCGCCAGTTCGGTGTGGAAGATTATTCAACTGTCAAGATGGGGTCAGGCAAGGGTGAATCAAGCAGCAGGGAAGAGTTCTTCTCACAAGTGACTGCACAACTGGCTCAGGGGGCTGGCGGGACCGAAGTAGTGATAGTGGCCGGGCCAGGGTTCACCAAGGATGATTACATGAAATTCCTAAAGGAGAAAAAACCCGAACTTGCCGGGCGTGCCAGGACAGAGGATACTATTACTATAGGGGTTTCAGGTTACCAGGAAGTGCTTCGAAGGGGAGCGGTGGACAGGATAGTTGAGGAATCACGCCTGTCCAGGGAAGCAACTCTTTTAGAAGAACTGATGGCCAGGATAGCTACCGAAGGGGCGGCAGTATACGGCTGGGATGAAGTGCACAGAGCCCGGGATATGGGTGCGATCGAGACCCTGCTTATTGCCGATGAACTGCTCAGGGAAGGACGTGAGAAAGGTGAGAACATTGATGCGTTCCTGCTGAACATAGAACACAGCCGGGGTGAAGTGGTCGTGTTCAGTACCGAGTTCGAGCCAGGTCACAGGCTGCACGGTCTGGGCGGGATTGCTGCGCTGTTGAGGTTCAAGCTGGAGTACTGACCATGCCAGAGCCTGGAAAAGCCGTAACAGATGTCAGGTATCTTTTAGACAGGGGTTATCCAGTCAAGGGAGCCATTACGTTTGTTTGCAATCACTATCGGCTGGATATCAAATGGCGGTATGTTTTTACAAGGGTGGTATTCGACAAGGACACAATAAAAAGCCGCAGGAAAAAGACGGTAAAATGTGAAGACCTGAAAGGAGAGGTGGTACTTGTTGACGGTTATAATGTGCTGATAGGGGTGGAATCTGCGCTTAAGGGTGAGCCCGTCTATCTGTGTGATGACGGATTTTTAAGGGATATCAGGGGTGTGTTCAGGAATTACCGGTGCTCTGGACTGACAGAATGGGCAATGAATGAGATATTGGGGGTATTTACAGGTTTTACTCCTTTAAGGGTGGAGTTTTTGTTCGACAGCCAGATAAGTAAGAGTGGAGAGATGGCACGGTGGGTGGAGAAGAAGTTAAGGGATGTGGGGCTTGAGGGGGGTACCAGAACATCGAGACATGTGGATCATGACCTGAAGCAAAGTAACGGGATCATTGCTACGGCAGATGGTAGTATTATTGATAAGGTAGCAAAGGCAGTGAATATCCAGGCGTGCGTGTTGGAACAGTTAAATCTCAGTCCGGTCATTATTGAGGGGGTTTTCAGGTGAAGCGTATCGGTATTGCAGTTACCGACCCTGGGGACTGGACTGCTATTGCATTGAACGATGCACTTGTAAAAGCCAGCGCCAGGCCTGTTGTCTTCAGGCTCCACGACGTAACTACAAGTATAAAGGAACACAACAGGCTTTATGCAGGAAACACTGACCTGGGATCCCTGGATGCGGTGATTGTGAGGGATGTTGGCGGTGCAGGTGGTGTTGGTGTGAGTGGTAGTGATGTGGGCAGTGATGTTGGTATAGGTGGTGGTAGCGGTAGTGCTGGTGCGGGTGGTGGTGGCGGTAGTGCTGTTGCAGATGGTGATGCTGGTAGTAGTGATGGAGTAGGGGATGGCAGTGGCGGTTCAGAGGATATGCCGTATAGACTGGATGTGCTGTGCAACCTGGAGAGGTCGGGACTGAAGGTGGTAAATCCGCCAGAGGCTATTCGTACGGCTGCCAATAAGCACATATGCTCATACCTTTTCAGGGAGCACGGGCTGCCAACTCCAGATACTATACTAACCACCAACCTGGATGCAGCCCTTGATGCGATCAGGGATTGGGGCAGGGCTGTAGTGAAGCCCATTTTCGGGTTCAAAGGAATGGATATTCACTGCGTGGTTGATGATGAACACTCTGTGAAACTGCTGAGCTCTGTCATTGACACCAGGGGCGTGCTGTAACTGCAGCGTTTCATTTCTAATCCGGGCAGGGATATCAGGGTCTTTGTTGTGGACGGGGATGTACCTGCTGCTATCTACAGGCTGGCACCTCCTGGTTCGTGGATAAACAATCTGTCCAGGGGCGGTTCACATAAAAGATGTGAGGTAACGGGTGAGATCGCAGGTCTGGCAGTGGAGGCAGCCGGGGCCGTGGGCACGGTATATGCGGGGGTGGACCTTATCGAAGGTGAGGATGGACTGCAAATACTTGAGGTGAACGGCACGCCTTCGGGCAGGGGCATATATGAAGCTTGTGGGGTGAATGTGACACAAGATATCGTAAAATGTGTATTGGATATGGTATGATGGGTAGTGTTATATTGTTTTACTGCCATCACATTATTTTCAACAGCATAGGGTGATTTGATGAATAAGGGTGAAGAACTGTATTCTGGAAAGGCTAAGACTGTTTACCGGACAGAGGATCCTGATGCGTTTATTATGGTGTTCAGGGACAGCCTCACAGCGTTCGATGGGGATAAGAAAGCTGAAGTTTCTAAAAAAGGATATTATAATGCGCAGATATCTAAAAAGTTGTTCGAACTCCTGGAAATGAACGGCATCGAGACCCATTATAGGGAGATGGTGACCGATAATGAGATGCTGGTGGATAACATCAAGATAATCCTGGTCGAGGTCATTGTTCGAAACATTGCAGCCGGGTCTATTACTAAGAAGTATCCCTTTGAGGTGGGGCAGCCGTTAGAGCCGCCGGTCATCGTAATGGACTACAAGGATGATGCCCGCCATGACCCTATGCTGAATGAGGATATTGCGGAGGCGCTGGGTCTTGCCACAAAAGAGGAACTGGCAGATGTCAAAAAGACTGCATTGAAGATAAATGAGATCCTCAAGTCATACCTGGATGGGAAGGGACTTCTGCTGCCGGATTTCAAGCTTGAGTTCGGGCGCAGGGGTGATGAGATCATTCTGGGTGACGAGATATCGTGTGATACCTGCAGGTTCTGGGATAAAGAGACCGGGGATTCACTTGACAAGGATGTGTTCAGGTTCGATAAGGGCGACCTGGTGGCGGCGTATATGGAAGTTGCGCGCAGGATCGTGCCTGAGATATTCAAGTAGGATTTTACAATAAGTGCTGGTTTTAATTCCACGCTTATTTTTTTAAGGTGATGTTTTTTAGTCTGTGTATTTGCAGATATCTGTGAATGCAAATGTTTATGTGTCCAAATATCCTGCAATATAAGCAATTAAGGTGATCTCATGGCCACAATCACAGTATCAATACCCGACAGATTTAATAGAATGAAAAATGAAATTGGTCTGTTTCCATGGGTCAACTGGTCTGAAGTTGCCAGAGAAGAAGTTATTAGAAGATATAATTAAACTACCTGTGAAAGATTTAAGTGGGAGGTCAATATGACAGAAGAACATGAATATAGCAAGAATGTTACTGGCGGTCCAGGTATAACTGCAGGTGGCGATGTTTCTATAGGTGATGTGAGCGGTCAGTTTGTAGCAGGAGAACATATTGAGCAAATCCAAATTGGACAAACTGATCTGGAAGAACTGAGGAAAAGTCTCAATGACTTCCAGAAAGGAATTACCAAACTCGGCCTATCCTCTAATTATGAAAACGTTGTGAACGGGGAAATCAGTGCGGTAATTATTGAAGCTGAAAAAGATAAGCCTGCACTGTCCAAAATTAAAGAAAAATTTGAAAGCACTATCAATACTGTTAAAGGGACTGGTACAGCAATCAATGACATTTCAGAGCTTTACGAACCAGCAAAAAAAATCGCGCAATTGGTGGGTATAAGTCTTCCATTCCTCCTCTGACCATGAGGGCATTTGAATGACACTTTCAAAACCTTCAGTTCCCACCATACAGGTGAGTAGGGATTTCAGGATGGGCACAAGACTCCTATTACTGCTACTTTTAATGGTGTCGACAATGAGTTCACAAATAATAAGACTGGAGGATCAGTAATGCCTGAAGAATATAAGTCTGATAAAAAAGTGGCCGGAGGCCCTGGCATTACTGCGGGTGGCGATGTTTCAATTGGTGATGTATCCGGACAAGTTGCGATCGGTGAGCAGATATATCAAATTAACTTGATCTACAATGACTATAGTTCATCTCCAAAAGAAGGAAAAATCGAAGATATTCCAGAAAAATTACGTGACAAATTGAACGAGCATCTGGCAAAAATAAAAGAAGCCGAATCTGCTGATATGAAATTATCCACAGATGCTTACTACACTTTGGGACGTTCTGCATATTATGAGAGAGACTTCGATACTGCAGAACATTATCTTACAAAAGCAGTTGAGGATTATCCAAATAACATTGAGGCAAGAAATTTGCTTATTACAATTTATGCCACAAGGTCCCTGGAGCACTTGTCAAATAAACGTTATGAAAAGGTCATTAATGATTCTGAGAAAGCTGAATCGTATTTCCAGTACCGATCTATTGCAGGATCTTTTGCTCTTATGGGATATGTATACAAAAATATGTATCTGGCCAATAATGAACAGCAATACCTGGATAAAGTAAAAGAAAAATTTGAAATTGCACTTACTCTGGATCCTAAAAATAAAAGAAATGTTGCGAATGCTCTCAATGGCCTTGGAAATTATTATTATCTTACCGGAAACTACGATCTGGCAATCGATAAACATCTTGAGGCAATAAGAATAATACCTGAATATGCAAGTGCTCATCACGACCTGGCAGCAGTTCACCAGAAAAAAATGGGTGAAAGCGGGTCTAATATGGATGAATTGCGATCAAAAGCGATAGAAGAATGGAAAAAAGCTGCATTCTTTGGCAAGGATGATCCCAGTTTTTCAGATAAAGATATACATGATATTGAGAAACGCATTTCGCTTCTTCAACAAACATAAACAGGCTGTCTGGGGCCAATGGGAATGTTCGTATATATGTGAACAATGCAGTCATTTATAGTCAAAAACAAAACAATTCAAATTATCTTTGCGAACTTCGCGCTCTTTGCGGTGACCAAAATTATACACCGCAAAGGGCGCAAAGTATTCAGGATATATGTCAAAGAGATTATGTTCTTAACTGTAAGATTCCAGAAAAATATCAAATCGGGGAATGACTGAAATGGATGATAAATCTTCAAATCAGAAAGACATGAAGGGCGGCGCTGGTATAACAGCAGGTCACGATGTTACTATTGGAGATAATGCAGGCCAGCTGGCAATAGGAGAGTATATCAATCAGTTCCAAATTCAACAGCCATCGGGAGAAGCATTAATCAAACTCATACAACATCTGGATGAAAAACGGCAGGTTTCAGTCAATTTAAAGATTTTGAACAGTTATTCTCCTTCAACCCTTCCGGATTACCCGCCCCGGCTCAGGGACTTTGTAACCGAGAACAGAGTATACGAGATAAACCAGGCACTGATTTATCTTCAGGAACATCGCATCCTGTTCATAAGCGGTATGGGCGGTATCGGAAAGACCACACTGGCACGGGCACTTGTTGAAACCAGGCCCGCAAATGTCCCCCTGCCGTTCTGGTTTGATTTTGCGAAGAGACCTGGTGCCACGTTGAGCGATGTACTTGAACAACTGGCCGGATATATGAACGCACCGCAAATTGCACAGTTCAGGGAAGAGGGAAGGGAAGCAGGACAGGACGATATCAATAGATTGACAGAAGAACTTGGGAGGCGAGAATCCCTTTGGCTTATTTTTGATAATCTCGAAACGGCACTGAATAACAGAAATTTCCACGACCCAGGAATAGATTCACTGTTTACCTCATTGCGGGATAGCACTCATCAGGCAAAGATAATCATAACAAGCCGGACCTTGCCTGTACTTGCAGATGGTGGAAGTCTTATTGACATATTGGAGGATAGTAAACACGAACTTAAAGGTCTAAAAGCCAATTTTGCTGTTGATTTTCTGGTAAAGAATGGACTTGATGAAGTAGAACAATCACAATTGGAAGAGCTGACCTCAAGTGTAGATGGTCATCCTCTGGCTCTGAAATTGTTAATAGGACTTGTTAAAAATTTTGGCGTGAAGGATACCCTGGATAATCTCAGTACATTCAAGAGACACAAAGAAAGTACCATCAAGATGGCACGAAGACTGTTTGACAAACTGGCAGGGGATGAAAAGGAACTGTTAGAACATATATCGGTCTTCAGGCAGCCAGAATCAAAAACTGCAATCGAGAGAATGTTTGTCGCAACCACGTCTGAAGATGCTATTGAGAATCTTATGGAGAAGTCCCTCCTGGAAACCGACCATGAGGGCAGTTACTGGCTTCATCCCCTGGTAGGGGAATTTGCATATGATGATCTTGAAAATAAGATGAAGGTACATGAAATTGCCATGCAATACTACCTTTCCCTTCCCGTGCCAGAAGAACGTACAAGCAGAGAAGATATCCAGCCATTAATAGAGGCTCATTATCATGCCTGCAGGGCAGAAGATTATAATAAAGCTTTGAATATAATAATGGACAATAAATTATATGTAGACCTAGACAGGTGGGGGAACTATAGAACACTTGTTGACCTGTATTTAGGAATGTTACCTGAAGACCATTTTAGCGACAATATATTGTTTGATGATATTGGTGACCATAGTGTTGTTCTCGGAAACCTCGGGTTGGCATATGGTGATCTGGGGCAGGTAGAAAAGGCAATAGAGTACATTAAACAAGTGCTGGTGATTTCAAGAGAGATAGGCGATAGGCGGGGAGAAGGAGCAGGTCTTGGAAACCTTGGGAGTGAATATGGAAATCTGGGGGAGGTAGAAAAGGCAATAGAGTACCATAAAAAGGCGCTGGTGATTTCAAGAGAGATAGGCGATAGGCGGGGAGAAGGAGCAGACCTTGGAAACCTTGGGAGTGAATACGGAAATTTGGGGCAGGTTGAAAAGGCAATAGAGTACTATGAACAGGCGCTGGTGATATCAAAAGAAATAGGCGATAGGCAGGGAGAAGGAAACGCCCTCGGAAACCTCGGGAGTTCATACAGTGATCTGGGGCAGGTAGAAAAGGCAATAGACTATTATGAACAGGCATTGGTGATATCAAAAAAAATCGACGATAGGCGGGGAGAAGGACACCACCTCGGAAACCTCGGGGATGCATACAGAAATCTGAGGCAGGTAAAAAAGGCAATAGAGTACCATGAACAGGCGCTGGTGATATCAAAAGAAATAGGCGATAGGCGGGGAGAAGGAGCAGAGCTTGGATACCTTGGAAATGCATACAGTGATTTGGGGCAGGTAAAAAAGGCAATAGACTATTATGAACAGGCATTGGTGATATCTAAAGAAATAGGCGATAGGCAGGGAGAAGGATCAGACCTAGGAAACCTCGGGAGTTCATACAGTGATCTGGGGCAGGTAAAAAAGGCAATAGACTATTATGAACAGGCGCTGGTCATATCAAAAAAAATAGGCGATAGGCGCGGAGAAGGAAACCGCATTGGAAACCTCGGGTTGGCATACAGTTATCTGAGGCAGGTAGAAAAAGCAATAGACTGCTATGAACAGGCGTTGGTGATATCAAAAGAAATAGGCGATTGGCGGGGAGAAGGCGCTGTCCTCGGAAACTTTGGGTTGGCATACAGTGATCTGGGGCAGGTCGAAAAGGCAATAGAATACTATGAACAGGCGTTGGTGATATCAAAAGAAATAGGCGATAGGCGGGGAGAAGGAAACCACCTCGGAAATCTCGGGAATGCATACAGTTATCTGAGGCAGGTAGAAAAGGCAATAGACTATTATGAACAGGCGCTGGTCATATCAAAAAAAATAGGCGATAGGCGCGGAGAAGGAACAGACCTCGGAAACATCGGGAATGCCTACAGAAATCTGGGGCAGGTAGAAAAAGCCATCGAGTACTATGAAAAGGCGCTGGTGATCGGCAAAGAGATAAAAGATCCTAAGATTATCAATTTCTGTGAAGGGAATCTTAAATCAATCAAATCCTGAAATACAAAAACTACTCAAATCATCCCCTTCATCTTTCCAGCCACATCCCCGGGACTCCCAGCCACCGTCACACCCGCACCCTCCAGCGCCTCGATCTTCTCCTTCGCAGTCCCGCCGCCCCCACTGATAATGGCACCGGCATGGCCCATGGTCTTGCCCGGCGGCGCGCTTACTCTCAACCAAACCACGAGCAATCCAATCATTATATTGTTTTTTAAATATCGAAACATATTTTACCCATTAAGCCTATCACTTTTTGAAGTAAAGTACTGTTGGGGGAATTCAATTGATTGATGAACGTGAACTAGATAAAGTATCAGATGATTCAAATTAATACTGCAAGTGGAGATGTAAATATCAATGTTGGGAATATCAGTAGGGTCAGTGGTCAGGTGGGAATTGGTAAAAACATTAAACAAGAACAGAACTTGACACTATCAGTCTCTGATAAAAAAGAACTTCTGGCTAGTCTGATGCAATTTCAAAAAGAGATTGTCAATCTGGGTCTGCCTGAAGATGAACTACAGGATATTAATAATGATATAGACACTGCAACGAGAGAAGCAGAAAAGGATGAACCAAATTATTCAAAGGTCAAGAAAAGATTTGAAGGAGTAATTGAAACCGTCAAGGATGTAGGCGATACCATTGAGAAAGTATCCAAGTGGGAATGGACAGGAAAAATTGTAAAAATATTAGGAAAATTAGGTTTTGCCATAGTCCTTTAGAATTGAAGAAGTGGTGAGGGATGAACAATAATGTAGCACTTGATGAAAAACCCGACATCAATAACGGCGATATCAGTGATATCAGCGGCCAGGTTGCAGTTGGGAATTACATCAATCGAATCAATATTGAAAAACCTTCATCGGAAGCATTAATTGAACTTATAAAATATCAGGATCAGAGAAGGAAATTCAACGAGGATATCTTAAAATGCTTTTCTCCTTCAACCCTTCCAGAGTACCCTACCCGGCTAAGGGAATTTGTGACTGAAAATAGGGTGTATGAAATAAATCAGGCAATGGTCTATCTAAATGAACACCGCATCCTGTTCATCAGCGGTATGGCTGGTATAGGAAAGACCACACTGGCACGGGCACTTGTTGAAACCAGACCCGCCAATGTCCCCCTGCCTTTCTGGTTTGATTTTAGCAAGAGAAGTGATGCAACATTAGGAGATGTCCTTGAAAGGCTTGCAGGATATATGAATTCTTCATATCTGGCACGGTTTAGGGATGAGGGAAGGGAAGCAGGACAGGATGATATCAACAGGTTAATAGACGAACTTGGAAAACGAGATGCTCTCTGGCTTATTTTTGATAATCTTGATGGGGCATTGGATGACAGATATTTCCATGATCCTGGAATAGATTCGCTATTTACCTCATTGCGGGACAGTATCCATCAGGCAAAGATCATCATAACAAGCCGGATATTGCCTGTACTTGCAGATGGTGGAAGTCTTATTGACATATTAGAGGATGAAAAACAGGAACTTAAAGGTCTAGAAGCCAATTTTGCCGTTGATTATTTGGTAAAGAATGGACTTGATGAAGTAGAACATTCACAATTGAAAGAACTGGCTTTTGGCATTGACAACCATCCATTAGCTCTTAAACTATTGATCGGACTTGTCAAAAAATATGGTGTAAATGATACACTGGATGATCTCAGTACATTCAAAATACACAAAGAAAGTACTATCAAGAAGGCACGGAAATTATTTGACAAACTGGCAGGGGATGAGAAGGAACTGTTAGAGCGCATATCGATATTCCGGCATCCAGAACCCATGAATGCAATTGAAAAAATGTTTACTAATACCACATCTGCTAATGCAGAGGAAAAATTAATTGACAAATCCCTCATAGAAGCCGATCATGAAGGGAATTACTGGCTTCATCCCTTGGTACGGGAATTTGCATACGATGATCTAGAAAATAAGGTGGAAGTCCATAAACTTGCCTACCAATACTACCTTTCCCTCCCCCTGCTAGAAAAACGCACGAGCAGAGAAGATATCTATCCATTAATAGAAGCACACTATCATGCCTGTATGGCAGAAGATTATGATGAAGCTTTAAACATAATTTTTGACTATAATATCCATATAGACCTTG
>Ga0255434_10030_pt1 | contig 16628 bp, 20 predicted proteins | sample ANMaggSeSYBR02J4_FD_182667 | JGI IMG/M metagenome (GOLD analysis project Ga0255434, IMG submission 182667) | Sediment cell enrichment communities from methane seep in Santa Monica Basin, California, United Staets - ANME aggregate JGI... | ecosystem: Environmental > Aquatic > Marine > Cold seeps >...
AGAACGCCTGATATTCAGATGTTGTAATCATAATTTCAACCTGTTTTTATCTAAATTGCCCATAAACCTTACTTCTTTTATCTACTCTGAAAACCAGGATTATATCATCTTCTGGAATTTTTGATAGGAACTTCAGGGCTTTTGTTCCAAATTCTATCTTCATAACTCAAGAATCATGTCAGCATCCTTTAGAGATGTTGTTTTGCCTGTAGCATACTCTTCCATAGCTTCGTTTAAATCTGCTCTCTCATCGTTGTTTAATATGAGCACATATTTAGATAACATCTCTTCCATATTCTTCACTCATTCATTTAATTTATCCAGATCATTTTTCAAGAAAAGTAATTCTTCTAACTTTTTATCGATGGTTCCTAATATTTGAGGAATTTCGCCACTCATGATTTCTTGCACTTCACAAGATATGTTACTACCAAAAGCCCTGTGATTGCGAATACGGCTTCCAATCCGGGAGTTTTTTTCTGGCACCGCAGGGTTAAGATCTTTCGGATATTTCAAGCCATCGGCATCCGAATCAACGCTGTAGGAATTTGTACTCATCTCTTTTTACTTCTCATCGCTCCATCCGTGTCCGTCCGAATCTATACCAACTGGACCATCTTCAGTTGGTTTAATTTCTGTTTGCATTCCTTTGTAATGCTTTTTGATTTCATCTTCTTCACCTTTTTATTTTCTTGCTATTTAAGCCAAAAGTTGCGACGGCACACCCAACCGCAACAGAGCTGCGTGGTAAAATAATTAAGATAAAAACTGCTCTACTTTTCTTAGTAAAAAGACTCTATTATCCGGATTGTTTTAATTTATAAACGAAGATGTAAATTTTGTTGCGGCAGAATCGCCAAAAAACTCGCGACTTCAAGCGAGTAGTAGTAATAAGAACACAAAAAGTGCTCCTTTGAGATATGCTACTTGTCTTTCCAATTCTAGTACTCTTGGTTCTAATTTATATTGTTCAGACATTTTGTCACTCCTGTCGCAGTAGTTTTTGCTCACTACCGCAACATTAATTAAAATAATTTTTATACCTATTATAATTACTGGTCCCAAAAAATTTCGGTTATTGTATTTTGACTTTGCCATTTTTCAAGATGTATTGTCATAGAATCAAAAAGGATGCGTTGAATGTCCATTTGTGCAGTCACGGACCGGTCGGATTAGAAATCCGGGTCATCTAAAGGGTGCATGAGTTTTTTTATGATTTGTCATTATTACAAATATTTGTAAATATTGATGGGACCACGAAAATAGTTAGATTTAATACTTTAAAGTTCTATTTTAGCATCAAGATTAATGAGGTTGTTGCATGTCTACACATGAAATCAAGTTTCAAGACGAAATTAGTAATATTGAATTTGAGTCTGTTATTGATAAATGTTCTTCTGATCCTGAATTCAAAAAAAAACTATTGATGGCAAATGTTCTTATTATTCCAGATGAAAAAGATTCCAAAAATAATAACGTATTTCCTGCTGATACTACTGAATTATATCGATATTTACAACAAAAAGCTTCAAGCCCAGTGAAATTAGACATCGCTACTAAAGATGAGGATTATGTGGAGGTTGCTGAACATAGCGATTTGATAAATTTGCCAACAATAATTGTGACAGTGGTGATTATTCCAATTATTATTAATTTAATATCAAATTACATCTATGGTAAATTGAAATCTGGTAACAGTACGGTAATTAGTGAGATAATAATTATTAATGAAAGAGGAGATAATAAATTAATAAAATATAATGGTCCAGCAAATGAATATGGAAATACAATATCAAAAATTTTTAAATAACAATCATATTAGTTAAAATGAACAATAAAGAAGCCGTTGATTTTCATATTCATAATAATTCTAGTTTTGCTCATGTTAAAAAGCTTGCCACTGATTACAAAACTAGAATAGATAGTATTTTGCCAAAAGAGTATTGGGATGAACTATCATCAATAAAGAAAAGAGCAGTCTACGAATCAGATCAATTAATTGCTAAAGTTGCATGGTCTTTTGAAAAAATTGGTGAAATCCAAGATAAATATGTAGAATCATTTATTCATTTTAGCAATGATGAATTCTATAAGGGTTGGTGTCTTCTTGAAAGATGTGAAATTCTTATTGGGTTTCTGGATATGCATTTTCATGAAAAGAATAATGAATTTGGTATCGAACTTATCAGAATACATACTAAAAAATTTCAATTTTTATTTCCATATAAAACATTTTTAAGTCCCGGTTTTATCTTGAAACGAGATTGTCGGAAAAGTCCCGGACTTCTGATAAATTAATACACTGTCTATATTAAAATTCTCGTTGAACATAATATCTTACATTACCCCAGTGAAAATAAACACCCACGCTGGCGATTATTTACATGTGAATCGATAGATATCGAAGCATTTATATTATTTAATCACATTTATCACTTAAACTCATCTTTCGCACCCCTAAACGGGATTGTTTTTCTATTTTTCCCATTTGCCTACTTTCGCAATGTAGTTAGTCTATTTACTCAACACCCAGTGCCTTCAAATCTTTCCTTATTAAAATGACCTCTCGAACATAGACCTCTGCATCGAACTCCTTAAGAAGTTCCAATATCTTCTTTTTATTTTTCTTTTCGACAATTATAACCCCTCTGATCAATCTAACCGATGAAATCTCATCAAGAAGGCCTTTTCTTCGGTATCGATACTTACCACCCTGACTGCTTGTATTCTGCCCATAAAGCCTTTTGACCAACGCACTTGCCACATTCGGATCATGCGGCGTTCTCAATCGGTATGCAATCAGTATTCCATTCATATATGACCTAATATAGGTCATAATACTTAAATACTTTGATAACGTTACATACTCATATAGGTGATCGAATGGATGGGATTTTACCACTCAAAGCAGATTATTATCCCGTGTTGGGCCAGTTAATGAACGAGATGGATCTTGTGGGTGTAATAAATCGGGCCATTAACATTCCAGATTCTCAAGCAAATATCGATGTTGGAACCTTTGTATGTCTTATCATACACCATATGCTCGCAGATGTCAATATAAAAATGTATAAAATGAATGATTTCTTCATCGACAAAGCAATGCCACTTTTAGTGCCTTGGAAGCCGGATATTGATATCAATGAGATCAATGACGACAGAGCGGCCCGGATCTTAGATTCAATATGGGAAGCAAATCCCCAGAAAGTTTTCAGTGCCGTGGTGGATGCAGCTATCCCATTACACTCCTTGGAAACAAATATGATCCATTCTGACACAACATCCAAATCATTTTATGGTGCATATGATAACCCATCTTCGTCACTATGAATTTAAACCGCTATCAGTGGACCGTACCATTTTTAAAATCTGTTCCACACATTCTTGACCCCGATCGATTTCAAGTATTTGTTCATTCCAAAATATTTGCAATTGAATGCATCCATAATGTTTTTTTGCGTATTCGTCATGGTCGTAATTTTCAATTTCACCTTTCTCCAATGATTTGTTCTATATGTTATAACAATTATATAATGTTCACGGTTTGGAATTCTGTTCTACATCTGGAAAAGTTAAGGAAGTATTATTTTGGTGAAAATCGAGAGGAGTGGACGTTAGAAAAGATTATTTATGGATGAAAACTGTGAATTCTGGTGTGATACTGGAGAACATGGGTGATAATAAAAAAGATGCAGTGGATGTACCCAATATCACATATGGACACCCAAAAGATCATCGCCCCGATCTGAAACAGATAGTATTCGGAATTGGCACAACTCTTGATGGAGTCCCCATTATTGGTGAAGTTGCAAGTGGGAATGAATCAGACATGACCCTGAACGGGCGCTGGATAACGAAACTTAGAAAAATGTTGAAAAAGGACAAAGACGACTTTCTGCTTTACATCGGTGACAGTGCACTTGTTACGACTAACAACCTTGATTATTTAGATGACGAACATATGGATTTCATATCAAGGTTACCTGGACGTTTTGATATTGAAAAAGAACTGAAGAAAAAAGCGAATTTGGAAAATGATTGGGAAGATATCGGAAAGATCTCGGATAAAAAGAATGCAGCATCCTATAAGGTATGGGACACTACAGGCGAGATCGAAGGGAGAACATATCGATTCGTTGTAGTTTACTCGGACCATAAGGATACGAGAAAACTGAAAGCTCTGAATAAGGCTGTGAATAGGGAATACAAAAAGAAGATGAAACTTTTTGAGGAATTATCAAAAAGACCGTTTGCATGCGTAAAAGATGCAGAGATCGAAGTGAAAAACATTCAAAAGAAACATTCCCCAAAGCTTCATCACATTGACTGGAAGATCGAAGCTAAAGAGGAGAAAGTGAAGAGAAAGAAACGGGGGCGACCAAAGAAAAATGAAACGATCAAGTTCCAAACAAACTATTATTTGACTGGATCTCTGAGACGGGATGATGACACATACGAAATGGAGAGGGAATTGTGTGGCCAATATGTTCTTATTACATCCTTGGAGGATACCGAAAAATATCCTGCAAGGACAATAATGGAAAAATATAAAGGCCAGTATTATGTGGAAAGGATATTCAAGTTCATAAAGAATCCATCATGGGTGGGTTCGTTTTGTTTAAAGAAGCCAGAGCGTGTTGCAGCCTTGGGTTATATTCTGTTCATGGCCGCTGTAATCTACACTTTGTGGGAACGGCGAGTAAGGATGGCCCTTGATAATGAGGACATAGAGCTTATCGAGGGATTAAACAGACAGAAGACAAAGAAACCAACCGCTTGTGCACTTGAAGTGGTGTTGAATCCAATACTTGTCCTGTCACAACGAATAGGTAATAAATTACGCATCTGGCTACCGAAACCACTCTCACGAAATAGACAAAGGGTCATAGAACTATCCGGCTTTGATGTTGACATATATCAAGGAGAATGGGCTGTTGGTGGAAAAAAGATAAATATTACAAAAGAGGGGTGCGAAATATGAGATTAGAGTGAAACCAAGGATCAATACTTCAAAAGGATTTGACATCACGATTTATAATTACCAAACTTATGTTGAGCATCAACAACATCCGCAGGAATGTAATACTCAATGAGCCGTCATATTTTACCTTAATGTTGAAGAGTCACGAACCGGTCGAATGTCGGGGGCATCTTGAGGTTGCATGAGGATTTTGAACGCATTTTATAATCGGTCTTTGTTTAGAAAATCGATAAGTGCTTCTTTTTCAATTTTCAAGCGACTGTTGCCCGCAAACTTTTTTTACGACTCTCAATCCCCCCAGGCACAATCCGGTTTCTGTTTGAGCAGTCCCTGTTCCCAGTACCATATTATTGTCTTCCTTAAACCATTTTCCAAAGGTGTATACACAATACCCAATTCCTTTTCCGCCTTCGAGCCATCAACCCGTTAACCATGGGAAGCGATACGAAAAGTCTCCCAGGAGAGAACAGGAGGCTCCTTAGTGAAACGAGAAAACGTTTCACCGAATAAAGCAAAAATACTACAAGAAAGGCAGGGATAATAGGCACCATCTTGACGCCTGACAACTGACAGATTAGCTCGCCCCACTCATTTAGTGTTACAATGTTTCCAGAGAGAATGTAGCGTTCACCGACCCGACCTGTTTAATCATGTACAATAGACGAATGCAGGGAATAAGGATTTTATATTAGATGCTGTTTATCGGCTTCTAAATAATATATAACATTAGATCAATATACAAATAAGGTGAAGATTATTACCAGAGAGAACACCGAAAAAAAACCCATAAAAATCGCAGTTGTCAGGTGCGATATAGTATCAGAGACATGCCCGGGTGTGGGGTGCTTCATGGCCTTCAACCAGCGGAAGATGTACTTCAGGGACTATGACGAGAATGCTGAAATAATAGCATTTTTCACATGCGGCGGGTGTCCAGGACGGCGCGTGTATCGACTGGTCAAGTCTGTTAAGAAACTCGGCGTGGATGTTATCCACCTTGGCTCCTGCATGCAGATGGAGGATTACCCCAAATGCCCACATATCGATTCCATTAAAAAGACTATTGAAGATGCAGGTATCAGGATTGTTGAAGGTACACATCACTAAACTAAAAGGAGATAAAGAAATGGTAAAACGGACCATAGTTAAAATAGATGAAGAAAAATGCAACGGATGTGGAAAGTGTGTGGCGCCGTGTGCTGAAGGTGCCATAGAGATCATTGATGGAAAGGCAAAGGTTGTATCGGAAGAACTGTGCGACGGCATGGGGTACTGTATCGGACTGTGTCCCGAAGGCGCACTGACAGTGGAAGAGCGGGACACTGTGGAGTTCGATGAAAAAAAGGCCGAAAGCCAACCCAGGAAGACCGATATCTCAATCAAGTGCTTCAATTGCAATAAGGGAGAAGATGAAGTTTACCTGATGCCCCTGCGCCACAAGATGAAGAGTGAATGGGTATGCACGCACTGTCTGCCCATGCTGATACACGTTCAATTTCCATTACTTAAATCAGAAACTGGACCCAGATTCCCTGATTCCCAGCCAGGCCGGCAGTTCATACACCTACCAGGACCTTGTGGATGCCCTGAAAGATGGCGCCGATGTCCATATCAAGGGCGACGTGGGTGAACGCCTGGCATACAGCATGGGCGCGGACCTGAAACACATGGGCGGTTCCGGCAGGCCGGAACCAGCGGGCAGGGTGTTTGTTGATGGTAGCGTAGGTAGCGAGGCAGGTATGGGCATGGTGTCCAGTGCATTGTATATCAGCGGGACCTTGCAGGAGCCGCTTGGCAACATTATTGAGGTTGCCCCTGATGTGGACGGATACAGGAAGTTTAGTTCCATTACAAATATTATGTGCAGCGGACCGGGTGAGGAGACCCTGGTGTCCAATTCACTGGACAAGGATGATAATATACTTATTCTCAATGACGGCATTCTACGGGGTACCATAGGCGCTCGCATGGATTGCAGAGGCACGGTGAGAGTGGAAGGTGATGCTTACAATGGCACCGGATTGCTCATGCGTCAGGGTATTGTGTATGTAGAAGGGAATGCCGGTATGAATACTGGTTCCAGGCTGGCCGGAGGTACGGTGGTGATCAGCGGCAAAGTCAATGAGTTTGCTGGTGCATACATGAAATCCGGCAGCTTGGTCATCAAAGAGGCTAAAGGATACGTGGGTGCGAATATGACCGGCGGTGCTATATATTCCAAGAAGAAAGTGCCGCTTAGCCCGCCTGCTATATCCATCAAAAAGAGCGGTGAGGATAGTAAAATGCTGCGCAGGGTACTTGGTGTAGGTCAGCTGGAGGCCATGCTGTACAATAAATACGAAGTCGGGGCTGAGAAGGAGCAGTATATGACGGTACATATGCGCGACGGCTCTGTGGTAATGAGGAAAGTTGAATAACAAGATACAGGAGGAAATTGGAATGGTAGTGAAAATAATTGAAACAATTGGGTCGTCCCCTGATGGCTGGGAGGCTGCACTTAAGAATGCAGTAGATGAGGCATCTGAACTGCCTATCTTCAAGTCGAAAGGGAATATCAAAAACATCAATGTGAAGAGCTTTGACGTGGAAGTTGAGAATAATCAGGTGAGCCGATTCTTAACAAGGATTGAGATACTGCTTGAGTAAGTCATTCCAAAAACGGCAATATTGATTATAACAATATTGGCAATAGCACTCATTTTCCCAGGGTGCATACCAGAGCTACGGCAGGGATTGGCCACCTGCTCATTTATTATCTCCATGCAATGCCTTACTTCTTCAGCCTGCAAGCCCACCTCGCCCAGGCAATCCGGACCCAGTGCTGCGGAGTTGACTGTTGAGGATGGGGTGGTTTCGGTGGTTATTGTGAACTTTAAAGGGAAGGTGTGCGACAGTATCAGGTTCGCCAGATCACTGGAGGGATTAAACGGACATATTAATCTTAATCACTATATCTCGCAACTCTGCTGCGGTTGGGTGTGCCGTCTCAACCTTTTACTTGATATACTATAAAAAGTCTTAAAAAGATTCCAAGAGATTCAACATGATGAATATTACCCTGGATATGATCAAGGACAGTTTCAGTGAAAGAACCTTCTATAGAGGACTTGACTACTATGAGAACGGCTATGTTATAGGACCTGTAATATTGGATAACACACTCTATGCACGTGTTATAGGAACTATGGAAACACCATATGAAGTAAAGGCTTTTATTGATAACAATGAAATAGATACAAAATGCAGCTGTCCGGTTGGATATAAATGTAAACATGCAGTGGCCCTTCTTCTAAACTGGGTCCATGAGCCGTCATCATTTACTGATTCTAATAAATTCATAACTTCACTGAATTCAATGAGTAAATATGAAATAATCAATATTGTAAAAAAAATAATAAATTATAACCCTGCTATAGTCTGTGAACATTCAATAAATGTAGATGAAAGACCACAGATTAATATTGATGCTATTTCCAACAAAATTGACTGGATAGTATCTGAAGACCTTGATTATTATCATATATGGGATGCAGTACGCAAGCTTAAAGAGATTCAGGATATTGCTGACGGGCTTATGGACAAAGAATTATATAAAAACGCTGCCGAGATATATCTGGAATTGATAAAGGGTTGCATAACCGCATTTGATCAGGGGGCAGACGATTCGGGTGGCAGTATGGGTGAATTTGCAATTCAATGTGTGTGTGATTTTAATCAATGCATGAAACAGATCAATGACCAGGCCTACAGGGACATACTCTTAGAAACGATACTGGATATTGCCAATAATGAAGATTACGGTCTGGATACATGGGATATGCTATTTGGTATTATCAATAAGGATAATATTTCGCATGCAGAGGAATACTTGCTGGAAAAATTGAATGCTGAAAAAAGATATGCCAGTGAATCCCGTTATCAATATAAAAAGAATAACATCATCCATATACTGATCGATCTGTATGCACATATTGGAATGTCGCATGAGAAATTGCGTATTGCTCAATTTGAACTTATTACCAGGGATGACCATATTCGACTGGCAAATGTGCTGATCGGGGAAGAAAGATATGAAGACGCTTTTGATATAATAAAAAAAGGGATGGCATCATCCGGAGAATCATTTAATGATTTACGGAAACTGTACTTCTCAATTGCCAGTATTTTAGTTGATCAAAAACCTGGTCTTGTTGATTTCTCAACTTCTATTGATTTCGCATTTGATCTAATGTCCCGGTATTTTAATAAAGATGACTATGAAAAAATAAAAGAAGTTTTTTCAGGAATTGGGAAATTAGAAGAATTTAAAGCTACAATGCTAAAAAACATGCCAAATAGAAATGCTGTCGTTTCTGCACTATTGCATGATGGGGATTTACAAACTGCTATTGATATAATATTGACAGAGCCGAAAATCTCATCCAATATTATTATCGATGTCTCTAAAACAGCCGTGGACAAGGGTATGGAAGTTGAATCGAGTCGACTTACAAAAATCGCAATAGAACGTGGATGGATGAATGCAAGTCCACCTATGGATACATTGCTCGAGGTTATGACAGGTGTTTTAGATATGCATACTCTTGAGAATCTGTGTAATAGTATAATAAAAAAAGGATCCTATGGAAATGCGCTTATGCTGATACCATACCTGTTGGATAGATATCCTGAATTGTCTGCTGTTCTTGTAATGAAATTTATAACTCATATGCCAGTAGAGGTAGTAGGGCAAGTTGCCTGTGCTGTTGCAAAGAAATCACCAAAACAGGGAGCATCACTGTGCAGGATTCGGATAAATGAGGATATTCTCAGATCTCATATCCATTATGATAAAGTTGTTTTTCTTTTTAAAATAATGAGACGAATTTTTTTATCAATAGGGAAAGAATCTGATTGGGTAAGATGTATCAGGTCATTTGCTGCTGAAAATAAAGGTAAGAAGAAGCTGATTGAGATGATGAGAAAAGAGTTTGAGATGTCAATTTAACTCCTTACATTGCTTTTGCTTATGCAGAGATAAAAATATATTGAAAAGTTCCCCATTCTATCTACTGATATGTATTTTCCATCAATGAAGCATATAGCATTTCTATGATCGTCTCAAGGTTTTGTATATCCTCGATATTATATCTCACAAGTTTGTCCAGCGCTGCCTGGCTGCCGCGTTTGTACCGATACCACAATCGTACTGCATCGAAACCTGATAGACCTGTGGTTTCGTCAGACCTTGAAAGTCCCAACTGGGTCTCGATACGTTTCAGCCCCCTGGTCAGGCCCAGCCTGCGAGGGGATATAGCAGGTCGATATGAAGCTGGTCGAAACTGACACCGGGCAGATGTTGCTCAATAAAAGGCAGGTCGAACCGTGCCCCGTTGAAGGTGACAATGACCTTGCACCCTTTTAAGGCCTGTGGGAAATCTTCCAGGCCGATGCCGTTTATAAACACTTTTGTTCCATAGCTGCTATGTAGTCCGATCATGGTGATCTCATTATAATAGGGGATAGTCCAGTGGTCTCGATATCTAGGAAAATGGTATTTTCCCTGAATTCCCTGAATTCCCTGTATGCCCGCCAGTGCTCTTTTTTAGGGAAGTTATTTGCAAAGTATGTGTGGTTGCGGGCATTTAGATTTCATTTTGATGTGCTGATACCTTCCAGTATCTGTTTTAGTTTGGATTCCGGCAGTCCGGCACAGTGGGGTTCTTTCCTGACGGGGGCATCTTGAGGGAGCATAATTATCTTTATTGACAATTTATGTCTAAACATTAATATATTGAATGGCAATATAAATTAGTAAGTGTGTAATTAAAATAATTGAAAATTATTAAGTAATATCAATTTAAAATAGCAACAAATGATTAAAGTCAACTTCACCAATCATGCTAAAGATATGCTAAATGAAAGAAAATTTACAGAAGAAGAAATCATATCTGCATTGAGCGAACGAGATTGGTCCGAAAATGATTAAATAGAAACTGAAATATGGCATGCATTTAAAAAAATTGATGAAAAGATTTTAAGAGTTGTTGTTAAAGGAAGAGAAGAACCATATATTATAATAACAATGTTTTATGATAAAAGATTGAGGAATCGAAAATGAGAATTAAAGTTGATTTAGAAAGCGATGCACTTTACTTTAGAATTAGCGAGGATGCAATCGAGGAAAGTGAGGAAATAAATAACGGTCTCATTGTCGATTACGACGCAAATGGAAAAGTAGTAGGGATAGAAATCCTCAATGTAAAAAATAAGTTCAAATTGGAAGATCTGACTGGGCTCAAATTGGAAATACCTACAGTTGTAAAGGCAGAGGCATAAGAGAAAATCTTTTGATTATATTTGGCTTTTTTGTTTAAGTAGGACTACTAATATTTTCCCATTTTCCATTCCACAGTTTCCGTTCTTTTTTATTTCACCGATGTTTTCCATACGATATCAGTTTATATTGTTATATTGTGTTTCACCATATTATAATCACCATCTGATATATGCTGCATATTCGAAAGGTTTAAATTTGATTACTGAGTAGTAAATTACTGCATGGTAATCAAATTCCATGGTAGAGAAAGAGAACTCAATTTTATTGAAGAAGCCTACGAAAAAAGATCGATAAAATCAATAATGATGGTTCTGTATTGACGTCGGCGGGTAGGCAAAACAGCGCTTATAAAGAAATTTGTTGATGGGCGTAAGTTCCTCTATCTATTTGTAGAACCTAAATCTGAAAAAGAGTTACTTACAGAACTAGAGGACTCTTTAACCAATATGCTAGTGTCAAGTCAATCCTCAAGTGTCGGATAAAGCCGAGATAACTTAATCCTTGCATCTTCAGTTGTAAATTGCCAATTAACTTTCGCATTTTTATTGTTTCTGAATTCTTGCCATGCCAGTACCTCTTTACTGACAACCTCAATGTCATCGATTCTTCTATTTAAACACTGCCCCGTGAGCACGTTCAACTCAATCTCAGCCATATTCAACCAACTCCCATGTTTTGGAGTATACACAAACTCGAATCTGTCCAATATTGCCTTTGCCTTATCCGGCTGAAACGTTTCATAGAGCGATCCTGGAACGTGTGTGTTCAGATTGTCCATCACCAACGTTATTTTTTCTGCGGTTTTATATTGATCCTCAATCTCCTCCAGAAAATAAGCCCAATCCTGCTTAGTTCTTCTTTCTGTGACCTTCACCATGCGCTTTCCTGCCAATGGTTCACAGGCGATAAAAATATTGCATATACCGCAACGCCTATATTCATAATCATGCATGGTCGGATGCCCGGGCGAAGCTGGAATCGGAATTCTTGTCTCTGCAATCAGTTGCTTTGGGGATTCGTCCATGCATACAACAGGATATCGTGGATCAAACAGACGTTTGTAAACATCCAACACTATTTCCATATTTGCAACAAAGTTACCGTTTTGCTTTAGAGGAATTACCCAACCTTTTTGCTTCCAAGGCTTGATTTCGTTTTTTTTAGGATACGGCGTACCGTTTCATGGGATATGCTATCAATATATTCGAGTTCAACAACCTTGTCGGCTAACAACCGCAGAGACCATCTCGCAAAGCCTTCAGGTGGCTCACCGCAACTCACTGCAACCAAATGAGCTTCAAAATCGCCGTCAGCTTTTATATCGTAGATGCGTTTTCTCTTTCTTCCGTTGAGGGCAACTTCGATACCTTCCGAGACAAAACGCTCTTTCACTCGGTCAATCTTTCTCATACTTATGCTCAGGATGTGGGCAATTTCTTCGTTGGTCGAATGTTTTATCTGATGCTCACCCTCATCGCATCCAAGTAGAATCAAAGCGTTGAGAATTTTCTGTGATTTGTGTTTTCCCTTTGAAGTAAGTGCTCTAAGAGTTTCGCGCTCATCTTTAGTAAGCGTCACGATGTATTTCTTCATATTCAATCCCCTCGAGTTGAATATAGAGGATATATGATATATACTTTACGACATTTTAAAGTTGACTTGACACTAGGTATCAGGCCAAGACTGGATAACTGGGATGACCTGCTACGTCTAATCTTCATTGACATCAAAAATTGTATTATTGTATTCGATGAGTTTCAAAATTTCCTCCAGATCGATCCTGAATTCTATTCAAAATTACAGAAATACTGGGATGAATATCATCTCACTTCACAGATATTCCTAATCACAATCGGTTCCTATGTAGGGATAATGAAAAAGATATTTACAGATAAAAAAGAGCCATTATTTGGAAGAGCGGATTTCCTCTTTAACCTCAAGCCATTCAATTTCTTTGAAACACACCTTTTCATAGACCGCTCTGTTGAAGAGACATGTGAAATATACGCAATCTTTGGTGGTGTTCCAAAATATCTGCTCTACACCCTGTTATATTCCGAAAAAACGATGTCATTGATTGACAAACTCTTCATAATCGAGCCTGCGCCGCTTATGGAAGAAGGAAAAAACATACTTATAATGGAGTTTGGTAGTGCACACAAAGGATATTTCTCTATCCTTGAAGCAGTTGCACAGGGAAAAACAGTTCAACATGAGATTGTAACCCACACCGGTCTAAACAAAGACACGGTTGGAAAATATTTGTATGAACTGGTTCACGCATATGGAATTCTCAAACGCAATTATCCAGTAACAGCAAAGAAAAAATCGCCAAGACAATCGCGATATATAATCAGTGACAATTTCTATCGTTTCTGGTTCCGTTTTATCTACAAAAACCAGTCAATTCTGATTTCAAACCCGGATGCTTTTAAAGCTATAATAACGCGGGATATTAACACATATTATGGATTTGTATTTGAAAACATTGCGCGTGAGTTTTTAATCGAGTTGAACAAACAACAGAATCGTCTTCCATTTTCCTTCTTACATATCGATAAATGGTGGCACAGGGAAGAAGAGATCGACCTCATTGCTTTTGATGAAGGAAACAACATTCTCTTTTGTGAAGTTAAATGGAAGAACCTGTCGATGCAAGAATCAATTCACATACTTGATAAACTTAATGGAAAAACAAAGAGTGTTAGCTGGAAGAATTCCAGACGTGTGGAACACTTTGCAATTATCGCAAAAAATATCAAAGGCAAAAGCGAAATCCAAAAAAAGGGATATCTGGCATTTGATCTTGATGATTTCAAAGAAATTTGTGAAAAATGATGTGGACGGAACAGTTCATGAGGAAATAAGGCGGGGTCGTATTCGTGCCGGTTATTGGCAGGTATGGATTTGGTGATGATTGAATGTGTTCATTGATTGTATTGTAGAGTAAAGGGAAGGCCTTGCGGCCATCTCCTCCTCATCAAAGCGTCCGTACGGATTACCCGTAAGCGGCTTTCGTTTGGCATTATCCTATCGCTGCCATGTACACCGATCATGGTTATCTCATCATAATAGGGGGATAGTCCGGTGGTCTTGATATCCAGGAAAATAGTATTTTCCCTGAATTCCCTGTATGTCCGCCAGTGTTTTTTTTTGGGAGGTTATTTGCAAAGTATGTGTGGTCACGGGCATTTAGCTTCTCTTTTAATGTGCTGATACTCCAGTATATGTCTTAGTTTTGATTCCGGCAGTTTCGCACGGTGGGGTTCTTCCCATGCCTACCAGTACCTCAAACTACATGGGACTTGGTGGGGACTATTACACCGCCGTTGACAACTCCCTTAATCCCAGATTCTGTTTAATATTTCCAAATTGCCATCCCACAGTTTCCTTTCTTTTTTTATTTCACCGATGTTTTCCCAGACTTTTTAATTTATTCTGGAAATACTATTCTTGAGCATATAGCTCAGTATCTCCGAACAATATGTCCATATGAGATGGCCCCCTCTATCCCAACACACAAATATTTGAAAAGATGTGGACATACTATCGATGGCTCCCTGATGATCCATCAACCTACACCTCCATGTTGCTGAGTCATGGAAATGGCCATCTAATCATATTTTCTTTGATCGTGCTACACACTCTTCGTACATATCTAACATGAACACTTTGAAACTTACCTCATCTTTGTACAATACAACCCATAGCAGTTGCAGCACTTGTTCATAAGTAAAATAAAAATACCTGATACTGACATCCTTTGATTTTGACATTATACATGCTTCATCCTGAACACGGAAACCCGTTTCAATTCTCCACCTCCTCTTATATGATGCAATAATGTGATCAAGATTGATGGAAGATTGATTTGTGGCAAATGCCCAATCATATAATTTGTCACTTCTTTTATCGAATATTTGTTTTAAAAGTGCAAGAGTTGTTTCTCCTTTGAGAACAGTTTTGTCTATATTAAGTTTGAACTTGTGCTGGACAGTTTTCTTTTCATTTTTCTCCATTTCAGCAAGTTCCTTTCGAATTTTAGAATTTTTTGGAACAAAAATGAGATACGGATACTTTTATTTTGATAGCGTTAACATAAGTTCATTGCTATAAAATCCCCTGTCAAACAAGACAAGTGATATGGACTTTACCAGTGGTTCTACCACACTCAGACACCAGGCTACAGTATGTGCCATATTATATCCCATTCTTACAGGTACTGATATCAATGGAATTTTTAGAGGAATGTCTGAACTAACTATTGCGCATGTCAAGAACTTCCATTTACCAGTAACTGCTTTTTCTCCCGTCCAACCATGAATCCAAAATCCCTGAGGGTCGCCATAGAAATCTTCATCGGTATAATCGAAGGCTAATACGACATCTTTCTCATTTAATCCAAATCGTGTTCCTAATATTTCTACAGTTTTCAGGTATTCCCAGTAAATGTTTGATATTGGTACGTTTTTTATTGCCAAATGGAGTGAGTCTGCACGATTTCCATCGGTTTCTACGTAAGTGTTTGCAACAGAAGCTTTTAGGAGTTCTCGCGCATGATGAAATCCAGAAAGAAATTTTCCTTTTGGTTTTAGATTCAAAGAACGATCGATGAATGTGTCCAATGTCTTTGGGGTTCGAAAAGCTCTAGCGGGAGCTATTGTCATACTATCACCAAATAAACCGTACGGACAAGATACTCCTTTGGACAATCAACTTTGGCACTATTTCCGAATTTTGTTACTTTGCGAACAAAAAATCCTTCGATACCTTCTATTCTAGATTGATGGAAAATTGAGTTCGGGTGAGAAATAAATGAAACCAAAGAAAGTTATTAAGTTGTTCGGAGATACTATACGAAACGAAATATATATAAACAATTGAATTGAAGAAATTTAATCGTAAGAAAATTCGATTATTATTTTGCATATATGTTATGCAATTTATATAAAACAATTTAAAATGTGATATATATGAAAACAATGGAAATGTTCAAACCTGGTATATTGATACTGATGGGGATATTCCTTATTGGGTCATTAGTAATTGCCAGTGCAGATGAATCCCTGCTGGAAGGTGGAGATAGTTTCAATAATGCCGTTCAAATTGAACCTGGCAGTTATGACTGTAATATTTCAAAAGATAATCCGGATTATTATAAGATAATCAATATTACACCAGGGCAAAAGCTTATAATTAAGGCAGATATCCCTGCGGTAGAGTCCGGTTCAGCTAATAGAAAAATGGAATTATCATTATATGATGAAGAAAATCAACAATTAATGCTCGATGAAGAGCATTTGATTCCTGATGAAATTGGAACATTAA
>Ga0255434_10034_pt1 | contig 14601 bp, 15 predicted proteins | sample ANMaggSeSYBR02J4_FD_182667 | JGI IMG/M metagenome (GOLD analysis project Ga0255434, IMG submission 182667) | Sediment cell enrichment communities from methane seep in Santa Monica Basin, California, United Staets - ANME aggregate JGI... | ecosystem: Environmental > Aquatic > Marine > Cold seeps >...
ACGTTTTTACTTAACATAATTTTATATGCTGTAACAACTTTTAATTGCCCTTTTGGACGAAAAGAAAGGAGGTTGTTATGGCATTACAACAGGTATCTTTTGGTATCCCACAAAAGTTTTCGTGCAGAACCTTTGTGCCTGGGGGCTGGATGGTTTTATGTGGATGACTGGATGAAGCTACCAAGAGGCCTGGAAACGGCAATTAAAGTTTTTGTGCTTCGATGTGGGCATTTTGGACTTAAAAATTATGTTGAGTAAATCTTTGTGTAGAGCTTGGTATACATACGTTTAATTGGCAAAAATGGGGTCCACTCAACATAATTTATTACTTAACATAACATTTTCATTTGCTTTTACGAACCGGCAGGGTTCCAATATCAACAGTGATGAAAAGACTTCTGACCAGTCATGCAATGTATTTCAATCGCAAGCATAATCGTGTGGGGCATCTATTTCAAAATCGATATAAATCCATTCTTTGCCAGGAAGATGCTTATATGCTTGAACTGGTAAGATATATTCATTTGAACCCACTTCGGGCTAAAACAATACCTGACCTTAAGTTTCTGGATAAATATACGTACAGCGGTCATGCGGCAATAATGGGAAAGAAAAAGAATAATTGGCAGGATACCGATTATGTTCTCAAATTATTTAATTCCAAGTTATTATTAGCACGCAGACGGTATAGGGAATATGTTAAAAAGGGAATATCTGTGGGAAAAAGGCCGGATTTAATCGGAGGAGGGCTTGTAAGGAGTGCCGGGGGATGGGATGCCCTAAAAGGGTTGAGAAAGATAAAAGCGTATATGAAAGGTGATGAGAGGATTTTAGGAGACAGCGATTTTGTTGAAAGTGTATTAAAAGCATGTTAGGATGAGTTTGATCGTAAATATTTATTAAAATCCGGGAAACACGATTTTTATACAGTTGTTGATCGTATTGCTAAAGTGTTAGGAATTAATAGATCTGAAGTATTATCTTCAGGCAGACAGCCCCATAAAGTCCATGCGAGAAGCTTATTATGTTTCTGGGCATCAAGGGAACTTGGTATGAGTATGGTACAATTGTCAAAACGCTTAAAAATATCTCAGCCTACAGCAAGCCAATCCGCAACCCGCGGTGAAAAAATTGCAAAAGAAAACAAATTAAAACTATTGAAAAATAAGTAATCAACATATCAAGGAACGTCCTGCAAATCGCAAATCCAAATTTCGCCCGCAAATTTCGCACTATAGGAGGAGCCATCGCGAGCACATTGACTACTGATAAGGTGAATCATGATCAGGATGTAACGACAACAGGCGCAGCCTTGAGCCGTCACGATACGCGACTCCCCTAAAACCCTTGCCGATTCGAAAACTGTAAAGCTTTTTGCCGCCTGGACCTTTTTGAGATAAAATGACCTCCCATTTTAGTCCATGATCAACATATACCTGTTGCCATGTCATGTTTGCCAATTTCCGCAAAGTATTGAGAGTGTTGTGCTGATCGTTTTTGGAAAGATTGAAAAACAGGCGTTGAAAGACAGGATTGTTCAAATCCAAACGTATGTGTTGATGTGTTTTCTGGTTCATCATTTGATCCGGGCTTCTAATTCCTCAAAGTTTGTATCCTCGGGCGGATTTTTCTCTGCCCAGGCAATTGCTTCGTTGAGTTCGGCATGGACATCCGGCCTGTGAAGCCACCTTTCATTATCGGGAATGAAGCGCCCCAGCTTGACAATCCAAACGCCTGTGTCAATTTCATCCAACATTACAGTTTGACCTGCAAATTTTTTGCCTAAGGATATCTGCCCGCTGCTGCCGACTGTTTTTATAGTGTTCATAAGTTCTCCTAAAATTAAAATTATAATTTAAGATAGCACGAATGCATGATAAGTCAAGGATAAAGTTAATAATGGGGGGGTCTTAGGCAATGCCTAAGATTTCACACTGACAACTTACAAAGAACTTCTACAAGAGTTGCTTGCCAATGGCTATTCATTCCAAACTCTGCATGATTTTATCCAACAAGCCTATAGAAAAAGCTATCATTATCAGGCATGATGTAGATTGATTGCCGGGGAATTCTTTGAAAATGGCTCGCATGGAGAATAGTGAAAACGTAAAAGCATGTTATTATTTTCGTATTGTAAAAGAGAGTTATGATGAGGATATCATCAGATAAATTGCAGAAATGGGGCATGAGGTTGGGTATCATTATGAGAATCTCTCCGAGATAAGTAGGAAAACAGAAGTCAGAGGACAGAAGACAGAGGACGGAGGGCAAGGGTCGATTAGACGCAGACTGACGCAGACATTTATCCGGCGGACTTCGCCGGACAAAAAGAATCATCGCTTCGCGAAAAAGTGGTTAAAAAATGGATGATTAGGATTAAATAAATCCTAGCGCAAAGGCGCAAAAAGAAAAGGGTCATCATGACTGAAAATGAGATAGGGAAAATTGTTGTTGATGCTGCAACACGACATAACCAGGGCAGTAAACGATCTGGACGGAGGGCGGGGTAATGGAATGAGCTTGGAATTTTAGAACTTGTTTATTCTATCATAGAAAACCTGGCCCTTTGGGCCAGGTCACAGTTCAGTGGTTTTACCATCTGAACGATATTTGTTACTCCAAGGCTGAGTTGCTCCACAACTTAACCAAGGAGTAGCAAATGAGCAGAATTGCCCTGCGGATTGCCTGTCCCGCAAGTTTGCCCGCAAGTTTGCCCCGGCACACAACAAATACGTTGAGCAGACGGCGTGAAGATAGCGGTTTTACGTCAAGGCCGTGCAAGCTTGGCACTCATATAGGCCGTTGCTCACGCTCACCCTTGGCGTACCTATATCATGTCATTATTCAAGTAAACGCTTGCTTTTTACCTCAATTGGTGGTACATGTAAAAATACAATAGGAGGTACACAATGGGAAAACTTATGAATATCCTTCCGATAAGCGATTTGAGGCAGGACGCTGCCAAGGTCCTGAAAAAATTACGAGACAACAAGGAACCCATTATCATTACACAAAGAGGTCGGGCAGCTGCCGTCATAATTGGTGTCGAGGCGTATGAAAAATCTGAACACGATAAAGAGCTCCTTCGGCTTTTGGCTAAGGGAGATAAGGAAATAGAAATAGGAGAGGGTTATGATCTTGATACTGTTCTTGCTGAAGCCGATTTAATCGTGTCCCAGGAGCCATCGTGAAAGTCCGCTTTACGCCTTCTGCCAGATTCCAGTTTCTGTATGCTCTCGCATATATTCGGCGGGATAAACCTTCTGCGGCAACCAGTTTTCGAGAGCATTCCGAAACAGTTTTGCGAAGGCTTGAGGACTTTCCTGAGTCTGGAAGAATCATACCAGAATTTCCAGAACTTCCCTACCGGGAGGTGATTATATCGCCATACCGTTTTTTTTATAAAATCAAAGGCGATATTGTTTGGATAGTTGCGGTATGGTGCACAGCTTCCAAAGCAACCAAGGCATTAAATGCCAACAAAAAAATGGAAATGGAGCTGACCACAAAAGCCGAGCCGATTTTTGGTGAATTCAAAGGCTTAGATTGTAACCGCCTATCAAAAAGGGGTAGGATAAAGGCATGACTATGAAAAAGCCAATCTTCAACTATGATGAAATAAGCGACACCCTGTATGTTTCATTTGAGCCTGGTGAAAAAGCGACAGGTATCGAGTTAAATGAACACATTTTGCTGCGCATCAACATAAATGAGCGAAGAGCAATAGGTCTGACCTTTCTGGAATACTCCCTTTTAGCTCAAAAGACCAAAGTCGGTCCGCGTAGTTTTCCTCTCACAAGTCTATCTGAACTATCTGAGGAACTGAGAGAAATTGTACTTTATATTCTTTTGCGTCCACCGGTAAGCGACATTCTTTCTATGTCAACGTATACCCCTTCAATTGTTGAAGCCATTCCGATCATATCGCTACAACCAGTGGCAATCGCTGCTGCATGAAGTCTGATTTATGATATGAAGGAAAAAAACTACAAACTTCTTCTTGATTCATTTTTGCAAGAAGTAAAAAAGACTGACGGCAGGCATTATCAGCTCACAAATACGGAAATAACATTTTTCCTTGCATTTACATGTTGTATTGTAACGTGGATGAGGTCCTGCGGCTTTAAGTTAATAGCGCTGGATATAGGCAGGTCACATTCAATCATATATTCGGTAAGCAGCACCTGATAATTTTCTTTTCGCCTGGAGAGAACAATAGCTTCTTGTTCCTCTCTGATTTTTCTTTCAAGATATTTCAATAACCAGTACCTGTGACGACTGTGCTGGAGCTTTGATACATAACTCATGGGCTGTTCAAGGCGCTGTATTAAACTTTCTATTTCTTCCTTTGTGTAGGGCTCTTCTAACCCGAGAATTCCCCTTAACTGACGCTGTGTAATCAGGTCAAAACATTTACGTATTGGAGAGGTGGCGGTAACATAGGCGATTAATCCAAGGCCTGAGTGTTTCTCTGCTTCAGGGCTCAAAATAAAACGGCTCAAGAACTTTCGCTGCATCCAGTTTTGAAAAAGTGTACCTTTTTCTCCCTTATAGAGACGTTCCCTTGGTTCAGCCTGAGACCTGAAGATTGCCGGCATATCATGTTTCAGAAGGAATTCCGCCATAAACCAGTTGGCCATGATCATTATTTCTGAAACAAGTATCCTTCCAGGGCTTTCTCTGTTTATTTTTGTAACATTTACTTTGCCATTGTCCAGCCAGACGTTGATGTCAGGCAGAGATATTTGAATTGCGCCCTGCTTTAATCTTTTTTCCCGAAACTTTTTTGCTATATCGTGAAGGATAAGCACTTCGTGATCTTCATTGGCAATCGTATTGACATCATAATAGGTTAGTTGCCTCTTAACCTTGACCATGCTCGAAACAATTTCGTAATTGATTATTTCAGCCGATCTGCTTAATTTAATTATTATACTTATAGCCGGACGTACTTCCCCTGCTATCAGACTGCATAGATTTTCTGCAAGGCATGAAGGCAGCATCGGTATTTTCCGGTCAGGCATATAAATGGAGCTTCCCCGATTAACAGCCTCTTTGTCTATAATATCTTCTTTTTTAATGAAATGGCCGACATCAGCGAGATGAACGCCAAGACGATAATGATCACCTTTGTCTTCAATGGTTATAGCATCGTCAAAATCAAGAGTTGATTGTCCGTCTATCGTAATTATAGAGAGGCCGGTCAGGTCCAGCCTGCCTTTGAAGTCGGCAGGGTCTTTATGCCTGGAGACCAGGTCTGTTGCATTTTTCATGACCTCGTTAGAGAAGACGGTCGGGATTTCATATCTGTGCAATTCAATGTTTTCATTTTTATCCCAGACACCAAGCTTTACAAGAAACTGGAATACTATTTCTATGTTATCTATACCTGCTTTTTTAAGTATTTCTTTGCCAAGGGAGTAGTGCGGGCTTTCCTTTTGGAAGAGATAGCAGGATTTAAGAATATCCATGCATTCTATTTTATCATCAGGCAAGTAAGGTTTTTCAATATCGAGCATTGTTTTTAGCCAGGCAGAGCCCTCATCTATAATACGATTTTTTCGGGCGGCTTCTTTCTGCTGGCTGGCAATCTGTTCTACCTGCTCTTCTGAATAAGGGAAAAAACGGTCGCGGTTAAATTTAAAATATGATCTGTTTTTAAAAAATGCCCTTACAACTGCGGATTCATGGTCATAAGTAGGACTATCCGGGAAACAGAATTCAGTCATTTCGGCAAGATCTATCCATTTTTTTTCTGTATTCAGAATTTCCCATAACTCCTTTATATCTATATGATTAATCAGAGCGTTACGTTTGCCAGCTATTTCCTTTAATGCCTCGACTAGCTTGTATTTACCCATTGAAAGGTTAAGATGCGTGTTGCATTTGTGTGATAGCCGACCAGGCGACAGCTTGATTTCCCGATTGTTTTCAGTAAGAATCCTAAGCTTCTGTTTTTTGACTTCAAGAATGACGCCGCACATAATTTTCTGGTGGTCGATATATTCTACAATATTTCCTGTTTCCATAATAATAAATCATACCTAAGTTGAGCGATTTTTGGGGAAGAAATGTGCTGATATCTTGATGCCTAAGGGTTTGCGAAAACCGCAGGCATACCCGTGGATATGTTGAGGATTTTCGCGAATCCTTGATGCGCAAGAGATCAGTGCAGATCAAGCCAAAAATCGCTCAATTTAAATCATAACAATCAGGCATGAGAAAGTCAACGTTTCGCCAAATGTTGACAGGGAAACGTCAAAGTCAGTGCTAAAGTGCTAATATTTAGAGTTTATGGGGACCTCAAAATCCGAAACACGAATATCGAAACTCGAAACAATATCTAATTTCGAATATCAAATGACCAAAACATATCAGTCATTTATGCAATATCTATGGCGCTCCACCATGTTTGAAATTTTGAATTTGGGTCATTCGTATTTGTTTCGGATTTCGAGCTTCGAATTTATTGAAAATTGAATAAGTAAGCAATTCTTGTGAATTCAAGAGGTTATCAGCTTAAATGACGTAGCCCTGCAAATGTTGACCGGCATACGATTCTGTTATAAAAGATTTGTAACTACTTGGGTTCACAGTTCACGGTTCACAGTTCACGGTTCACGGTTAAAAGTTGGTAGGTTGGGTTGAGCGTAATCAGTTATGTTGGGTTTCGTACCTCAACCCAACCTACGAATATCAAGCAATTACCAAAACATGGTTTCAGTGAGCGAAACCCAACAAATCATGTGGCAGGTATTTTCGTTCAGACACAAATTAGCAGAGTTTGTGCGTGAGCCCTAAGTAACACTTTAGCTTTTTGAAATATATTCGCGCGTCCGATTTGACGAGATTTCATGAAATCAATAAATTTAATAAAACCATATGTTATCGAAAAACGATTTTTAATTTTTTTCGGCCTTGTATGTCTGATAGTTGTCGATTTTTTGCAACTGTTTATTCCCAGAATTATAAAATGGGCTGTTGATGACATCACAGCCTTCAGGGTCGATGCAATAAGACTTTCGTACTATGCACTTTATATAGCAGCCATAGCCGTTTTGATTGCATTGTTCAGGTATGGATGGCGGCGTTGCCTTATAGGCACGTCGAGAAGAGTGGAAGAGGGGCTGAGAAACAGGCTTTTTGCTCATATTCAAACACTTTCCCCTTCTTTTTTTGATAAAGTCAAGACCGGCGATATTATGGCTCATGCAACAAATGATATCCAGCATGTCCGAATGGCGACCGGCATGGGGATGGTAGCTCTTACAGATTCAATTGTGCTTGGTTCCGCTGCTATTGGTTTTATGGCATATATTAATGTCAAACTGACTTTATTTGCATTAATCCCTATGCCGATGATTATTTTTGGCACGCGCTTTTTCAGTAAAAAGATGCACCGTCTTTATCAGGAGGTACAGGGGACATTTTCTGATTTAACCGAGGTTACGAGAGAAAGATTTGCAGGAATCCGAATTATAAAAGCATATAACAGGGAAAAGAATGAGAGAATCAGACTGGAAAAAATATCAAAGGATTATATAAACAGCAACCTGAGGCTTGTAAGAGTCACAGGATCTTTTTTCCCGATGATGCTACTTTTTTCAAATATCAGCCTTGCAATAGTCCTTTATCTCGGGGGACGACAAACCATAGGCCTGACGATTACTCCAGGAGATTTTGTGGCGTTCATAAGCTATCTCGGCCTTCTTACATGGCCGATGATGGCTATGGGTTGGGTAACCAACCTTCTGCAGCGGGGAAGAGCATCATTAGATAGAATTAATAAGATTTTACAGATCATGCCCGAGATTGATGACTGCTCCGGTGCAGAGCATCTTGAACTCGTACAGGGAAGCATTGTTTTTGAAAACGTATCATTTTCTTACGGGCATGATAAAGCGCATGCTCTTGCCGGAATTGATATAAAACTGGATAAGGGAAAGGTATTGGGTATTGTGGGAGCTCCCGGAAGCGGTAAAACAACCTTTGCAAACCTTATCCCAAGACTCTTTGATGTAACAGGCGGCAGGATAACATTAGACGAAAAAGATATCCGCAATATCCTGCTCAAGGATTTCAGGGCACAGATTTCTTTTATGCCCCAGGAACCGTTTTTATTTGCAGGTACGATCAGGGAAAACATTTTATTTGGAAATAAAAAAGCAGATGAAAAGGAATTGGTTAAAGCTGTTAAGCAAGCATCTTTGTATAGTACAATAAAATCCTTTTCCGATGGTTTTGAAACAATAACAGGAGAAAATGGAGTAATTCTTTCCGGAGGACAGAAACAGCGCATAGCACTTGCCCGTGCGCTTTTGCGAGACAGCGCCATTCTAATCCTTGATGACCCTGTAAGCCAGGTGGATATGGAAACCGGAAGCGCCATCATAAATACCATAAAGTCATTGGCGGGCATAAAGACAGTAGTAATTGTTTCACACAGGCTTTCAGCGGTTCAATTCGCTGATCGAATAATCGTACTGGATAACGGTCGCATTATAGAATCAGGTATGCATGAGGAATTGATGAAAAATGACAGATACTACGCAAAAACATTTCGTCTGCAGGAAATAGAAGAGGAGCTTAATGCGTACTGATTTCGGATATTTTGAGGAAAAAAAGCTTGGGAAGCCTTATGATATAAAAATGTTAAGAAGGCTTTATCCTTTTGCCGGACCGTATAGATTGTTTTTCATATTATCAATATTTCTTGTCATTATTATTACCCTCCTTGATCTGTCCCTTCCGTATATTACCAAAATTGCAATAGACAGGTATATTGTTCCCAAGTTTGAATCAAATAATTTTAAGGATGTTCGTGGCAGAGAAGATAAAGTCAGATTTTTAGAGGCAGACATAACCGATCCTGAAATCAAAGCAATTGTAAACAAATATTCAGATCAATTCAAAATTTCCGGATCATTTGCTTTAATATCATTTGATGACTTGTCAGGACTGGATAAAAAAGATCTTTATATATTGCGAAAAGACGATTTAGCTGGAGTAAGTCTTATAACAGCCATTTTCATCGGATTAATCCTTTTAAATTTTGTACTGAATTTTTTGCAGGTTATGTTGATGGAATATACCGGGCAGAAAATAATGCATGATTTAAGGGTCCGTCTTTTTGCGCATATCCAGGATTTATCAGTTGCTTTCTTCAGCAGGAATCCTGTTGGCCGTCTTGTCACAAGGGTCACCAATGATACCCAGAATATGCACGAGCTGTTCACCTCGGTTATTTCTTTTGTGTTTAAGGATATATTTCTTCTTTTTGGCATTATGTTTGTTCTAATCACTATTAACTGGAAGCTGGCCCTAATTTCTTTTATCGTACTTCCTTTTGTCTTGTACGCCTCATTGTATTTTTCAAGCCTGGCCAGAGATGCATTCAGGGTTCTCAGGATAAAGGTTGCGGAAATAAATACTAAATTTTCGGAAACCATTGCCGGGATAAAAGTTATCCAGCTTTTTTTACGTGAGAAGGATAATTACCGGGATTTTAAAAGGCTCAATAATGAAAATTACCAGGCAGGCATGAAACAGGTGCAGATCTTTGCGGTGTTTATGCCTGTTGTGGAACTTCTTGGAGCTGTAACTATAGCACTTGTTATTTTTTATGGAGGAGGTCAAGCTCTGGCGGGCAGCATAAGCCTTGGCGCGCTTGTTGCCTTTATTTCTTATATGAAAATGTTTTTCAGGCCCATAAGAGACATGGCTGAAAAGTACAATATCATGCAAAATGCCATGGCATCGGCTGAGAGGATATTTTTGATATTTGATAACAAAGACAGGCTGCCGCAACCCAGGGTTGAAAGTGGATACAAATTGCCTGCCATAGATAATATTGACAAAATAGAGATTGAAGATGTGTCTTTCAGTTATATTCCCGATGAACCGGTTCTAAATAAAATTTCATTTAAAATAATTGCCGGCGAAACAATAGCAGTTGTCGGAAGAACAGGTTCAGGAAAAACAACTTTGATCAACCTTATTATCAGGTTTTATGATCCAACATCAGGGAGAATACTTATCAATGAAAAAGATATAAAAAATTATGAAAAATCAATTCTCAGGTCGAAAATAGCGCTTGTAATGCAGGACCCTTTTCTGTTTTCAGGAACCATACGAGAAAACATAGGGCAGGGTAACAGCAATATCTCAGAAAAAGAAATGGAATATATTTTAGAGGCTTCAAATTGTAAAGGTTTTATAAACAGATTGCCGGACGGTATTGATACCGTAGTGTCTGAAGGTGGCGCATCAATTTCCAGCGGTGAACGACAGTTGATATCAATTGCCAGAGCTTTTGCCCGCAATCCGGGCCTTATTATACTTGATGAGGCGACTTCATATATTGATTCAGAGACAGAGCAAAAGATTCAGGAGGCGGTTTCCAATCTTATGAAAAGCCGGGCATCTGTTATTATTGCTCACAGGCTTACAACAGCACGCAATGCCGACAGAATTATAGTGATAAATAAAGGCCGGATAATTGAGACAGGGACGCATGTTGAATTGATGACCCAAAGAGGGTTTTATTTTAAATTAAATCAACTGCAGGGATGATATGTCTGTGTTAAGGTTTTGACCTTTTTTAAAGCTTTTGATAAATAGAAAGGTGCGCGAAACTTGAGAAAGAATCAACAAAAAGGAAAGGCTATTATGGACAATACTTTTTTAGAAAAGGCGTTAGAGATGCCGCCTAAAAAATAGTTAATGTTCACAGACTAATTGTTCGGCAGAAACAGGCAACTAAGAAAAATATGGGAACGAAGAGCAATGGAACTGACAGCCTCAACTTTCGCTTTAGTGAAGGAGTTGGGTGATTTCTCCTACGAGTTGTCCGCTTTGGACCGCGTTTGGAATATCTTGTTTCCGGACAAGGGGAAAAAATGGAATCACCTGCATGTCAACAAGTACAAGCACACCTTCTACATCACTCATGTCGATGGTGGAGGTGTCAGCCTAAAGGTCGAACCGAAAAAGTGCGTGCGAGCAATGGACTTCATGGGAGCCTCTTCTTATTCTGTTGAAAACCATGGTCAACTGGCTACTGTATGGGAACCACTAATCGAATCCGCGCGCAAATGGCTCAAAGCTGCCAGGAAAGACTGGATAAAGGCCAGCAAACGAATTCAGGTCGATTACCCGTTACGTCACAGATACGGTGTCGCCCCCAATGCTCTCATACGCGCCTCCCTCCCTGATGTTTACCGCCTGAATAAGGAACTAGGCAAGGACAGGACCAGGAAGCTGGTGCGTCTGGTCGAAGATGGCTTTTTCCTCAAAGCGGAGAACACGGAAGTCTCGTCCATGACAGCGGCTGATTACTTCCAGTATTGCAAAATCGCCTATATAGCCGGGAAGCGCAAAGAGGAGACAGTCGATGAATCTTTGTCTGGTCGAGAGATGTATAGCCGATATGCCGACGGCCGGCACGAAGGGCTTCTGGACATAGATCCAGCCTCCGAGCAGGAGTTTGCCGATTGGATCGATGGAAAGCATCCCAAAAGAAGAGGAGGTGGGCACCCCTGGGAGATTAAGCGAGGGGGCAACACAACGCACATAGACCTCAGCGTTTCGCGCCCGTCCTCATACCAGCAAGAGGGTTTCAAGGTTGAGCTGCGAGGCGAATCTATCGGCAGAATGGTGGAGACGATGCGCATGTTCCTGGCGATCCACGAGGGAAAGCTCCCCATTTCTATCGCCAATCCGGAGGGCATCCGCAAACGACTTCTGGCTCAAGACAACATCGGAATCATTCCGTCTTACGCCTTGCTGCACAGGGCTAACCAGCATTTCAGCCAGGATAAAGATGTGTTCGACGTCATGTACTACGATGATCTGGGCCGATTCAAGCGCCGGATAACTCCTTTCGTCACATGGGAACCGTTGCCCATCCTTAAGCCAAGAAACGCCTGAATAGGGGCAAAGCCCCCATAGACACTTCAAAGGTAAGACGGGATGTAGTTGACAAGCTTGAATAACTATGTTGGGCAGTTGACAATTTTTTATAAGGAGATACCAAATGTCCCGACAAGCCCGCCTTGATGCCCCTGGAACGCTGCATCATGTAATCGTACGAGGTATTGAAAAACGGAAGGAAGATCGTCGATGATACTACTGATCGAAATGACTTCTTTAAAACTGTTTGAACTATTTTTTTTCATAAGATTTTTTCTGTCAAATAAATACTTATATGAATCAGTTTTTTAATTACTTTATAATAAAGACTTGAATGTCAATCGGTTATCAGGTTAAATATACATTAATTGTTATTCTAAAAAATAGTGAATGTTCACAGACTAATTGTTAGCCGAAATAATATGAATACAATTAGCGGCAAAATAAATGATAACTACGGATGGGAGGTAACCGTATTCCATAAACTACGAGAAGCATCAGATGGCGTTATATTCTTTGACGGCAAAATAAATTGGGATAGATACCTTGCGGACCATTCGCCAAGATTTGAAATACATATCGTAATATTTAACTACACAATAATTGAAATTAACATTTATTATTTACATCATAGAGCGATGAAAATTAGAAAGCACGTCAACGGTAAAGCTGATCGAGAAGAAAAAAGCAGATGAAACCAGGAAAAAACGATACACCCGTAAAAGTCAAAATATCTGGTAGGCAATTAACTGAACTACAGAAACACACATGGCAAATGTGTGAGGCTTTTGGGTTAGACCGTAAAATTGAAAATTATAAAGGCACGAGGCCAATTTCATTATACAGTTGGGATTTGGATTGTATCATTGATGTGCTGTGGTTGGCACTTGATGATGAAAAAGAATATCCTGACAAAAAAAGTGAGGGATATACTCTGCTGCATGCGTTATATGTCTGTTTGAAAAATGCGCACAAAGATGTCCACGGGAGTTGAGTCAATCAAATCGGCTAACAAAAGGATTGAGCTGACCACAAAAGCCGAGCCGATTTTTAGTAAATTCAAAGTATTAGGCGGCTTTTGTGTCAGCTCATCCTTGACGTTAGCATCCAAATAGAAGAATAAACCAATATGAAACAATGGTATGAAGAGTTGTTTGAAAACTACGGAATGAAATACGATAATGAAAATTTTACTCAAGGAACCTTTGGGGAATGTGATTTCATTGAAAAAGAAATCGAATATAACAAAGAAACAAAAATTCTGGATATAGGATGTGGCACGGGCAGACATTCAATTGAATTATCCAAAAGAGGATATGACCTTGTCGGGATTGATTTATCAGAATCGCTTTTGAAACGGGCAAAAGAAAAAACGATTGAACAAAATCTGCAAATTGTTTTCCAAAAACATGACGCAAGAAACCTTCCTTTTTTGCGTCAATTTGATTTGGTCATCATGCTATGTGAAGGCGCGTTCCCATTGATGGAAACCGACGAGATGAATTTTCAAATTCTCCAAAATGCTGCCAACGCCCTAAAACCAAAAGGGAAACTAATATTTACTACATTGAACGGATTATTCCCCCTATTTCATTCTGTTAAGGATTTTCTTGCTTCCTCAACAGAAACAGGAAATGCGACATATGATAATAATTCATTCGATCTGATGACATTTCGAGATTATAGCACTACATATGTTGAAGATGATTTTGGCAATAAAAAAGAATTGCAATGTAGCGAAAGATATTATGTACCATCCGAGATAACCTGGCTATTAAAAACACTAAATTTTACAACTGTTGATATTTTTGGCGCTAAGCTTGGTGCTTTTAGTCGAACCGATAAATTATCAACTGAAGATTATGAAATGCTGATAATAGCGGAAAAACGATGAAATGCTATCGGGATAGGGACGCCCATCACTAAGCGCCCCTCCCACACCACGCAGCATACGGGTCCGTACTGCGCGATTCGGCTGATCAGGCAGAATCAGATCCAGGGGAACATAAGACCAAGTGATTGAAACCACTTGTTCTCCCACCAATTTGCTTCTAACCAAACTCGACACGGTTATCCGCATGAATGGCAGGCACTTCCTGTGCATTCAAGTTCATACTTGTCCTCACATTCCGTGTTGTCCCTCTCAAGAACGTTACTACTTAAGAAGAATCTGTTCTGTCGGGCTTTTGGATAATACTACGCAATGTGCCTCAATTAGCACATTAGAAATACCTCCTATTTGCCACTCTCATTTACCCCTGCCATTCGGCAGGTGGCACCGTTCGGGCCTTCACCGGGGTGAGTCCTCCGTGGTGTTCACGGCTCGTTTCCCTGGCTTACCGCCCTCTGCTGAATCCCACTACACGATAAGCGCCCCTTACGGTTTGCTCACTCAATATTTCAACTGCCGTCGTATCCCTCAATTCGTAGTTTCCTCTCCTCACAGAGTTTGGCTCGCTGGCGGTCAGGACACGATCTTCCACCAACGCCAGGAAAATTTAGTATACCGGCCTTCCCTATTCCGGTCAGTTTCACACAGATGTAATAACGAGATGCAGTGGGCCTCCCGGGGTGAACCTCGGCTACTTTCAGCGCACGATCGTCAGATATACGGAGTTTTCCATGATGGATAGAGGACTTTATCCTGTGTTGCGGACTCGTCCCGGATTCCCCCGCCTCATCTGCCTGCCC
>Ga0255434_10039_pt1 | contig 12920 bp, 14 predicted proteins | sample ANMaggSeSYBR02J4_FD_182667 | JGI IMG/M metagenome (GOLD analysis project Ga0255434, IMG submission 182667) | Sediment cell enrichment communities from methane seep in Santa Monica Basin, California, United Staets - ANME aggregate JGI... | ecosystem: Environmental > Aquatic > Marine > Cold seeps >...
CAGTGATAGCAGGGGACGGCATCGGTCCCGAGATCATTACAGAGGGGCGCAAGGTCATTGATGCAGCCGGTGAGATATACGGTTTTGATGTGGACTGGATAGACTATCCCCATGGCGCTGACCATTACCTTGAGACCGGGGAGCTTATCTCTGAGGATGCGCTAAAGGAACTGAATACATTCGACAATATTTACCTTGGCAGTATAGGCGACCCAAGGATTGCGCCAGGTGTGCTTGAGAAGGGCATTCTGCTGGCGGCACGGTTCTATTTTGACCAGTATATCAACCTGCGGCCGATCAAGCTGCTGGAAGGTGTGTGGTGCCCTATCAAGGATAAGACGCCGGAAGATATCGACTTTACTGTGGTGCGTGAGAATACCGAGGATTTCTATATCGGTATTGGCGGCAGGGCAAAGCGGGGCGAGAGCAAGGCTGTGCTGGAGGTGGAGCGCACTTTGTATAATGCCAGGTTCGGGCTGGATATCGAGACTGACAGTGAGGAGATAGGATACCAGATCGGTATGATCAGCAAGGAGGGGACCCAGCGGGTGATAAAGTATGCTTTTGAGCTGGCTGTGGGGCGCGATAAACACGTATCGTCAGTGGATAAGGCCAATGTGCTCACTGATATCTACGGGTTCTGGCGCGAGGAGTTCGAGTCTGTTGCTGCCGGGTACCCGGATGTGACCACTGACTTTAATTTCGTTGATGCGGTTACTATGTGGTTCGTTAAGGACCCTGAGTTCTTTGATGTGGTGGTTACGCCCAATATGTTCGGGGATATTATCACTGACCTGGGCGCTATGGTGCAGGGCGGACTTGGGCTGGCACCGGGCGGTAATATTAATCCTGAGGGCACCAGTATGTTCGAGCCTATTCATGGTAGTGCGCCGAAGTATACGGGTATGAACCGGGCCAATCCTATTGCTACTATCTGGGCGGGGGCTATGATGGTGGAGCAGATGGGCGAGAAGGAGGCTGGTGATGCTATTGTGGCTGCTATTGAGCGGGATATCAAGGAGGCTAAGGTGCTGACTAAGGATATGGGCGGCAGCAGCGGGACTTCTGATATTGGTGACGAGATTGCAAGGCTTGTGAAGGAGATGGCTTGAGATAGGGGCTGTGTGGGATATGCAGGAGGGGGTCCTGTGTATCCTGCCGGTTGATTTGGTAAAGGGGTTCTGGAAAAGGGGGGTGGTGACCTGCGCTTGATGGGGTGGCAATATCGAAAAATTAATAAGACAAATCACATATTGTTTAAATGTGATTAAAATCTCCTATGGGAGCTATTTCAGGTCATAATATGTATAAATCTAATATGAAATATACATGAAAACACTATATACAGGCCTCGTTACATTTGGACGGGGTATACCGTAACCGGCTGGCAGATTCATGCTCGGAATAGGCGATAAGAAGCCAGAACAACTTTTTCAATCCTGAAAATTCGGCGCCCAAAAATTAAAAATTCTTATTGCAACCTCGTGAACGGTTTCCGTCGAATTTTAATATAGTGAACAGCCTCTTCTTATTGATGTAAAACCATGCAGGATAGTGTCAGAGCCGTAATGGAACCGAGGAGTCAGACCTTCATTGCAACATGTATTCATTCCGCAGAAGATTAAGAATTATTTCGACCTGAAAGTAGGGGATTTGCTGAAATTCGATGTGGTTGAGAAGAGGATTGTTATCAAGATTTAACTTGAAATATCAAGAGAAATATAGTTAATTATGGCTGAATTGGATTTCAAAGTAGCAATAATAAGCTCAAGTACTTTAATCATTTTCTGGTGTCCATTTCATACCGATCCAATAAAGTTCTAGCCCGTTCAACGAGCCTAGAATGACCATTTCTTTCAACAATATGTTCTAAGATTCTTTTCCCGAATTCATGATCAACTTCTAATATTTTTTCAACTTTATCAAAAGTGGCTAGTCGGATAATATCATCATCATCACTGACAAGTTCCCATATTATTTTCTTGGCTTTCCCAGAAGTTTTCCTATCCTGCAATAAATGAATGAGGCATTCGATCGAATTTTCTTTGGCAATGGGTCTTCTTACATTTTTGTGTTTGTCTTTATGAATAAAATAGCCCATTAAATTTAATATTCTTTCTGGGAATCTCTTACCAAGCCTGTTTAGATTTCTGGCAATGCAGATTTGAACGTAAATATTCGAGCTATCCTTCAAATCTTCGAATTTTTTAATTGCTTGATTAGGATTATAACGAATTGAATCTAATATATTCCATAATTCAGATATGCTTTCAATTTCATCCGAACTATATTTTCTTTCTACTAATTCATTTTCTATTTCATGAACACGGTTTTCTATTCCTTCCCAGCTAGTTTTTTCTCCATATTTATCTAATATTTCAACCAAAGATATTATTGTAAATATTTCATCTCCATCGATAATATGAAAATTATTTTTTACAAACTTTTTATCGTTCTCTATTAAATAGCATAATGATTCAATTGCTCGTCTTCTGTTGTCAGATTTCCAGTTATCATCCCAATCCATTCTAATGATTTTAAACAGTTCTTTGCCGTTTTCCAAATCTATTTGGTATAGTGCAGGAAGAGCCTCAGCAACCCTCCTTCTCATTTCATAATCACTTTGTTTGGACAATCTTTTAATGGTGGTAAAAAATTCCTCAATGGGATATATTTTCAATTTATTCCATGTTCCAGCGATCAAAGTGCCTAATATTTCATCAATATAACAGCAATTCCCGTTATGGTTGTAAACGCATGCAAGCGAAGGTTTGTTTACTTACCATTTCGTAAACATTTTATGGTATTGCATGCTTCTACTCGCTACATCACAAGGAAAATCAAAGACGAGCGGCGGTATAATTTCAGACAGCTTGGATGAAAACAAAATAAGAGACCGGGAATAGCTGACTCGACACCAGTCTATACTCCCCAGGCTCTGTCCAAGGAAACCGTGATATTGGTAGCCAGCATCCACATACCATCCGTCAGCATTGCCCATGAGATTTTACATGACTGTGAGAGTAAATATATGGTCTGAATCTCAAATCGGTTAAAAAACACAATCTTTAAAGAGTGTTCGATTAAAAAGCCTGATTTGTGTGGAATAATTTGAATAAGTTCCTTTTAAATGAATAAACAGAATGAGTAGCAATTGGAGGTAGTTATTTATAGTGGGAAAAAGAAGATTTTAGGTGAGAAACTGACAACGATGAGTATATCATTTAAGACAATTGATATAAGGATGTAATAATGTTAAATGTAGAAATCGGATGGGTAATGATAATTATAGGAATCGGCCTTCTTGTAGCTGAGTCGTTTCATCCCGGGTTCTTTGTAGCAGTACCTGGCACAGTATTACTGGTTATGGGTGCAGTATTAATTCTGCTTCCCGAAATATTCGATCAATGGAATGCAGTTATTATGGTTGTAACTGCACTGGTGGCAAGTATTGCAACCATAATGCTGTACCGTAAAATTGCCCCGGTACAAATACCATTATCCACCAGCAGGGACACCCTGAAAGATAAAATAGGGAAAGTGACCATTGATATTGAACCAGGTTCTATTACTGGAAAAGTGAAGATCGATAACCAGACATGGAGTGCCACATCCGAATCAGTAATCCCGATTGGAAAAAAAGTGAAAGTAATAGAATCCGAAGGAGTCCATGTAAGAGTTGTTGAAATCAGTGAATGATTTAATTACATTATTTCAGGATAAAAACGTTCAGGAATAAAATTGAAAATAAATTGTATGGAGGATAGTATATGGCAGTAATTGATTTTGGATTGGGTCTGGTCATTACAATAGCACTCATTTTGATATTTATTTCGGGTGTTACCATCATCCAGCCCTATGAGCAGGGTCTATGGATAGTGCTCGGACGCTATAGGAAACGCTTAAACCCAGGTTTCAACTGGGTGTATCCGCTGATCAGTGAAGTGATACGTATGGATTTGAGGACCCAGGTCCTTGATGTGCCCAGGCAGGAGGTCATTACCAAGGATAACAGCCCCACCAATGTGGATGCTATTGTCTATGTCAGGGTTATTGATCCGGAAAAGGCATATTTTGAAGTGGTCAATTATCATGTCGCCACTATAAGCCTGTCACAGACTACACTGCGATCAGTTGTAGGTGATATGGAACTGGACGAGATCCTGTACAACCGGGATTTCATAAATACCAAGCTTAGGGATATATTGGATGAGGCCACCGATGCCTGGGGTGTGAAGGTTGAGGCCGTGGAGATAAGGGAAGTCGACCCTGTAGGCACAGTCAAGGAAGCCATGGAAGAGCAGACCTCTGCTGAGAGGAAGCGAAGGGCTGCGATCCTGCTGGCGGACGGCCAGAAAAAGGCTGCCATCCTTGAGGCCGAAGGTTCCAAGCAGGCCCGGATACTGAATGCTGAGGGTATGCGGCAGTCACAGATACTTGAGGCTGAAGGCGAGCGGGTGTCAAAGATACTTATTGCCCAGGGTGAGTCACAAGGTTTGAGAATCCTCAGTGTGGGTGCCGTGCCCCTGGATAAGAAGGCCATCTCTGTGCTGAGCATGGATATGATGAAGAAAATGGCTGAAGGCCAGGCCACAAAGATAATCTTCCCAATGGAGATCTCAAAGATGCTCAACCAGGTAGGGCAGTATCTGGGTGCCTCCACTGAAGTGCCTGAAGTGGGCGAAACTGTGGATGTGGAGAAGATAGTGGGTAAGGCTGAGGACATACTGGGACACATACCAAAGGCTGACGAACTGAGGCGTGAAGTTGAGAAGATTGAAGAGGCTCTGGTGAAGGAGACCGAAGAAACAATAAGGACCGGCGAGTCACTGAAGGAAAAGGCGATGTCAGATAAATCTGACATCCACATCTTCAAGTCAAATGAAGATGAATCTTCTGCCGAACCAGAAGATAGCCCGAAAGAGTGAATGTATCTGCCAGGGGGCGGTTAACCGACGCTCCCTTACTCTATTTTTAATAATAGTAATATCATATTCCAGATATGTGAATCTTAATATCAGGAGTGCCGCCACAGACGATATGCCGGACATTAAAAGCATCCTGTCACAGTACATACTTGAGACAGAACTGGTTGATGATAACATTGACCAGTTTGTTGTGGCCGAAACCGGGGACAGAATTGTGGGGTGTGTCTGCCTGGATTCCAATATGAGCCTGGTGGAACTGAGGTCTATTGCCGTGCTTCCGGGGTGGAAAAATAAAGGAATCGGGCGCAGGTTGTTCGAAACATTAATGCAAAGGGCAAAGGGTATGACTGACCGGATATATGTAAGAACGACAGCCAGGGGATTTTTCGAGAAGATGGGTTTTGAGGCACTGGATGGTTCACAAAAAGCCGTGCTGTGGCAGGACTGTGCCGACTGCGATAAACTGGATGTGTGTATGCAGGTGCCTATGGTACTGGAATTGAGGTGATAAGATGTTAACGTTGGGACTGGTGAATACTTATGACAGGATCAAGGTGCTGGACGCACATTACCGCTCCATTGCCAGGGCAGCACCCATTGCATACAGTTATGGGTTTGCGCTGGCACTGTTCGATTACCCGTTCAAGATGGATGCAGAGGAACTGTGCGATTTCGTGGCAGACAAGACCACCATCGGCAGGTCAGGCAAGTACCTGCATGAGATGCTGGAACACAACCGGTTCTTCGTGTTCGACCTGCCTAAAAAAGGATTCCAGCCCCAGTTCGGCGTGCCAGTGGTGACCACCTCGGGCCCGGACCTAAAGAAAGCTATCACCCCGGCAGCGCTGGCAGATGAGATTATCAGGGGCGGGTCGTACCTGCTGCTGGTGGGGCTGGGGCATAAGGGGCTGCCTCGGGAGTTGTTTGCGAGGGCGCGGTATCACCTGGATATTGCGGGGCAGGGTATTCCGCTTGAGACATGTACGGCTATCGGGGCCATACCTGCGGTGCTGGCGGCGCTGGTTGGGAAAAAGGGATAGTCATTCCTGGATACGTTCTTTAATCGGTTCCTTGCGTTCCCATTCTTTTACAAGTTGCTCCACATCTATATCCAGTACCTGCAAGGACCCTACATTGACCTGTTTTTTTCACGTAATATCCTGCACCAGGATCGGACTATGATATCTCGGATATAGTTAGGATAATGTTATAGGAACTGGACAAATGATTCCCAGCTTAAAGATGGCTTCTAAGGCATTAAGAAATTATCCATGATATAGAACTTGATAAGCCCCATTGGCTCCCCCATCCCAAATAAAATATCAGGGTCGAAACTTCGCAATCAATATAGCCGTAATGATAATAATTAGCAGTACATCAAAGGCTGTGAAAAATGAAGTTTGCATGGAAGGGTCATCTTTATTCTCATCGTAATGTTCCACTTCAGGCTCTTCACTTACTGATTCATCAGGTGATAATGTTGTAAGAGAATAAACAGCATTTTCTGAGGAAATTGTCTGCTTTACATCATCTTCTGCTTCGCCACTGGCAAATTGGCCGCTTAATTTTTGATCTCTTTCATCTATAGTATGATCAAGCTGCACTCCCAGACCCGATCTCATTCCTTGTGCAAGTGTTATTTGCGTAGCAGCAAAGTTATTTGCATCTACATAACCAAATCCCTTTAGTCCTAAGACACGAGCAGCGATGTAGTCATAATTACTTTTATCATCATCTGAAGGGGCACCATAAGAATGCGCTAATGTTTTATCCAGCACAGAGCTATTTTGCAGATATTCCCATTTAGCAATGTTATTGATCCACTTATAGGGATCATCATCCTCTCCTGTTCGTACGAAAAAATCTACATAATAGTACTCAGGATCAGCTGAAGTCCCTTTAAAGGAACTCATAAAACTTTCCCACATGTAATAATCATTGTCACAATGATCCGCATAATATCTTACACCGTTGGCAATTGTCTTTTGACCATTCATGTGGACATGATCATTTATTGCAGTCAAATGCTGGTTAAATTCATCTTTGCTGCTTTGCCCATAATAACCCGGATCAATTTCATCCCAGAAGAAACCGTCAACATAATCATGACTATCAATAAAATCTATTATTTGCTGCTCCCAGTTATTTTTATTGGAAGCACCCACATATGTACTACCTAATGCCTTGTATAAATAAACATCAACATCTGCACTGCGGATCTTTTGAATTTCATCCTGGTTATCATCAGCAATGATAACAAATGTTAACCCTGAGTATGCCCAGTCTAAACCCGAGCAGTTAAGCCACCCGTAATAAGCAATATATTTTACATTGTCCGAATCTGCACTGATTGGCGGTACAAATATAATCAGTAATGATAAACAAATGACTGTGTATGTTAAATAATTTTTGTTGTTCATTTTTTATTTTTCCCCCCGATATTATTTCTATGCTATTATATAAAGTGTTATCTAATATCATGGTCAGACTTTTTAATTTTAGTTTGATAACTTTATACTGTAAGCTGCCTGAAAAATATAACAATTCAGGAATTTAGATTAATTATGCTATCAGGGACGATCATTAAATCGGGTATATCTAACTGATGCGGATGCAGATACTATATGCTTACTTAGATGTCCTGTTATACCTGTTCCTTAGATCATAATGATAGCAGTCAGGATAATTATGATATTGATTATTATTATACCTGTGGCTGGAGAAATTGCATTGTTGTTGTTAATGTCTTCATTCTACTGTTAGGATTTATGATATATGGTAATGAAGGGTGATTTTTAAAAAAAAGAAAGAAATCCCCTTAAATAGGGGATTGAAAGCGGTTTATCTGATATCAACTACAGTATTTAATACCATTGAATTTGAGGGTATATGTACTACTTGGACGGTATGTTTTCCACTTGTTAAGGTATCACCAGGACCAGCATATGCCCATGCATCACCCCAACCAGTAGAGTCTGTTTCTGTAGTTACATCAGTAATTACTAACTGCATACCAACTTCAAAATCATCATCTGAATGTGTAGTTACATAAGCCGAAGTATTCCCTTCTGGAACAACTGAAAATTTCCAATCACTACCTGCTAATGCATCTCCACCGGTATGCTTAATCACTACATCTGAACCAGATGTAGCAGAATTACTTGATGCTACAAGACTAACCGACGGTGGTGATGGAGTCAAATTTCCACCCATGTCGAACACGAACGCCGCAATGACTGCGGCCAGGATGACAGTGATAGCCACCATTAGGATCACACCAATGACTGGGGACACTGCTTCCTCATCTTTGCTAAATTTCCTATTTGATTTCATTTTTGTTTACTCCTTAGATTTCTTCTTCATTGCCTTCTCAAGTTTCTTTGCCCACATATCTGTTGATTGCGTATATTCGCATTCAAGGTAGTGCGCCACAGCCTTGGCGAGAGCATCCTTGGTGTTTTTCTCACCCGTTTTCTCTTTAAGGGCGATTAGGTCATCTTCTATAATGACCATCTGAGCGTGCATTATCTTTGACATTTTGTTCACCTTGCTGTGAATATTGACAGACTAGATATTTAAAACACCTGATATCCGAACTGTCAATTCCTATGCAATTACCTCATTATGAGTATGACATATATAAACATTTGCATTCTCATACTCATAATGATGGTTTTTTTGTTTGTAGAATATTTTGGAAAAATATTTCGCAATTATGTGGTAAACACGAACAATATTATCGTAAAGGTAAATCCAATAAAGTACTACGAATTTGAACATGAAACAATCCAATCATCTTCACATCAAAAATAAGATCCTTTCAAATTCCACTGCCGTATCCGGGGCAAGCCAGAAACCATCCTCAAGCATCTGCTGGAATATTGCAAGCGATTCACCTTTACCAAGCAAACCATCTTTTACCGATTTTAGCAAAATGAACTGGACACCCTTAGTCCTGACACCAGGAAACTCTGCAAATGTTGAAGCTTCCTCATCCATAACCTTTATGTCCACTTCAAACCAAAGGAATTATTGAATGAAAAAAGCAATTCTCCACATCTCAGGTGATGTCCAGCAATCTGGATTCCGGGCAAAAATCGTAAACATAGCCAAAGCATTAGATATAAAAGGGTATGTGGCAAATCTCCCTGACAAACGAGTAAAAATTATAGCTGAAGGAGATGAGACAGATTTAGAGAGATTCATAAAGGCAGTAAACATCAAAAACACTCTCATAAACGTCACTGATCTTGAAAAAGAATATTTCACCCCTACCGAAGAATATGAAAGATTCTACAAGCTTGTGGATGATGGGGAAACTGATGAAAGACTGGACACTGCGGCGGATTTGCTAAAAGAGCTCATTCATGTGTCAAAGAACGGTTTTTATGATCTTGGTAGCAAAATAGATGGTCTCGGTGACAAAATAGATAGTCTCGGAGATGATCTTGGTGGTAAAATAGATGGTCTCGGAGATGATCTTGGTGGTAAAATAGATGGTCTCGGAGATGATCTTGGTGGTAAAATAGATGGTCTCGGAAATGATCTTGGTGGTAAAATAGATGGTCTCGGAAATGATCTTGGTGGTAAAATAGATGGTCTCGGAGATGATCTTGGTGGTAAAATCGATCAAAATAGGATAGAAATAACATCTGAAATCCGGTACAGCCGGGATGATTTCAAATCTCATTTCGACGAGAGGATCATAATGATAGAACATGATATTGCTCAAATAAAAGCAAAGATCATGATCTGAATATTGCACTCATCAATTCAAAGACAAAAATCCCGCCACCCGCATCTGCCCCTACTTCCCTAAAACCGCCGCATCATTATACCCTCAGCAACCTTAGGCAGGAACAATGTAGACTTCTGAGGAAAATTCTTAATCTCCACATGAGCCTTGTACTCCACATCTTCAATAGCAAGGGGCCTTATCAGGAAAGCCATATCAAATCCCTGGGTATTAACCTTGTTAACAGCTTCATCCATACTATCCACAAAGACCACATCATCTGTATTGCAATTATCCACACAGGGCCCGATTATCCATTCATTCAATGCGATATAGTCCAGCCCCACGTTCTCCCCCAGTTCCACTGAAAGCCGCTTAACATCCTCTTTATTTGCCTTCAGCACAGAAAACGTCTCACCATCATACAACCCTATCCTTACATCATATTTACCATCACTATCCTGTAATGCATTGTGGAATCCATCATCCAGGTCCCCTTCCCGTATTGTTTCAAAGTACCGCTTCACCTGCAACCCAAGCTTACCCACATCCACATGCCTTACCACCCTGTGCCAGGGCAGCAGCAAGAGGGCACGGTCCCCGCCTTCCATGAACATCATCATAGTATGGTCCACACCATCCTTCATGCGAAGTTCATTGGCTGCATTATACCGGTGATGCCCGTCCAGTATCAAGACCTTCTCATCTTTCATTAACTGCTGTATCTTCCCAATTATTTCAGTTTCAGTGATCTCCCACAGCAGGTGCCTGGTGTCGTTTAGTTCCAGGTCCACCAGGGGCGGGCGTTCTTTACCCAATACCAGATCTGGTCGCTTAAAGCCCAGGTAGTCTTCGAGAATATTATTAATCTCATGTCCGGGCATGTTGTATTCAGACACAATAGGTGAGAAGTTCATGCCGCACGCCTTCATCAGGTTATAGCGTTCAATCGTATGTTTCTCAAAAATCCTCTCATGCCCCACAATACTGCCCCTGCCAAGCTCCTCCACCTTTACAAGGCCAACCAACCCAAAAGCAAAATAGGTATTCCTCCTGGCTATTTCTGGTATCTGGCTCAGAATATTTTCAGAGAGGGTGTACCTGATGCCGTAAATATATAGTGCAGGTTCATCCCGTTCTACAAGTATCTGTTCATCAAAGAAACGTTTAAGGCATCTTTTTGCATTTGCGATGAACTCTTCACTGTCAACACCGGTCTTGCGTGTGGTAATATTTATGACATTATTCTCTTCACTACCATACCTGCCATATTCGGTCTCATCAATAGTATCATAGACAGGGCATACCAGCTGGTCTCGCTGTGACAGTTGTGGATTTATAAAAGTGGTTTTGAAAGGTTTTATTGTAACCATGTTCAGGGCACCTTGTTATCATCTGTTAAGTACTGTTGTTCCAGACACAAATCCGGAATAAACTTTCAATATTGGTCTCATCTATTTATAATAAAATGAAATTCAGGTATTGAAAGGTAAATATGTAAAATATAATTTTCGGAACCAACCGTCTTAAATGCACCTGAATTTGTACGATAATTTTCAATAATTAAACGATCTTTAGTTCCCCAACTCGTATTCCTGAACTAACGACCTTACCCACAATCCTGCCGCCTGTGATCTTTGCCGCTTGCGGGGCATCCTGTTCTGGCAGCACAATTAAGAATCCCATACCCATGTTGAAGGTCTTATACATCTCAAGTTCGTCAACTTCTCCCTGTTCCTGCAGGAACCTGAAAATTGGCTGGGGCTTTAGAGGTGAATGAATATCAAATCCAAGGTCGCTAATCCTGCGAAGTTTTAACAGCCCGCTTCCTGTGATATGGGCCAGGCCGTGAACCTCGCATTCCTTTATCACATCAAGTACCTCAATATAGATGCGTGTAGGGATGAGCAGTTCATCACCAATGGTGGTTTCAGGATTAAGCGGGAACAGGTCATGGTAATTAAAGCTGGACTGCTCAATGATCTTGCGCACAAGAGTATAGCCATTACTGTGGATTCCTGAACTTGGTACTCCTACCAGTACATCGCCCTTTGTTATGTTCTCACCAGTGATGACCTGCTCCTTCCTGACCGCCCCCAGGCACGTACCGGCCAGGTCGAACCCATTGATGATCTCTGGCAAAGTTGCAGTCTCACCACCCACAATTGTCAGCCTGCTAAGTTCTGCACCAAGCTGGAGCCCTTCCCCTATCTGTGCCATCTGTTCCTCATCCGGCTTTGCGATTGCCAGATAGTCCACAAAAGAAAGGGGTTCTGCGCCTATGGCCAGCAGGTCGTTCACATTCATGGCCATACAGTCTATGCCCACCGTGTTCCAGCGCTTCATCTCGTTTGCAATGAGGACCTTGGAACCTACACCGTCAGTGGCCAGGGCAAGGGCATATTCACCGAACTCAATAAGACCGGCATAGTGGCCGATGTCTGTCAGCGGTGCACCTAACCCGGTACGTTTATATGTTATTTCGGAGGCAAGCGCCTTGATGGCCCTTTCCTCCAGATGTATGTCCACGCCTGAACTGGCATAGGTCATCTTTTTAGTCATATATTGCAGAAAGGACTTCAATACATCAAAAAGACTTCGAAATACTACAATTTTACAGGGATGCCTTTTCCTGCCAGGTACTCCTTCATCTCTTGAATAGTATATGTGCCAAAGTGTGCAATGGACGCAACCAGTACGGCATCTGCATGAGCATCAATTATGGCTTCATAAAGATGTTCGAGCGTGCCGGCACCGCCGGATGCTATGATCGGGAGGTCAACCGCATCGGCAATGGCCCTGGTCATAGGGATATCATATCCAGCCAGGGTACCATCAGCATCCATGCTGGTGGGGAGGATGGCACCAGTGCCTGATTCTTCCACCTGTTTTGCCCACTGGACGGCATCGATGCCAGTAGGTTTGTTGCCTCCGTTAACCATAACCTCAAACCCTGACGGCAGTTGTGGGTTCTGCCGGGTATCTATGGCAATGGTCAATGCCTCGCTGCCAAATTCTGATGACGCTTCTTTCACAAGCCTGGGAGTTCGTACTGCGGCCGAGTTAATTGATACTTTGGATACACCTACGTCCAGCATTGCCTGTATGTCCTGGATACTTCCTATGCCACCGCCTACGGTCAGCGGTATGGAGATTTTATCTACTGTTCTTGCCACGGCATCGACCATGGTTTTCCGGTTCTCGATGGTCGCTGTGATGTCCAGGAACACCAGTTCATCAGCTCCCGCTTCACTGTA
>Ga0255434_10049_pt1 | contig 12914 bp, 7 predicted proteins | sample ANMaggSeSYBR02J4_FD_182667 | JGI IMG/M metagenome (GOLD analysis project Ga0255434, IMG submission 182667) | Sediment cell enrichment communities from methane seep in Santa Monica Basin, California, United Staets - ANME aggregate JGI... | ecosystem: Environmental > Aquatic > Marine > Cold seeps >...
AGAAAACATCATCATGGAATCAGTGAGTCCAGGAGTACACATTCTGCCCTCTGAGATCGCATTAGCAACGGTCGAATCCGAACTTGCAAATAAGATTGGTAGAGAGAAGATTCTGCGAAAATCTCTCAAGCGGATCGAAGGTAATTACGATTACATTATAATTGACTGCCCGCCATCCCTAAACCTGCTATCTATTAATGCTTTATCTGCAGCACAGCATTTAATCATCCCGATCCATGAATTTCTGGCAATGGAAGGATTGGACCAACTGCTTGACATATATAAGCAGATCAAGGAAGAGCTTAACGAAGATCTTGATATAAGTTCGATTTTCATGACAATGTATGATCCAAGAACTAAGTTAGCAAAGGATCTATATGGAACACTCAAAGAACTCTTTATTGACAAGGTAGCAACTACCACGATCCCTCGAAATGTCAAATTAGCAGAAGCACCTGCATATCATCAACCGATCATAGCCTATGCCCCAGAATCAAAGGGTGCGAAGGCATATTGCCAGTTAACGGAAGAGCTATTGTTACTGTGGGAATGAGATCAACAAATAATTCAATGGAGACAAAATATGGGTGAAACAGGATCAAGGTCAACCCTTGCGAAAAGGGAAATCAAGAATACACTTATTATTAATAGTGAGAAGGTTAAGAAGGGGAATAGTCCAGGAAACAAAGTAAAATCTACGAAACTCAATCCTGAACAGGCGGAAAAGCTGAAATGTATAGCAGATGCAAGAATGTGCACGGAGTCAGAAGCTATCCGCTGGTTGCTTGATACTGTATGGGAGCTTAAGGGTGACGAACTCACAGAACGAGCAAACCAAATTCGGGATCTTAAATATTGAAGGCAGTTGGTACATGGACAGCAACCATTAAGTCCATGTGAGTTTTATTTTCATATGCAAATTTAGGCTTTGTAGAATACCTCGTGAAATCTACATCAATAGACTGAAATACAGATTTCATTATGATCTCGGGTAATATATATACCAATAGTTTAGACTTGGATTGTTTTTCGAAGATTGAAGATTTCTACAGAGTCCCATCCAATATATGATATATTACTCCCAGAACTTCCACCAACACGTTTTTGCTCCTTCTAGTTCTTTCTGTTTCATTAATGGTTGTACTTGCATCATATATGCTTGGTGTATCCTTTCCAAACCTTCATGTCTATCATTTGCAATCTGCAGTTGTTCCTTTATGTCTGTGATGTGAGCTTCCAGGAAGTCTATTTTACTTGTGTCATGGTGTTCTGTTGAACTTTCAAATCTTTCGTTTGAGAGTCGTAATTGTTCTTTTAATAATTCAATTTCATCAATGTATTGATTTACTTGTTCTGAACCCTCGAACAATTGAGTCAATGCTTCTGTGATACATTCAGTGATACTATTGTACTCCGAATTTTGTATCGTGTCGTACATCTCTTGCGGGATGCGGGCATTGATTTTTACTTTTTGCATGTCATATTGTGATACAATATTATTGCATTTAAATTTAATTGCCATGCGAATGGATACATTGACGATATTATATGTCGTATATGAAAATTGCACGATACTTTGCTATAATGACGTGGTTAGGGACTCATGTGAGCATTAATTAAAAAAGAATGATCTTTGACTGTAGCATGCTTTGCCATACTGTTGTACTCCAGTAATTGTGAATTGTGATACAAAAAATAGTCCTGCATCGAGTATGTGTATTTACTGTAAAATTCCTCTTGATAACAAATTAGTTATTTTGTAGACAAAGCTTGCTTCTACAACAAAGTTATATAAGATCACATCGTACATTAAATTGTGTAATAGGTTTACTCAAATTATGTAAACCGAAAACTTATATTTGCGAATGGGATTCAAAGGGGTTTGATAAATTGAAAACAATAAACATGAAAGAGATAATAGAAGTTTCTAAAAGGGGAATTTCTTCGTACCATCTTAGTAAGGAAAATTCAGGGTCAATTGAAGTTCCTGTCATTGGAATGAAAGCAGTGCAGGAAGGATACATTGATGCTGACAGTATTGACTGGGTGAAGATGGAGGAAAAGGATGTTGGCAATAAAGCAAAGGTCGAAAGTGGTGATTTGATACTTACAATCAGAGGCACATCCTTAAAAGCGGCAGTTGCTAATGATTCTGTAAATGGTTATGCACTCAGCAACAATCTAATAGCATTTACTCTTTCTAACATGGTGATACCTGAAGTTGTAGCTGCATACTTAAACAATCCAATTGGGCAGCGTGAATTGCAAAAAAGGGCAGGGGGTACCACCATGCTCACATTAAATAAAAAAGGACTGGAACAAGTTCCAATTCCATTAATACCATTTGAAAATCAGGAAAAAATTGCAATTTTCATCCAATTATCCAGAGATTACAGAGAAAGCTTGACAAAAGAACTGGAACTTTGGGACCAAATGGTTGAGTCTTATCTTGTTGAAAAAATGGAGGTCTGAACATGATTGAATCTGATAAAGTGACCTTCAGGATAATGGACATATACAGATCTATGCCAAAGGAAGTAAAGTTTAGGGATATTTTTATCACATTGTTATTGTTGAAGAGATTGTCCGATGTTTCCGAAGAAAAAGAACGAATCAACAGTGAAACCAACAATGCAAACAAAGAGTTGAACCAATCTGTTTCTCAAGGCATTATAGTACCCGAATCTGTCAGATGGCCAAAACTTCTAAAGATCAAAGGTGACCTTGGTCAGAACTTGATGAAGGCATTCGATGCAATAGAACAAAATAATGATTGCTTGAAGGGAGTTTTAACGTCTCTTGCAGGCCAGGTGGATGATATCGGAAGAGATGATAAAATTAAAAATAGTATATTCCGCATCATTCAGGAGCTGTCTTTGATACCCATGGGAAACCATAATTATAAAAGTGAAAAACAATTCCCTGAAATTTTTGATTTTGTCATACTTAAGATAATGCGGTCAAGTTACCATGGGGAATTTTCTACCGATGTAAACATAGCAAAATTACTGGCATCGATTCTGGACCCTGAAGATAACATGACTGTACATGATCCATTTTGTGGTATTGGAAAAGTGCTTGTGGAATGCGCAAAATATGCTGAGGAAAAGGACGGCCAAGTTTCCCTTTATGGACAGGAAATAACTGAAACTGCATGGAGATATTGCATATATTCTCTGATAGTAAACAATTACACGACTTCAGTTGTTAAAATGGGAGATACTATCCGTGATCCTGCATTTATTGGAAATGAAGGATTATTGCAATTTGACAGAGTTGTTTCAGTTCCTCCTTTTGGAAAGCAGAAATGGGGGCACGAAATTGCCAATATGGATAAATACAACAGGTTCCGTTATGGCATTCCACCTAAAAGCACAGGAGATATGGCATATCTTCAGCATACGATTGCCTGCCTGAAAGATGATGGGAAGGCTGTGACTGTATCGCCTCAGGGTATTCTTTTCAGGAGTGGACCTGAAGGCGAAATAAGAAAACATCTAATACTAAACAATTTTATTGAAGCAGTCATATTGTTGCCATCAAATTTCTTTGCCCATACTGCAATACAAACAATCATTATTGTAATAAACATGAATAAACCTGTTGAAAGACATGATTCTATACTGTTTATATCTGCACAAAACTTGGGAGAAGAAATAAAAAGAAAGGTGGTTTTGGATGATGCCGACATTGCCCAGATAGTTGGAGCATATAGAGATTACAAAGGTATAGATAAATTCTGTAGAATTGTTGATTTGGAAGAGATAAAGAATAATGATTATTCCCTGAATTTTTCTCTTTATATAGACATATTCCCTGAAATTGAAATTGTTGATGTCAAAAAAACATTAAATCAAATACAGGAATTGCATGTCAAAAAGGAGCAGTTGATGAATAAAATCCTTGACATTATGGATACATTAGAAGAAACAGAATAAAAGCACTAATTTTTTAATTAATGAATATTTACTGATTACAAAAGAAGGATTTAACAATATGAATATTCTCCAATATGAATCAAAAATCTGGGCAACTGCTGATTTGTTACGCGGCAGTGGCATCAAAGAATCCGAATGGCCGTCATACATGATGCCTTTTTTTGCTCTTGCTATGATTGAAAGTCGTCTTGTTAGGATGTTTGATGACTTAAAAACTGAAATTGGTGAAGAAGCATTTGCTAATATCGACAAAGATGACCTTTACGATATGATTAAAGATCAGGGGCAAGGCTACAACCTATATATTTTTGAACACAACAAAACTCTAACAGATATCTGTAAAAACGATAAGTCTTTCGATATTGATTTTGATGCTTATCTCAATGGTTTTGATGGTGAAACCAAAGATTTGCTTGGGATAGATGCTACTGAAGGAGAGAAATTCCTTGATATTAGAGGAGTGGTTACAAAGCTCAAAGCTAAAAAAGTGCTGATGGGATATACCAAACTATGGGCAGAAATCGATCTTAAACCATTTAACAACTCTGAAATCACCACTCTGGAAGAACACATCAAGCGCAAATGGGCAGATATTTCAGCGGAAACAGCAGGGGAACAATATACACCAGATGATGTAATTGCACTTATTGCCGAGATAATTGCCTCCAAAATTGAAGAATCGGACAAACTGCTTAAAATATATGATTGCACTTGTGGTGGTGGAAATATGTTGTTTGGAGTTGAAGACCGTATTAATGAAAAATTAAAACGTCTCACCCAGACTTATGGTCAAGACTGGAATGATGCACTATACGCGCTTGCTAAAATTGAAAGCCGTTTTAGAGACGATTCAAAAATTGAACATGGCAATACCTTGGTAGAGGACAAGTTTTACAATGAAGAATTTGATGTGGTCGTTGCCAATCCACCTTATGGCGTGAGCTGGAAGGGGTATCATAAAGACATTGAAAACGATAAAACAGGACGATTTAAATTTCTACCATCTATTTCTGATGGACAACTTTTGTTCATGCAACACCTTATTTCCAAGCTCGATGCAGTCGGTATGGGGGTAGTAGTACACAACGGCTCCTCCTTGTTTAGTGGCGATGCGGGCTCAGCAGAAAGCAATATCCGCAAATGGATGTTCGATAGCGACATTGTGGAAGCGGTGATCCAGTTACCTACAGATGAATTTTTTAACACAGGTATTTATACCTATCTTTGGGTGCTGAATAAAAATAAACAGCCACAGCACAAAGATAAAGTGATGCTGATTAATGCCAGCAATAAATTCAGGCCATTGAAAAAGAGCAAAGGTTCCAAGCGCAAAGAAGTGGATGAAACCAGACGCTTAGAGATTGTTGAAACGCTCACTAAGTACCAGGATAACGATTACGCCAGAGTATTCGACAAGGAGTTCTTCTACTTCAACAAACAGGCCATCATGCTCACCAATGTAGATAAATATGGCAACAGTTTTGAATTGAAGTTAAAGGAAGGCAAGAAGAGTGAAAAGCTTACGCCAACCAAAATTACCAACGGCGAGCGCGAACTGACCGAGTTTGTGATAACGTCTTTTGAGTCCTCTCAATATAACTCCTTAGCCGATGCTTTTGCACAGGACATCAAACCTTTCATTGCATCTCTGGATTATAAAGAACAGACACTTGTTATCACCACTGCTAAGGCACAATATTGGTTTGATGCCGAGCAAGAAACCCTAATCAAAGAAATGAATGGTAAAAAAGAGTGTCTGGGCTGCGGAAAAATTGTGGTAAAATCTGCTTATAAAAAAGCGAGCAAAAAACAGCCAGAGCGAATTGAAATTACCGTTGAGCTCACACCAGATTACCAAAAAGACTACGAAATTATTCCTTTTCATAAGGACGAAGCTGCAAATCTTGCAGCGATTGCATCCTTTATGGAGAAATACATCAACAAGCCTTTTGTATACTTGGAAAATGTAGTGGGTGTGGAGCTTAATTTCAATAAGATTTTTTATAAACCAGAGAAGCTGCGCGAAGTAGTTGACATTCTGGCTGAGATCGATACGCTTGATGATGAGTTGAAGGCATTGGAAGTGGAGCTGGCGTTATGATAAATCATGATCTGGCAAGATATGATGCTTACAAAGATAGTGGAGTTGAGTGGATTGAGAAAGTGCCTATGCACTGGAAAGTAACTCGCATTAAAGATATTACTCTTGTAAAAAGAGGGGCATCACCCAGACCTATTGATGATCCTATTTATTTCGACGAGGAAGGGAAGTTCTCTTGGGTTCGTATTGCTGATTTGTCAGCAAGTGAAAGATACTTACTTTGTACGAAAGAAAAACTTTCTGCATTAGGTGCTTCGCTAAGCGTTAAACGATACCCAGGAGATTTTATTCTGAGTATTGCTGGGACAGTTGGTAAGCCTATTATCACAAAAATAAAATGTTGCATACACGATGGCTTTGTATGGTTTCCAAATCTAAAGTTCCATCCTGAATTTCTGTATTATTGCTTTTCAACTGGTTTGCCATATCAAGGACTAGGTAAATTAGGTACACAATTAAATCTTAATACAGAAACCGTTGGTCTTATATCCATACCAATGCCATCCGACGAAGAGCTCACTAATATAATACGTTACCTTGACATCAAATCCACGCAGATTGATCGCAAGATAGACCTGCTCAATCAAAAGGTCACCCAATACGGCAAGCTCAAGAAATCTCTCATTAACGAAACCGTCACCCGTGGTTTAGATAATACCGTGGTGATGAAAGATAGCGGAGTTGAGTGGATTGGGGAGGTGCCTGAGCATTGGGAGATATCAGCGATTACTAATGTTACAACTGTAGTATCTATAAAAAATCACCCAGAAGAAGAGTTATTATCGGTTTATCGTGATTACGGCATAATTATTAAGAGTACGCGTGATGACAATCACAACAAAGCAGGACAAGACCTTTCAAGTTACAAACTCGTAGAACCAGGATTTCTCGTTATCAACAAGATGAAAGCATGGCAAGGTTCGTTAGGTGTGTCTGAATTTCGAGGAATAGTAAGTCCTGCGTACATCACATGTAAAACTGATAAAAAGATTGTAGGACGAAGTTATCTACATCACTTACTTAGATGTCGCAATTATATAAATGAATATAATCGTCTATCTTATGGTGTACGGATAGACCAATGGGATATGCGTTATAACGATTTCAAATATGTACCTGTTTTGCTTCCTCCGATGGAAGAACAAAAAGCAATTGCTAACTATCTCGATACCAAAACCGCTCACATTGACCGCATTGTCGAAATCACCAATACCCAGATCGACAAACTAAAAGAACTGCGCAAAACACTGATTAACGACGTTGTGACTGGAAAAATCAAAGTTGTATAAGGAAATGAAAAGATGAATGAACTACACCTGCAAGATAAGTTTTTGATTCCATTTATTAGAGAAGGTCTTGGTTACCGCGAGGTAAAAGCCAATACAGTAACAAACTCCCTGATTATAGAAGAAGACTTGCAGGAGTTTATTTCTCAAACCGAGCTGAATAAAAAACCATACGAAACCTTGTTGAAAAAATATAATGGCGACAAAAACAAACTGCTGCAAGACCTGATCGAACTCATCCAGGAGCGCAGCAGCAGCAGCCGTAATATGGCACTGTTCATCAATGCCAATAAATCCATTACCTTGAATGGAACTAAACTGTACCTGTTTTACACAAGCGACAGTGTAATTCATAACAATGCGCTTTTCGATGAGAATATTTTTTCAGTCATTCAGGAACTGCCTTATAAGTACAGCTATAACGGCAAGCAGATATTTTCTTTCCGACCAGATATTACACTATTTGTGAATGGCATTTATTTGGGTTATAGCGAATTAAAATCCAATTACACAAGTCAAAGTGCTCGCAAAAATGGACGTGGCAAGGTAATTAAAGATTATTTTGAGGCAATCAGAATTTATCATCAGCATTTTGACAGCAATGATATGCTGAGTAAAAAAGAGAAAGATTTCTATCGCAAAGATTTCTTGAAGATATTTGAAAAAGCAATTCACATCACCACTACTGATATTGGTGTAACTTTTGTTATTCGTACGATCTCCGATTATTTTGACGAGATACTTTTTACATGCCGTGAAGGTAAGTTTGACCGTGAAGAGATCGAGAAAAAAGCTAGTAGTGCATTTAAGCCTTATCCACTACTCAACCCCGATGCCGAGAAAAAAGACAAATTGAAAGAATTGTTTACTGTGCTCTATGGAAGGGATTTCATAGAAAAAGAGATTTTGTATTATAACTTTATTGAGCGTGATGTTTATTCAACTAAAAACGGTAAAGAATTAAAAAATGAACAAGGGCATTTGATCTCACCACGCCCCAAACAAAAGTTTGGTACAGATAAGATTATGGCCAAAATTGATGAGTTTTTGGCACACGAACAAGAAGACGACTATTTTGAAAAACTACTCGAAAAACAGCTGGTTGGAGTATCCGAAGCCAAGATAAATAAGTTGTTGAAAAAACGCAAAGCCTATTCCAACAATAAGAATGTTTATTCCTTGCTGATGCAGTATGCAGCGGGCTTTGGTAAATCCAATATTATTGGTTGGTCTACTTTGCAACTTAAAGACCTGCGTCGCGATGATGAGTATGTGTACGATAAAATCATGATCGTAGTGGACCGTTTACAACTGCGCAGTCAAATTAATTCTTTAATGCTCAACATGAACATTGACAACCGTATGTACGTTGAAGCCCGTAACAAAAAAACCTTCCAGGAAGCACTTGAATCCGATACTCGTTTGGTGATTGTTAATTTACAAAAATTTGGCTCTGTGCGCGAAATGCTGGATGACGAAGTGTTACAAAAACTTGCTGGAATGCGAATTGTGTTTTTGATTGATGAAATTCACCGATCCAATAGCGGTGACCAGCATGACGAGATGGTAAGTATCTTTGATGAGTTACAATCTCCCTTTGATGACAATACGCAATATTCTCAACTGCGCAAGAAGAAGAATCTGATAATCGGTTTTACCGCTACACCAGACGATCATACACTTGCTCGATTTGGTGAATTTAGCGGTTACGCCGAAAGCGAAAAACTGTGGCGACCCTTTGATTCATACACCATGAAAGAAGCAATTGAGGATGGTTACATTCTCAACCCGTTAAAGAATATCGTTCCCGTAGCATCTAAGATGTTGTTCGATCTGCCTACCAATCAGCTGGAAGGTTTTACTGAGAAAGAATACAAAGATGCACAGAAAAAACAGATTTATGAAAACCGTGATCGTATAGATGCAATTGCTAAATATGTGGCGGATTTGTTGGTAAAAGATGTATATCGCCAAATACACGGAACAGGTAAGGCAATGCTTGCTGTGTATTCCATTAAAGCTGCGATTGCGTATAAACAGGCAGTGAGCAAACATTTTAATGCCATGGTTCAAGAACCCAAATATGCAAAATACAGTGAGGCACCGATTCATATTGTGTATTCGAGAAATCAGGATGAACAAAGAGCCAGTGTTCTCAACGATGGTTTGACTGAAGAGAAGGTCATGCAAAACTTTGCGCTTAGTAAAAATGGTTTAATAATTGTGGTAGCAAAACTACAAACTGGTTTTGATGAAAAAAAACTGCATACGTTGTTTTTGGATAAAGAAATTAAAGGCATTAGTGCGATTCAGACCATTTCCCGTGTTAATCGCACCACCAAATACAAGAATGACTGTAAGATCGTTGATTTTTCTTACAACAATGTGAATGTACAAAATATCAAAGATGCTTTTGAGCATTTCTCTAATGTGGTTGTTAGTGACTTTGATCCCTTTGGTGATAAGAAGGTACTGGATATGTTATATGTAGAACTAAAAAAATCAGATAGTTTCGATAAGTTTTTTGGTGTATTCATGTCCATTTGCAATGATGAAACAAAGCGAGATGATCCTGAGAGTTATCTGGATTTTGAAAGCAGTTTACAAAAGTACATAGATGCAAATCCTAAGCGCACCGCTGACACTAAAGCCAAGGCAGCACAGTATTTCACAATCTTAAACCGTATTGAATATGTGATTGAGCTGGACGCAAAATACCGCGAGCCGAGTTTTTTATTCTTCTGGCGCAAGTTCAACACACTGTACAATATGATGCACCGTAGTGATACTATAAAAGATCCAATTGAGGTTTATTTCGACAATCAGATTGGTATTATTGAAGTAGAAACTAAAGACCCAAAGGAAAAGGAAAAGAAACCCATCAAAGTAGCAACAGGCAACGAACCAGGAGATGGTTATCAATTTGATATCCTTGCTATTATTGCTGCACGTAATGAACATGAGGCTAAAACGGCTTTACTTATTCAAGACTTTGAATCTAAAATTAAAAACTTTTTTGAATATGTACGAAATGAGAATGATGGTAAACGCTTGATTATAAAGATTAACTCAAATTCGTCAGAGTCTGAAATCTATGAGGACTTTGCTAAAATATATAGACGATACAAAGCACTCAACCGCCAGAAAGTCGGGGATTATTTCTTCAAAGAAATGGACGATTTGGTAAACAAGCTGTGTGATGACTTTCAATTTAGAGATTTAAAAACGTCTGAAAAAGTTAGTTACCCATAACTTTTTCTTTTTGTTGTCATCGCTCAAATAGTATTTACTACGATTCCTACAAAAGCAGGGATATGGTTCAGCATCTACACGATAACAGTGATGAAGATGAATGCATTATCTCTCGTTCCATGGGTATAGTCTATTTCTTCGATTCACATGTGCAGTCAATATCATAGTATGTTGTTTGCCAGAGATGGTAAACTTGTTTGATTGAAAATTTCCATAAATCTTTGTTCTTCCGTCTCTCTGGTACCAGTGTGTAGCAAAAGGTGAAAAAGTGCTAATATTTGCTATTTTGGCATGTTTCCAGGGGTACTTTTAATTTCATCAACACTTGTATCTGAACGTTTGACAGATCTTCGTCCATATTGATTTGATTACACGGTCCTAGTGAATGATGATTAGATCACATTCAAGTTCACTTGTATTCATCTTTTCAATTTTATTCGATAAGATTTTCTACTTTAAATATACTTTTTCGATCTTTAATATCTTCATGTCGTTTTCAGATTTCATTCATTTTTCAATTGTGCCCATATAAAAAAAGTAAGTTAAAAATTAAATGAACATATCATAACTTTTCGAAATGTTCATCTATATAGTTTTTAAATCCGAAATTATCAGGAATTGTGTTTTTTACAAGCTAATAATGAATAGTTCTTGGACTTTAAGCAATCGAGTTAACAAAATTGAGGCAAAAACACCAACAATGTTTGTTATTTTACAAAGCAATTGTAAAATAAGAGCACCAATGTACACATATGTACAATTTATTAAAGAAGTAAATTATTTTACTACCCCGCAGGATGGCGGTTTTAATACAATTGTTAATATGTTTCTATGCCCATTTATGTAAGTCAACGTCTACCCTTTGCAGTAATAATATACATAGAAACATATAGTATACAACCGATATTAATAGCCACTTTTGTTGATCGAGTTAACAAAATGAACAAAATTGTGTTAACTATCGGCATTTATATTCACAGTTCACGACCAATTTTGCTAAATCGGGGTCAGTATGCCGATTCCGAATTTGCCTATGTGTTTCTCATATTTCTTACCCCCTCTACCCCTAGGCGGTCGAAGGGATTTGGCTTATTCCTATAGTGTATGTAACAATTTGAGCGATAAAGTGCCTCTTGATGCCGATTTTTGTTAAAATTTTATCACAAAATAAGTATATTATATATATTCATTTTGCTACGGATTGTCCGATTTAGGATAACTCACTAGTCGGCGAACATATGAAACATTATTATGAAATGGCTTAAAAATATGATTTATTTTGTTAAAAATATATATAATATATATTTTAGTGTGGTTTTTACTTTGCCTTCAAACATGGTGCTAAAAATGAAATAAACATCTCTAATTATATTGATAAGACCCCTTCATCACTTCTAGTACTATTTAGTTATGATGTGTTACTGATTGATATGTTTCTTTTCAAATTATAACTAGATGTTTGGCACTATATCTCATCCTTCGAATAGGCTAACTCAACTTATTTTGAGTTGATCCATCCTTTGCAAGAAAGCATAATTTCAATTAAAATGGTTTCCTGAGTAGTATCTCCAATTTGACATTTCATCGATACTTTCTGTAATAGTAAATCGGGAATAGTTATTATTCCGTTTTCCCATCAGATTGCCAGCCATAGTGGTCGTTTGAACTCTATTATGCTGGAGATATATCCAAAAAGACAAGCTACTCATCAAATGTTGATGAAGTCGGTATTAGTTATGTTTTAATTGAAAAAATATGGACTAACTTCAAAAACGAGTGCTTTTGAGGCCGTAATCGATTGAAATTGATGCCAAGAGCATGTTTCTTGCTTTTATGATGAAATATTTTGAATCATCTTATTGGAATATCTCAGGAAACGTATCAAATTTGGATCATATCGCTGATACTCATTAATTTAGGTAAGGTTACATGTACAGGTGAAATTTACCTTAATAACATGGATTTTTTGTTAGTTTTTTCATTCTATGAGTTGAACAAGAAGTTTGATCATATGTGGAGAAATTATATGATTTACGGCTTAATTATGCAACATTCATGCCTCTGCTGTGAAAAATGAGCTAATTTACGGTACGTGAGAAGTAATCTATAGGTATATTCTTGGTTGTTCATATATTGAATCGTATGACTCACCCCAAATCACATTTAATATATATTAAGATAGTTGCTTAGGTGGAGAATCTTCCCCAACCTTTAAAGTATCTGAATTTGGTCCTTGAAGTTTTCCATTATGTGATCATATAATCCTAACCTGCACAGTATATCAATAATTTCCACAGAGTTCGAACAATCCATTATGTCAACCTCAGGAATACCATC
>Ga0255434_10054_pt1 | contig 12746 bp, 11 predicted proteins | sample ANMaggSeSYBR02J4_FD_182667 | JGI IMG/M metagenome (GOLD analysis project Ga0255434, IMG submission 182667) | Sediment cell enrichment communities from methane seep in Santa Monica Basin, California, United Staets - ANME aggregate JGI... | ecosystem: Environmental > Aquatic > Marine > Cold seeps >...
GTATGTCCCTTAACCTCAAAGTTGCACCCACAATGGAGAACCCGACTCCAGATTAAATGTGCGAATAAAAAGGCCGAGATAGCCGTTGACCAAATACGCACTATTAGCAAACAAAGATTTAAAAAGAAAATTGATAAATTATCAAAAATTAAAGCCGCTCAATTACGCAAGCTCATAACTGATATGTACGGCGAATAGCCTATGCACTGTTCCTGCAAAAATGAAAAAGGCTAAGCTATTTATTGCTTAACCTTTGTTTTCGATTGGCGTCCCCAAGGGGATTTGAACCCCTGTCGTCCCGTTTGCAAAACGGGATGTCCTGGACCTATTTAATAAAAAAAGCCTATAATTCCTCATAGGCTCTTGATTATTTCGGTGGCGTCCCCAAGGGGATTTGAACCCCTGTCGCCGGCGTGAAAGGCCGGTGTCCTGGACCAGGCTAGACGATGGGGACGCATGGTGGGCCGTGCGCGGCTCGAACGCGCGACTCTCTGCTTAAAAGGCAGATACTCTACCAGCTGAGTTAACGGCCCTATAAAAATCCGTTTATTTAACGATATATTTTACGATTGTCAACAAAAATAGTATCTAAAATATTTATTTACGCCAAAATTCCGGAACCAGAAAGATAATTACAGTAAATACCTCAAGCCTCCCTAAAAGCATGCATCATATAAGCAGCCATTTGCCCAGATACAGTATCTGCGCAAAATTATCTGCAGGGCCCACAAGCCCGAAACCAGGACCTATATTCCCAATGCATGCGGCAACAGCGCCTAAAGATGTCACAAAATCAACGCCTAAACCTGTAAGAAGAACAAAGCATAACCCTGAGGTATTTTACACATCCCCATGCCGAAACGCCTATAAACATTGGTTGGGTTGTTAAGCAGGAATTGAATAAACCGATATCAAAATTATGTCAAACTGCCTCTATATTTTAATAATTACAATGCATAAACAGATGACAACGAAGAAAACTATCCAATCTTTTCGTGATGACGAAAGTACCGGGTCTGTCCTGTTTTCAGAAAAACATCTCGCCTCCATTGCCAGTGCCAGGTCGTCTGCGCCTTCAAAAGTACGGCGGATAACCGGGATTAATAATTTAATCAGCCTGTATATTGGATTTTTTCTATTTTCGATACCCCTTGCCCGCTGTGCATCAGCAGTATCTTTTACCTGTTCATAAATAACAGGCATAAATCTCATAATCAGGCTCATCATAATTGCTATCCTTTTCCTGGGGATAAAAGGAAAAGGAATCAAAAACCATTCAACGGCAGCCTTTATTTCTGAAGGCCGGGTAGTTGAAACAAATGACAGGCTCAAAAGTACAACCAGTAAAAGACGCCAGCAGACCAGCAAGCCTTCATATACACCCTGTTTTGAAATAACGATAAACCGCCACTCGATAAGAGCTGATCCTGGAGTTGAAAATGCCCTCGCAAAAAACACAAGAAGGATTAAAATGAAAAAATACCTTAAGTCCTTTGAAGACGATATTATCGGAAAACGGATATAAACTAAAACTGATATAAGCACAAAACTTATAAAAAATAGTGCCGTAAATTCTGCTTTAATAACTGTAAAACTGATTAATATGAGAAAAAAAAGTTTAAAACGAACATCAAGCTTGTGTAAAATTGATTTTCCGCAACGATAGCTTAAAACCGTCAGCTCAGCCATGAAGCAACCTCCACCCCCAGTCGAGTAGCACATGGCGCTCTTACTCCAAACACCTCTGCTTCCTGCAGAAATTTGTCAGGCATCCCGTCTCTAACCACCTTTCCGTCCTGCATGATTAAAAGACGATTTGCATGGGCAATTACCTTTTCAATATCGTGAGTAGTAATAATGATGGTGTGGCCCGACTGATGCAAAGATATAATCTGTTCTAAAACCTGCCTGACACCTGGATAGTCAAGGCTGGAAAAAGGTTCGTCAAAAACTATAACTTTCGGCTCCATGGCAAGAATACCCGCTATTGAGAGTCGCCTCTTTTCTCCACCCGAAAGCAAATGTGGCCTTTTATCTGCATGCAGTGTCAAACCAACCAATTCTAAAGCTGTTGAAACTCTTTTTTCTATCTCCTGTCTGTCAAGACAGAGATTCTCCGGCCCAAAAGCAACATCAGCATATACCGTTTCTCCCACGATCTGGCTGTCGGCATTTTGAAACACCATGCCGACAATTTGCCTTGCTTTTTTAATATTGCGTGATACCTCAACTCCTTCTATTAATACCGCTCCCATAGTTGGCAGGAGAAGACCGTTTAAATGTTTTAAAAGTGTTGTTTTGCCACTACCATTTTGCCCTCCGATAACTATAAACTCTCCCTCATTTATTGAAAGGTTTATTCCGTCTATTCCGAGAGTGCCGTCCAAAAAACTGTGGCTCAAATTTTTTATCTCAATAATGTTCATTCAGTTCCTCATTATTACAGGCCGCAGTGACTTAGCAATAGTTGCAGCAGCCGCAATCTTTAATGCGTCACCGATTAAGAATGGATACATCCCAACAGCGAGAGTTTTTGCCAGAGTCATGCCTGTCAAGACTTTTAGCCATGTAACACCACATGCATAAATAATGACACATCCACAAATCATAGCAATTACATCATAAATCATTCTTTGTCCTGTTTTCTCCGCAATAAGTCCGGTTATAAAAACCGCTGGAAGATACCCCAAAATATATCCGCCCGTGGGACCAACAATGCGTGAAATTCCCCCAAGACCTCCGGCAAATACAGGCAACCCGCACACACCGGCTAAAACGTATACGCCGACACTTGCAAGACCCCACCTGCTCCCGAGCAAAAGCCCGGAAAGAAGGACAAACATGTTTTGAAGAATTATTGGAACCGGCCCTATCGGTATCGGAAAAAATGCACCGACCGCTGTTAATGCTGCAAGCAAGGATGCATATACTGTCATTCGAAGTTGAGGCGATTTCAAAAAGTCCCCTTTCGTCCGATATCTGCGTCAGGCTCAAATTTTAATCCTCGAAATACTCCATGTATTCCTGTGGTTAATCCGCCGGAGGCGGATCGCCTTCCTTGATCTCGAACAGATAAGCGCAGACTTCGAAATTGAACATTTTGAAACTGCCTCAATTGTATGGAAGTATTCATATTTTATGAAAACAATCCCCATATATGATTTTTTTAATCGTTCCGTCTTCAAGGCTTAGAATAAGTGCTCCGTTTTCATCCACATCAGTTGCAATCCCTTCTGTTACCTCATGGTTTGTAACTATTTTTACCTGCTGGTTGAGAGTTGCAGCATATTGCTTCCATTCGGGTATGACATTTTCCAGAGGCTGAAGATCAACTTTGTTTTCAAGTTCATTCAGAAACTCGTCAAGTAGTTTTTTCCTTGTAATCTGATTTCCTGTTATTTCTTTTAATGATGTTGCACCAGGCTCTTTAAGTGTTGGATCATTGTTAACATTGATTCCCAAACCAATATTTACAAACGTAACCATATCCGCCTCTGTTTCCATTTCAGAAAGCATACCTGCAACCTTCTTTCCATTCACAAGAATATCATTCGGCCATTTTACCATTGCATCAATATCGTATAATTTGCGCAGAACCCGAGCCAGTGTCATAGAAGCGGCAAAATTGATTCTCGAGCTTAATACCGGCGGGATTTGCGGCCTTAGAATAATTGTAAAATATAGACCACCTTTAGAAGAATGCCAGACCCTTTTTAACCGCCCTCTTCCCTTTGTCTGGCATCCTGCAATAACTACAGTAAAATCAGGACACCCTTTTCTTGCAAGATCTCTGGCGATGTCCATTGTAGAAGTCACTTCAGAAAAATATTGAATTTTTGATTCTCTTTCGGTAAATTCCCACGGAAAAAGTACGTCAGGAGATCCTGCAAGTTGATATCCATTTGAAGTGGTTATTATATCATATCCATATTCCTGAAGCTTATTAATATGCTTCCAGATTGAAACCCTTGAAACCCCAAGCTTGGAGCTTAGTTTCTCTCCTGAAACAACTCCCTTTCTTTCCTGTAAGATACTAAGAATACGTCCTTTCATCTCATCAATTATCCTTTTGGTTAACCCAATAGAAGTTATACGTTAACGACAATTTCATCAAGTGTCAACTAAAACAATTTAAGTAAAACTTTACATAAAATTATGGTATTTTTTTCTATATTAATATATTCTATTACCTATTTAAAATACCTTCTGTTTTGCGATATTTAAATAACTATCTTAATAACTTGACAATTATTCATATTTATTATCTTTGGCATGAAGTTTGCTTCGATTTATCGGGAAAAAGTGCCGTTTCGAAGTCTGCGCTTATCTGCAAAGGTCTCTTATCATAAAAAGGTTTTCCCTTGATAAACACATTAAAACATAAAACATTAAAACATGATAATGACGGAAGACGTTCAGGAACTGACCGGCGGGAGTTTACTTATTCTGATTACACGCCGGAAAGAAGGTCATCCAAAGACCGCAGAAGCGGATTTGACCGCAGAATCAAACTTTTCATTGACAAAATAACCATAGACCGCAGAGAACATTTTGATAATGTCTCATTATCTCCCTGTTGAATCTGTAAAATGACTCTAAAGACCTCGCAGAGGAACAACTATGATGCTGGAAGGTACCCCGAAACCTGTTATTGTCAAAATGGTAGATGGAACAAAGGCAAGAGGTTCTATTTTCGTTTATGAAGGAAAGCGAATAAGCGATATTATTAAAAATGCTGATAAATTCATCGTCCTTTACGAAACCTCAATAGCCGGTTTTCGGGATAAAACGGCTATTTTGAATAAAGCACAGATATTATATATAATTCCGGAAGATTGATCGATATTTTTAACACAATGAGGCCTTTGAAAAATGGTAATTTTGCAAAGGCCTCTTATAACCTTTCCAATAACTTATAATGTATATTGTCGAACCCGCCGTTGGACATAATCAAGATAAGATCACCCGGTTTTGCTCTATCCACCAGAAAATCAATAATCGATTCTGTGTTCGGAAAAAAGTAAGCATCCTTTCCCCGGTTTTTCAGGTCATCCACCAGCTTTTCAGATGAAAACCGCTCAGCATGAGGAATCTTTTCAAGTAATGGTGGTTTGCGGATACATATAAGATCCGCCGATTCAAAAGAACCTGGATAAATATTCTGAAAAACCTTTCTCATGCTGGAATGTGTCCTTGGTTCAAAGACTGCAACAATGCGCCCTTCTGTATATAGAGGCTTAACAGCACTTATCGTCTCTCTTACTGCAGTTGGGTGATGGGCAAAATCATCCATAACCGTTATCCCTCTTTTTATGCCACGAACCTCCTGCCTTCTTTTTATGCCCTTAAAGGTTTCAAGAGCCCCGGCAATGACTTCACATGGTATATTCAACCTGTCGGCAACGGCAATGGTTGATAAAATATTTAACAGGTTGTGCATGCCGATAAGGTTTGTCTTAAAGGTTCCAAAGCCCCTTCCCTGCTTTAAAACCTCAAAAAAGGTCCGCGGAGGGTCTATGGATATATTTAGTATCCGCCATGTTGAATCCATATCCTGGCCGTATCTTTCAACCCTGCATTCCCTGCCTTTTATAAGTTCCCCTACATTTTTATCGCCATCAAACGCAACAAGGGTGCTTTTTTGTGCAATTGAAGATATAAACCTGTCAAAGGTTTTTTTAACATGATTCATATCTTTAAATATATCCGCATGGTCGAATTCAACGCTGGTAAGTACTGCAATGTATGGATCATAATGTAAAAATTTCGGCCCTTTATCAAAAAAGGCCGTGTCGTACTCATCACCCTCGATGACAATATGCTCGCCTTTTCCAAGCCGATAGTTGCTGTCAAAGTTTTTTAATAATCCTCCTATCATGAATGTGGGATCAAGACCTGCTTTATAGAGTATCCATGCAAGAATAGAAGATGTTGTCGTTTTACCGTGCGTACCAGCAATTATTACCGGCTTTTTTCCTGCTGCAACAAACCGGTTTAAAGCCTGGGGCATGGAACAAAAATAAAGCCCCATTTTATCTGTTTCAACAACCTCGATGTTATCTTTTGAAACTGCATTTCCAACCACTACAAGATCTGTATCGTGGGTGATATTTTTTCCGTTAAAACCATCGGCAACCTTTATGTCTTTCTGTGCAAGAAAGCTGCTCATGGGGGGGTATATTTTCCGGTCAGAACCCGTTACTTCAAAACCCATATCCTTTAGCATGCTGGCAAGCGCTCCCATACCTGTACCGCACACTGCAATCAGGTGAATTTTTTTAACATGTTCCGGAATTCTATTTTTACTTAAATCCATTTATGATAAACTCCCTAATACTTTTGCTGTTGTTAAAATGTTACATTTTACAAAAAAGTTTTCAAGAAATCATTGAATTATCTGTTTTTTTAATTCATAAACAAAAACAAGGATGGCAAAATATGGACAAAGAAATTAAAAAGGTTTTAAAGGATTTCTCCAAAGGTTCAGGGCGTATAACTGTCCTAACCGGAGCCGGCATCTCTGCGGAAAGCAATATCCCTACTTTTCGCGGGCCCGAGGGATTCTGGACAGTAGGTTCGAAGGAATACCATCCCCAGGAAATGGCGACATACCAAATGTTTATGCAAAATCCTGATGAAGTCTGGAAATGGTATTTGTATAGGCTCGGTATCTGTAGAAAAGCCGACCCGAATAAAGGCCACCTTGCTTTAGTGGAAATGGAAAATTTCTTTCAAGACCGTTTCACATTAATCACGCAAAATGTTGATGGACTGCACCTGCGTGCAGGAAACAGTTTAGAAAACACTTATCAGATACACGGAAATATTTTTTTTACACGCTGCGCTTATGAATGCACTTCAACTATTTACCCTATCCCTAAAAATCTCCGGGCAATAACAAAAGGTGAAGACCTTGACGAATCACAGAGAAAACTACTATTATGTCCTGATTGTGGAAGATACGCCCGTCCCCATGTATTGTGGTTTGATGAAGCCTATAATGAAAATTTTTATCGTTATCACAGCTCTATAAATGTTGCCGGCCAGACTGAATTGCTTATAATTGTCGGAACATCAGGTGCAACAAACCTGCCCAACATGGTGGCCCGGGAAGTAAAAAATCATAACGGGATCATCCTGGATATAAATATCGAGGAGAATCCGTTCTCAAATATGGCCTTAAAAAGCGAGAGGGGATATTTCATCAAGGAACCGAGCAGTACTGCGCTACCCGCAATAATGGAAATATTTAAGACCTGAGCTCACCAAAAACCTCCTCTGCTGCCTTAATTGTCCTATCAATATGTTCGATTGTATGTGCCGAAGAAACAAAAAGAGCCTCGAACTGAGACGGAGCAAGATAAATTCCTTTTTCCAGCATCCCCTTATAATAGGCTGAAAACATCTTTAGATCACTTGTTTTTGCCTCTTCAAAATTATTAACCTTTTTATCTGTAAAAAAGAGCCCCAGCATTGAACCGACCCTGTCCACAGAGACCTTTATATCTGCTTGTTTTGCGGCTTTTTCAAAACCTGCGGCAAGTCGCTCTGACTTTTCGTCGAGTTTTTCATAAAAACCGGGCTTTTTTACCTGTTCAAGTGTTGCAATACCTGCCGCCATAGCCACAGGATTGCCGGAAAGTGTCCCGGCCTGGTATATAGACCCTTGCGGTGCTATTTTTTCCATGATATCACGCCTGCCGCCATATGCTCCCACCGGCAAACCTCCTCCGATAATTTTTCCAAAACAGGATATATCAGGAATGATCCTATATAATGACTGTGCACCACCATATGCCACTCTGAAACCGGTCATAACCTCGTCAAATATAAGCAAACTGTCGTTTTTCTTCGTCAGCTCCCTCAATACTTTTAAAAAATCGTCAGCAGGCCCAACAATTCCCATGTTCCCTGCAACAGGCTCTACAATGATACAGGCAATCTTTTCCCCCTGCTCTTCCATGATTTTTTTCACACAATCAATATCATTATAAGGAAGCGAAAGAGTGTGTGCGACAAATGATTCCGGCACACCGGGGCTTCCTGGAATGCCCAGCGTGGCAACCCCGGAACCTGCTTCCACAAGAAGTGAATCCGCATGCCCATGGTAGCATCCGTCAAATTTGATTATCTTATCCCGCCCGGTAACCCCGCGGGCAAGCCGTATTGCGCTCATGGTGGCTTCCGTACCGGAATTCACCATTCGTACCATCTCAACCGATTCAACCGCTTCAATAACAAGTTCGGCAAGCCTGACTTCAAGATCGGTTGGTGCACCGAAACTGGTACCCCGTTCCAGAACATTCGTGATAGCTTCAATAACCGCAGGGTGCCTGTGCCCCAGAATCATAGGTCCCCATGAACCTATATAATCGATAAAACTGTTACTGTCTGAATCATAAATCATGCATCCGTCAGCGTGATCTATAAAAAGTGGCTTTGCCCCAACCGACTTGCATGCACGTACAGGGCTGTTTACACCCCCGGGGATCAAACCCAAAGCCTTATTAAAAAGTGCATCTGATTTTTTACGATTCATTTTTTAATCCTTTCCTTTCTATTTCCAAATCTGTTGACATTTCTATTGATAAGGGTAAAAAATATCTTAAGCGTTCACGGAACGCTGAAAATAGAAATTGGAAATTTGGCCTTCATGCTTTTGTACTGTTTATGAACGCATTCAACTCGTAAACTCGTTTCATCTCTCCCGAATTTCTACTTTCCAATTTCAAGTTTCAAGCCGTGAACGACTACCGAATATCAAATGGAATATACATAGTTTTTTAAACAATGTAAATAGTGCCATTCATTGCCAAATTTAACGCCAACTCGTAAAGTTGAATATATGAGTTGATTGATTTTTGCATTGTCTGCCCGAAGGGCTTGTGTTTATTTCTTTTCGCCCCTCTCAGCGAAAAAAAATAAGATAAAACTCTCTGCGTGCTCTGCGTCTCGAAAGAGGGGAGCGAATGGGCGGTTATATAATAGTCTCCGAATAGATACAAAGAGGTTTTATAAATGGGTCAACTAAAATCACCAAAAAAGCTCGCCAAATTTATTTCCTACATGCTGGGACGCAGGCCTGATGAATTCGGACTGGTGCCGGATACTGAAGGGTTTGTCAAAATTAAGGAATTATTAAAGGCAATTTGTGAAGAAGAAGGCTTAAGATATGTACGCAGGTTCCATATTGACGAAATCCTTATTACCCTACCTGACCCGCCCATTGAAATTTCAGACAACCTTGTCCGTGCAAAATCCCGTGAACATCTGCCGGAGCGCATACCGGCATCTAATCCTCCCAAACTCTTGTACACCTGCATAAGAAGAAAAGCGCATCCCTTTGTCATGGATAAAGGGATATTCCCCTTAGGCCGCGGGCATGTTATTCTTTCATCTGAAAAGGAACTGGCTGAAAAAATGGGAAACCGAATAGATCATACCCCGGTGCTCCTTACCGTTCAAACCCAAAAGTCCGGTAATAATGGTGTTGTATTTTTTAAGGCAGGAGATTTGCTTTTTATTGCGGACACCATACCCGTTGGCTGTTTTACAGGTCCTCCCCTGCCAAAAGAAAAACCTGAGGTTAAAAAAGAAGACACTTCCAAAAAAGAAAAACCAAAAAGCCTCCCAGGCACTTTTTTAATGGATTTGTCTGATGAAAAGGATCGGAATAAAAGGTCCAAACACGAAAGAAAACGAAAAGAGATCGCCTGGAAAAAGAACAGAAAAAAGATGAAAAGGAAAAAAGAAAATATGTGGGAGATATGACGAACTCTCACCTTTATAGAAACCTAACGATTTTTCTTGCTGTTATCCACCTTGATTATCCGGTCTTTTTTATCAAAAAATAAATTGACAGTAAGTTTTAAAACTGGTACCAAACTTACCGTTTATTTGCATACCTCACCGGGCCGTTAGCTCAACTAGGCAGAGCACCTGACTCTTAATCAGTAGGTTGAAGGTTCGATTCCTTCACGGCCCACCAGTAACATCAAGGCTTTCAGGTTTTTATGCTTGAAAGCTTTTTTTGTTTTTTCTTCAAATCTGTTCAAACTATATTTTTTTGTGAACAAAATGCGAACAATTTTTATTATTGTTCGCAAAAGATCAGTTGGCATAAAAATTGTTTTGGGGAGTCTATTAGACCCCCCATTTTAAAAGTATTTGAAAAGGCTCCAGGTAATCTTGGGGCCTTTTTTGTTTGCACGATAGCATCAAAAATAAAGGAGGTGGTTCAACGTAATCTGATAAAATAATACAATTGGTAGTAAAGGATAAGGTGAGCCAACCCAGAAAAAGGGTTGGCTTTTTTATTTGGAGCGAATTTTCATATCAGAGAGGAAATATAATAATGAAAACAAAAAAAATTAAAATAGGTGAAATAATTGTTGATGATAATATTCAATCTCGTACCGGATTAAATGGGCATATTATAGATGAATATGCTGAAGAAATTAAGTTAGGAGCTCAATTCCCTCCGGTAGATTTGTTTTTCGATGGTAAACTCTACTTTTTAACCGATGGGTTTCATCGTTATCAAGCCTTTAAAAAAGAGAATAAAACCATAATACCATCTATTATTCATAAAGGCAGCCGTCGAGAGGCAATCTTGTATTCAGTAGGAGTTAATTCCCAACATGGAATTCGTCGAACCAATATGGATAAACAAAGAGCTGTTTGCAAACTCCTGAATGATGGTGAGTGGAGCCAATGGAGTGATGGAGAAATTGCGAGACGATGCTCAGTTTCTCAAGCTTTCGTAAGCAAGCTCCGACGTGAATTGACTGAAAACGGTTTTGAGTCACCATCAAAACGCAAAGGTGCTGATGGAAGGATTATAGATACAACCAAAATTGGAAAAGAATCAAAGGATTCCAAGGAGGAAACATCATCTGAAACCACAGAAGACCAGGCACATATTAATGAAAGTTCGGATGATAAGGACAAAGAGGATCAGCCTGAAACTGTTAATGTTGATATGGATTTCTCAGAAGAACCCAGTTCACCCCAGAGCGCAAAAACAACTGAATCTTCTAATGATGATGAGAAGGGTGAAGATAATGAAATAATATCTGAAGAAGAAATAGAAGACCTTTTATCCCAAATTAAGAATTTGAGCTATGACCTTTCTTCTGCAATCGCCGAAGTTAATAAAATCCTTCCTCAAAAAGGCACAATATCTCAAAGTATTCAGGATCAACTTATAAAGTCAATGGAGAAGATTAATAGAACTTGGACATCATATATTACTGCTATTGACGATATAATTGATGACCGAAAATAGTTCAAAATTTAAATATTTTTTAAATTCCAATTAACAATCGTCAAGGATGTTTCAAAAGAAAGGGCATTGGTAGTTTTTGGGATGGGACGGCGTCATTTACAAACTTCCATCCACTACCAATGCCCAAATCTATATTTTCGGGACAAATTTTCATAAAATACAATTATTAAAAAAAGGAGTTGAATTGTGAAAAATATATTAACCTACGGCCCAGTGATCAGTTTATATGCGCGATCTGTTTTGAAAACCTATCCTTCTAAATTTCATAACGCTACAAAGGAAAGAACAAAATCATTGAAAGGCCCAAAAAATATAATTGAAAAATATGTATATTGTGATAGCGGGGGGTTCCAAATTTATGAAATTGAAAAGAACCTCAGGAAAAAGAAGAGTACCAAAAAATGGGGTATTATACCTGGGGTGGGCACTAAAGACTCTAAAAAGCGCCTAATAATTGACCCCATTGATGTATGTAGAATATACGGTCGGATGCATATAAAATACGGATTTACTGTTGATATTCCTCTTTGTGAAAATGCCACTTACCAGGAGTCTAAGGAAAGTCTTGATCAGTCTTTTAAATGGGCAAAATTGATGTTTCATTTTCAAAAAAAATATTGCCCCAAAACTAATCTGCTTATCCCTTTGCATTATTTCACAAAACAAAACCTATATGATTCATTTGAGATAATGTCCACTTTAGATCCTTATGGTTATGCCATACCTGCCCGCAGTACTGATAATTATGATGATTTTGTATGTCTCGCGTATGCCATGTGCTTTTTATATCACAAGGGAGTTAATCATTTTCATTTACTGGGCAGCTCTCGAACAGAAATAATTATACTTGGAGCAGTTGCAATTGCGCTTAAAATGTTTGACCGGGTTTCATTTGATTCAAGGAGTTGGAATACGGCTACATATGAAAACCCAAACCGCTTCCCAAAATATTTTGATCCTAAAACCCTTAAGCAAATCTGTCCTTCGGGTGAAAAAAAAACTCTTCTTTTACCAAAATCAATAAGGGAAAAAGTACTAAAAAAAGAGATTGGCGGTTCATTTGATTCACGAAGATACCTTATATTACTTCACAACATTATGGCAACTCAGGAGTATGCCCAACAAATGGTTAGAAGAGCACAGGATATAGATCGATTGAAAATATATATTAAAAATGAACCACAATTAAGATTACAAAGGGACAGGCTAATAGCAGCCATTGATCTTTTACGGAAGACCAGTAAAAAAGGGTATCCTTTTGTTGATTCGTTGTATGGTTACCTCTGGCTGTAGGATGGGATATTCTCTTCCATTTTAGTTTTTTTGGGTTTTTTAAACCCGATTATCGGCTTTTCCGGGTAGATAACCCATTACATTAACCATCTAATATCCTTATATAATATATATATATTATATTATAAATAATTACTATTACGTTGCTGTATTACTGATATACCTG
>Ga0255434_10055_pt1 | contig 12709 bp, 7 predicted proteins | sample ANMaggSeSYBR02J4_FD_182667 | JGI IMG/M metagenome (GOLD analysis project Ga0255434, IMG submission 182667) | Sediment cell enrichment communities from methane seep in Santa Monica Basin, California, United Staets - ANME aggregate JGI... | ecosystem: Environmental > Aquatic > Marine > Cold seeps >...
GATCTCCGTCGATGAACGCGTATAGCCAATCCGTTGTCGGGCACGAGGCCGTGCCAAAGAACACGTCGAACCCGCGATCGATGGGGCCGTCGGTGATCCGCCGCGAGTAGTCGATCCGTTTGACCGCCTCCAGCCCGTTCTGGCAGATCGGCTCGCCGTCCTTGTCGTAGAATGTCAGGCCCACGTGCCACTTGCCCGAGCAGGCGGTGGCATAGCCTTGGTCGCGGAGCATTTGCGGCAGGGTGAGCCGACCTTCCTCGATCAGGCACGGACCACCGGCGCCCGTGAAGACTCCTCGCATGCCGTTCCGAAACGCCATCCGGCCTGTCAGCAGGCTGTAGCGTGTCGGTGTGCATACGGTCGACGGGCTATGGGCGTCCGTAAAACGCATGCCCTGGGCGGCCAGCCGATCGATGTTGGGGGTCGCGACCTTGCACTCAGGGTTGTAGCAGCCCACATCGCCGTAACCCAGATCGTCCGCAAGAATGAAGACGATATTGGGTCGCTCCGCCGCAGATAGAGGCGAGGCGAAGATTGCCAACAACGCAACGAAAGCAAGGAATCGGAGCATGGTTGTTGTCCTGACTGCTACGGTGTTGTCTGCGTCTTCCGTTCGGTAATCGGGTACCAATCCGCAATTCGCTTTGCAAGGCGGGCAACCACCTCGGGATGATCGGCCGCCAGGTTCTTCTCTTCAGCCGGATCGGCAACGAGATCAAACAGTTGCGGACCCTTCTCGGTACGCGGATGAGTGCTCTGGTAGCGGTTCACTTCACCGTCGTAGGTCAACAATAGTTTCCACTTATCCTCGATGCACCAGCGGAAGAGCAGGGAAGCTTCGGGCTTGGCGATGTCGGCAATGTCGTGGGCAAAACTTTCGCCGAAGATCGCATCCCGGTTGATCTTCTTCCCCGACTCCAGATTCGGCAGGAGATCGAGGCCCGGCAGGTCCTTTGGCATTCGAGCCCCGGCCGCCGCCAACATCGTAGGAACGAGGTCGATGCTGCTGACCAGTTCGGGCCGGTCTGCCGCTTTCAGCGTCCCTGGCCAAGAGAACATGATCGGCGTGCGGACGCCGCCCTCATAGGGCGTCTGCTTGGATCGAGGTGCGTAGCCGCGACCGGCGGGATTCTGGATCCAGCCGTTGTCGGTCACGTAGACAACCAGCGTGTTGTCGCGAACGCCCTTCTTGTCGAGATGCCCCAGCAGTTCGCCGCACGTTTCGTCGAACCACTCACACATGGCATAGTAGCGGGCGATCGAAAGCGGCCGGCCTTCCTTCTCGTACTTCTTCAGCAACCGCTCGGGCGGATTGTGGGGCGTGTGGGGCAAGAACGGGGCGTACCACAGGAAGAACGGCTTCTCCTGCTCTACCGCCATGTCCACAAACTGCGTGACCGGTTCCATTCCCTCCCGGCCGATCTTGAGACCGTCGTCGCCGTGGCGTCCGCCCGGTTCGGGGAAGCCGCGGGTCATGCCGTGGGTGAAGCCGCCGTGGGAGTAGCTGCCCTCCCACCACTTGCCGCTCTGGTGGCAGAGGTAGCCTCGCTCGGCCAGCAACTCGGGCAGCGTGTCGAACTGCTCGATATAGGTGACCAGCTTTGCTCGCCGCTCGGCATAAAGCTCCGACTTTGGATCGGCATACTTGGGCGAAGGATCGTTCCCGGTGACGCCGTGCCGGTGGGCGTAGTGTCCCGACGCCAGCGTCATCAGCGAAGGCCGGCACAAGGCCGTCGGCACATAGCCTCGCCGAAACACGATACTCTGTTCCGCCAGTCGATCGAGATGGGGCGACTGAATCGCCTCGTGCTCCATGAAACCGAAGTCAGTCCAGGCCTGGTCGTCGGAAAGGATGAGCACAATGTTCGGTCTTGATTCGTCCGCAGCCAGGCAGATCGAACCCAACGCAGGCACAACCAATAAGGCAACCAACAGAATTTGCAAGTATCGCATGGCAGTCTCTCTTCCTGATCAGCGTCAATTAGCGTGAATTAACGGTTCCAAATAGTCGACATCGGCGTTACGGCTGACGCAACATGAGTTCCTCAATCGCGGCCGCGACCTTCTTCGGATCCATTTTGCGAACGAGGAAAGCATGCGGCTTGTCGGGCGACTTGCGCCACTCGTTCGAGCCGTCATCGTTCACGTGAAGGTAACCTTCTGTCTCCAGATCCCAGTAGTCGTCCAGTCCGCCGTCCAAGCCGCGAACGGCATACAAGACGGCCGTTTGATCCCAACTCTCGCGATGTTTCAGGCCATTGAATAATTGATAGGCTCGTCGCACGGGGGATGTCTCCGGCACGCGATTCAACGCGGCTCCGGTCATGATCTCCTTGCCGATCTCGAACCCGCTGAACACAATCGGCGTCGGCCAGTGCCGGATCGCGTAGGCCGCGGCCGCGCCGTCGTTCACCAGGTTCGCTTCACGACCCGCCGGGATCTTGCCGCCCATGCAGACCCACACTTTGACTTTTCGCCGGACCAGCTCTTTGCCGTCCAAGTCGCTGTGTGCATCCGGCGCCGACTTCAGCAGGTTCGCGAAGTTTGCGAGTTGCCCCACGCTGACCATCACGACAGCGCCGTCAGGTTGCGTGGACAACACGTCCCGGTAGAGCAACGTGGCGTCGGGAGCATCTGCGGCCGACTTCAACCCTCGGGGGAACTCCTTGGCAATCGATTCCGCGTACCGCGACTTCCTGTCGTGTGCAGGACCTCGCACCATGCCGATCGGAATGTCAGACCGGCGAAAGTACGTATTCAGCGCGTCAAGGCACAGCGGACTCCAGGGGTTCTTCCCCGACATGCCCATGGCCAAGACCGTCACCTCGCCTTCATCGGCCAGGGCGTGCAGCACGGCAACCGTTCCCACGTCATCCACGTCGCCCATCATGTCGGTGTCGAAAATGAGACGGACTGGTTGAATTTCTTCTGCATTGGAAACAACCGTCGAGAGAGCCATGAACAGGAGAGACAGGACAAGCAAGAAACGCGGCATTCGGGGGCTCCTGAAGTCAAAACTGCTGGGTCGGCAACTCTCTGGCCGAGTAACGCATTACACTCCGGCATGGTCGGCAAGTCAAGCTACTTCGCTTCCGCTGCTCCGAGGCAGAGGAGCTGTCCGGAAGTGGTCGACATGTAGAGGCGTTCGCCGGCAAGGGCCATCCCGTCCAGTATGGGCGGGGCGTCCAGGTTCTTCTGAACACGGATCTTGCCGTCGGCGGTCGAGACGACCAGGAGCATTCCGCCGCGGCGTCCCTCGTAGGCGGCCCAGGGGTCGTTGTCCGGCAATTCGTCCGGCGTACCCGCTACGAGCAAGGTGTCGCCGGCAAGAACCATGGCGGTGGGCCGGGTCGCGATCTGGATCGACCAGCGGTTCTGGGGACCGCGAACCTTGGGCGTATCGGATCCGCCGCGCGGGGTCGGTGCCGACTTCAATGGAGGCCTCGGCGTGATGCCGGCGACGCGGGGCGGTTTTCTGGGCTGATCTTCCACCAGGTCGACGGAAAACAGTTCGAACCCATTCGTCCCGGGCGTGAAATGTCCACCGGAGGCTCCGACCTTCTGCCGGGCGCGGACTCCGCAGATTCCGGTTTCGTCGAAGACGAGGTACTCGGCCAAGGGAACGCCGCCCAGAAACCATCGCGTGCGGTGGAACCAACTCTCGTCGAGCATGCCCGCGCTGGCTCTCAGGTGTTGTGGCATTCGTTGAGGCTGCTCGGTTCCGAGCAGCGGCCGGTGACGCAAATAGATGCCGCCATCGTGAGCGACCAGCAGATCGGAGAGGACCCCCGTGTCAACGGTCTGGTCACGCCCCCAATCGACGTCGAGATCGTGCTCCGTGCGGATTCGCTCCTGTGCAACCACGTCCCCTGTTTCGACATCCAAGGCCCAAACGAAGATGCCTCCGTCGAGCAAGGAAGAGCGCCCGGCCGTGAAGTAGGCAGTATCGTCACGCACGAGAATGCTGCCGTGAACGGGCCAAGCAGATTCGAGCCTTCCGAAGGCAGAAACGATCCGATCATGAGGAGCGGCACGAAATCGCCAAATTGACTCGCCGTCATCGGCACGGAGACAATACGCGTACCCGTCGGCCGCTCCAAAAAGAACTCGACCTTCGTGCATGGTCGGTGGCGTATCGATCGACCCTCCCGCGGTGAAACGCCACTGCTCCGTTCCACTGGCGGCGTCGAGAGCGACGACTTGGCGACAATCGGCCAGTGCCACGACCACTCGGCCTTCGGCGACCACGGGGCTGGTCAAGCGCTGGCCGAAGTCAACCTGCCACACCGCGCCGAGCGCATCCGGAACGGCAGCAGCCGATCGGCCACTGCGCTGCACGTCGTGGCGGTAAGTAGGCCAATCTTCCGGTTGCACGGCGGTCGCCTCGATCTTCGCTCCGTAGGCCGGACCTTTCTGCAAACGACTTGCGGAGGCCTCTGGCGGTTCGTTTGAGGCGGCGGGCAGAAGTCCAAGAAATCCGTTGAGTTTGGAGGTGATGTAGCAGTCGCACGGGTGAGGTGTTGCGTAGACCATGCCGTTGCACGGCATGGCCCCAAGTCGGCACGTGCCGCGGACCCAATGATTTCGGTCAATCGCCGCCGAATTGAGATCGATGAACTCGAGTCCGCGAAAACTCGTCATGAGGAAATTCTGCGTGGCCTTGTTTCGGTAGCAGCGGTGATGATGGCCGTTATCGAAGGCTTTGGCATTGGAGACTTTTCGCTTCACTTCTCCCGTCTGTCGATTGAGGCCGAAGTAGAAGTCGTCCTTGAATCCGCTGACCCAAACGAGGTCGTCGATCACAAACACGTCGGCCGGGTGTCCCCATCCCCACGAGGAACACTCGCGATTCCACAGTTCCTGACCGGTCTCGGCCGAAAAAGCATGCACTTTCCCGCGAATCTCGCGCCAATCGATGCGACGGTCCGGATCGAGCTGGGCAAAGAACACGACCCCGTCATGATAGACCAACGAGCACATGTCGGTGATCCGTATGTCATAGCGCATCCGGTGTTCGTCCACCTCGGGGCGTGGCACTCGCCAGACCCGGCTGCCGTCATTCAGGTTCAGACAGACGATTTGATTGCCGTCGACGAAGCACACTCGATCGTCGCCGGCGACCATGCTCAGATGGCTGATCCGCTCCATGGGCCCCGTTTTTGACCGCAACCCCACGTAGTCGCCAGTTTTCCACTTCATCTCCCCCGACGACCGATCGATGGCTACGACCCATTTCTTGACAGGTGGTGGACTATCGCCGGCCTTGTCACCGGGCCCTTGCGGTCCCTGGTTGACGGCCACGATCAGCGTGTCGCCGACGCAGAGGATCTCATCGGTGTTCTCCGTGCCTTCAAAGGTCCGTAGCGTCTCGCCGGTTCGCGCATCGAGTTCCACAAGGGGAGCGTTGAAGCCCCGCGTGGCGTAGACACGATCGCCCACGGCCACGAGCCGGCGCGGCATATGGGTCGGGACCGTGAACCGAACCTTGTATTGAGTGGCCCAACTTCGCCAGCCCCATTCGTCGATGGGGCGACGCCAGAGTTCCATCCCGTTGAAGGCATCCCGCGCCACGAGCCACCAGTTGTCGGGCGCGGCGCCCGACATGCTCGCCGGAGCTTCATCGACAATGGCAAAAAGTCTCCCACCCGCCGAAACCATGGACGTAACGCTTGGGGGCGTGTCATGAGAGCGAGACCAAAAAGGCTCGGCGATCCACTTGAACCGCCGCGGAGGGCCGGCCATGTGGTCGTCTGCCACCGCGTTTCCGTCAGGCCCGTGCAGCCAATGAGTCCACTGGTCGATATTCTTAGGCCACGGTTTGACTCGTTCCTTCCAGCCGTCGCCCGAGCGCGTGAGTGAAATTCCACCCGGTACGAGAACTCGGTCAATCTCTTCGCGGGGCACCAGGTCCAGATCTTCGATCACACACAGGTTGACCATGTTCTCGGCGTAGGGCAGACGATCGGCCGTGTGGCGATCGATCCAGACCCGGGCCGAGAGCTTTTGGCCACGGACCCAATCGTTCGCCGCGGCAACGTTCTGCCCCCCCGAATCCAGGCCATGTACACGGCACTGGTTTCGGGTTGCCAGCTTCGTCGTGAGACGTCCGTTGCCGCAACCTAAATGGACAATCAATCCGCCGGCCAGACGATCCTTATGAGCCAATGCATCGAGAGTGGCCCGATCCGCCTCGGTTGCGACGACAACGCCGGATAGGACCAGAGTCAGCAGGCTCGCCATGGATAGGGAACTGCATCGTTGTCACTATCCGGTGCTCTCTGCTCTCGAACACCAGTTCCCACCGGAGCCCTCGCACAAAGGAGATAGCGGACTGAGCGTGATCGTCTTCCTGGCACGGGCCGAATTGATTTCTTCCTGCTCTGGCTGACTAATACCCCCCATATTGCGGGAGGCTATTGACTTGGGGCGGTGGGGAGGTCATGGTCTTGTCAGGAATCGGGGAGCGGCGGACTATGGACTTGTGAAGGCCCAGATCGGGGCATACGAAAATTCACTCAGAATTGGGAGACGATGAATGACCAGGCCATTGGGATTGGTGTTCATGATCATGTTGATCGCAGCGGGATCAGCACCCGCTGCCACCATCACAACGTACTCAACGCGGGCTGCCTTCGATTTGGCAGTCGCCCCAACGACTCTTGAGGATCTGAACTCTCAAACGCCCAGCGTCTCATTCATTGGGACCGCACTAGATCTGGGCCCGTTTGAGGTATTGCTGACGGGCTCGGACGTTTTCTTCGGGGAAATCGAAGCAGGCACTGGCCCCAATAACATAGATGGCACTACCTACGGCAATGTCCTTACATCAGATTCTTGGGGCGATGTCGTGTTCACTTTTGATTCTGCTATCACAGCCTTTGGCCTAGACGTAGACGCCTGGAACGACTACTTTATTCGGACGACTGTGAAGGCAGATGGAACTAACGTACCAGTAACAGCTCAAGTTGGCGTAGGTTCGCGTTTCTTCGGGTTTAGTTCAGATGTGTCGTTTACCGAAGTTCGATTCGTTGGTGGAAATGGAGATGGCTGGGGATTCGACAACATCGCATTCACGGATACTTCCGTCCCCGAACCGTCCTCCCTCGTCCTCTGGGCAGGCTTGGGCGTGATGGGGCTGATTGGTGCTAGACGACGCAAGCGAGCCGCGTAGCTCATTCAGTTGTCAAAGAGCAAATCTCACAAGCCCGTGTCGGGGTAGCCCGCTGCGGGCTTTCCTGGTTCTTGCCGAACGCTACATCGGAGATGGTGAACTCTGCTCCTTATTGAACACCTGTTCCCACGCATGACGTTCCGGGGGTTTCATTGGCACAACTGGCACAACCAGCATTCATGTCGCGCGTGGATGTTTACGGTGCTATGTTTCAAAAGACTTGGTCCTGTTTGCTTGGACCAGTCCGGGCCACGGTTGCACCCAACCCCTGCACCGTGGCCTGTTTTTATGAGCTATTGTCTCGTAGTCTCCATACCAAAAATGTTCGGGGCAGGTCGGCCATGTCGGGTGCCCTCCATTCGGCGTGGCCGATCTCTTTTCAAATTGTGAAAGATCAATCAAGCCCGTGTGGCTCAAGCCGTGCGGCCTTCGCTTATTCCGGCGCACAAAGGAGATGGTATCCTATGCTCCGCATTCGGCACCTGGTTCCTTCTACAGCCTGCAATCTCAGCCGTAGTTCAGAAACGCGTGCCACGCTTCCACGGCCTCCGTGCCCTTCCCGACGCGGCCGGCCGAATCACAATTTGACCTCCTGCTTCCAGTTGCCGATACTGAAGGCCTGTCACCGCACTTCGGCATCCACGCAATTGGAGTTCCTTGCCATGTTCCGTGATTCACAAGCCCCGCGACAATCGCTGCATCGGTTCGGCCTTTGGCCTGCCGCTCTCATCCTCCTCGGCGTGGTGCTTGGGGCGCCCCATCTCGGACTGGCCGGCGAACCACGCGACCTGCCGAATGTTCTAATCGTCCTTGTCGACGACATGGGCTTTGGAGATCCCGGCTGCAATTACCCCGACTCCAAGATCCCGACCCCCAATATCGACTCGCTGGCCCGTGCCGGAATGCGGTTCAGCGACGCTCACGCCCCGGGCCCGCTCTGCCACATGTCGCGCTATGGGCTCATGACCGGCCGATACCCGTTCCGAACCAATGTTGGACTGTGGCGCAAGCAACCCCTTATCGATCCGGAACAGATGACGATCGCGTCACTTCTGAAGTCTCACGGCTATCACACGGCCATGGTCGGCAAGTGGCACCTCGGCTTCCAGGAAGACGGCTACGAAAATCCCCTTCCCGGCGGGCCCGTCGACCGAGGCTTCGATAGCTATTTCGGCATCCGTGCGTCGACCGACATCCCGCCCTACTTCTACATCCGCGACGATCGGGCCGTCCTTCCGCCAACCGACACGATCGAGGACAACAACAGCGAGGGCTGGTCGCCGATCCAAGGCGCCTTCTGGCGCGCCGGCGGGATCGCCCCGAATCTGAAACTCGAAGACGTGCTGCCGCGATTCACCGACGAGGCCGTCAAGGTCATTGCAGATCACTCCCAGCGAGACGACGACGCTCCTCTGATGCTATATCTCGCCTATCCGGCGCCTCACACCCCCTGGCTGCCCTCCAAGCAGTTCGAAGGCAGCAGCGAGGCCGGCATGTACGGCGACTTCACCGCGATGGTCGACGCCATGATCGGCCGCGTGCTCGAGTCGCTCGACGACGCGGGAATGGCCGACGAAACGCTGGTCATCTTCAGCTCAGACAACGGACCCGTATGGTACGACGCCGACGTGGAACGTTTCGACCACGATTGCTCCGGCGGTCTGCGCGGCATGAAAGCCGACGCCTGGGAAGCCGGGCACCGCATGCCGTTCCTCGTCCGCTGGCCCGGCAAAGTCCGGCCCGGTTCTGTCACCAGCCAGACCATCTGTTTCACCGACCTGCTGGCGACGTTTGCCGCAATGGTCGACGCCGACTTGCCCAACCCGGCAGGCCCCGACAGCTTCAGTTTCCTCCCCGTTCTGCATGGAACGCAACCGGAAGACAAGCCGATTCGCGATTCGCTCGTAATCGCCTCGGGCAACGGCACGATGACCATCCGCTCCGGCCCCTGGAAACTGATCGCCGGACTCGGCTCCGGCGGCTTCTCCAAACCCGGTCGCATCAAGCCCACACCCGACGGACCCAAGGGCCAACTCTACAACCTTGACGACGACCTGGGCGAAACAACGAACCTCTACCAGGCCAACCCGCAGATCGTCGAGAAGCTAACCAAGAAACTCTCCCAAGTCCAAGCCGACGGCAGAAGCCGCCCCCAGTAGGCCCCGCGGACCAGGAAGCCAGCCGGGCTTTTGAATGGTCCACCTCGAACAAATCCATCTCCATCACTCGCCTCAGCGCAAGCAGCCCGGCTGATGAACGGCTGAAATCCTGGTAGCTACCGTCGCCAGACGGCGCAAGACGTCGCCTTCTTTCTCGTCATTGCCACTCGATGTCGGCAGGCTTTTCGTTGTTTGCCAAGAGTTGGGGTGGCGGGGTTGCAAATGCAAGAGCTATTCCCAAGCCCCTTTTCCGCCCCGAAGGGGCAGCGACATATCAGCTCAGGGCAACGCCCTGGGTGGGAATTGCTCGACCCAATCGTCGGCCCCCTTCGCCCGGGCGACGACCTTCTCCGCTCCCGCCACCGTTACGTCATAGACCATACTTCCCGGCACGGGGCTGGCTCCCCCTCGCCGTTTTCACATCGTCCAAAACGCCACGGATGGAACGCTCACTTCTAAACCGTCCGCTGTTGGGGGGCAGCGCCCCTTCTTAATCGAGCGTTTTCAAATTCCGCTTGGAATCTTCGCAACCGAGACGTTTCACCAACGATAACAGTCTTGCCGGCAATCGCAGCCCGTTCGGGGTGGGCTGGTAGTTCCGCCATAGTTCCCAGTCGAAGTATCGGAGAGTGCCATGGCCCTTACGTCTCCTTGGTTCCGCTGGAGTTCCCGATTGCAGAACGCCGAACGGAACAGTCCGCCCCTGCGCGCCGGTGAGCAATCTCAGTCCGTACGCGTGATCCAGCAGGCCATGATCAACCTACTGGTCGATCCGATGACAATCTCGATCAAGAAATACGGTTCGCCGGACGGCATCTTCGGCAGCGAGACGAAGCGGGCGATTAAGAAGTATCAAAAAGACCATACCAGTCCTACGCTCACAAGCGACGGCGTGGTCGGGCAGAACACGATGCGAGCACTCGACGCCGACCTGCCGGGCGGCGGGCCAAACCTTCCCCCGCTTCCGTCACGAAGTCGTTATGTGGTACCCGGAATCATGGCGGCGCGAGACCAGTTGGCCCGGGGGCACAGCAACCTTTGCTGGGCCTATTCGTACGCCATGCTTGTGTCGTGGCGTCGCCAGCAGAGCTTCGAGATTCGACCTCTTATTGCCTCGGTCGGGGCCACATGGCTTGCACGCTACGACGCCAACCGGGGCCTCCCCTGGGTGCAGGGTAAGCAGTTCTACAATGCCGCTGGCCTGACCACAGAACCGTTGCAGAGCTTTCCTGTCTCCAGATGGACGGAATTGCTTCGCAGCCACGGACCGCTGCTGCTGGATACGCTGAACAACTCGATGCGAGGCGGTCACGTGCGGGTGCTCTACGGCGTGCAAGGCGATGGCAGTCCGCGCGGCACGACGATGTTGATTCTCGATCCGTGGCGGGGAGCCGACTACGGTGAATCATACGAAAAGTTCATCGCGTTATATGAGGGGGTCGCTGGCCAGGCGACGCTTAGGACAGCTTTGATCGCGCATTATTGAAATGCGACACATGAAAGGCTAGGGCCACTGCCGACCCCAGTACCAAGAACACGACCCCAATACAGACCATGATGACAACTCCCAGCCAGATCGAGACAAAGCTGTCCCGACAACCTCGTTCGGGCCTCAAGGGATCGTAACAAATCGCAACAGTCTCCCCGACCTCGACTCCCGGACTTGAGGATTTTACGCTGGATTCAAGTCGAATGTTCTTTCCGTCCGCCGTTTGGAACTCGAAGATCGGTCGGTACAGCGTTGCCGAGCTGCCACCTGCTTGACTTGACTCCGCCTTCAGTTCGATCACTGTTCCCTCGCAGGTCTCAGAACGATCCAGCCAGTCGGACGTATGCCGGTAGAGGAAGAAACCGATCACCAGCATGAGAATTCCCAAACCAGCAAACGCCAGGCCAATCTTGGCAGGAATCGATTGGGATGACTGTCGTTCATTCGTTTCGTGCATGGGCTTCTTTCCGGATGTCGATTGTCAAGGCAGGATTGGCGATACAGTGCTGAAGTTACCGCGTCGGAAAGCGAAGTGCCAGTACTGACCGTGCTTGCAACGTGCAATCTTGTCGCAAAAAATGTCTGTATACGGCTGCTGGGAGAGGTGAGGTCAGGGCCGTGAGCCAAGACGAGCGAACGATCGGAATAGTGCCTACTGGCGCCCGGTGTTTGTGGCCTGCTTGTCCCCAGAACCAGCGCGGCGGAGACGGCGATCGTCGGCAAAAAAGGCGAGCGAGGTAACCGAGGCCTGGTGTTCCGGCTTATTCTCCATACTCCACACTCAACACCAGATCCTGGCACACCAGCCCCGTCGATTGGGCCCGCACCGCCTTCCAATACGCTTCGCCCATCATGGGGCTGTTGGCCGCTCCGAAGGAGACTTGGTTGCGACCGTAACCGGATCGGGGCTTGAGCGTGCCGGGAGCGTCGATCGCCAGTTTGCCGTCCACGAAGACCTTGATATCCTGGCCATCGATCTCCATCCGGTAAAGGTGGAAATCGTCCGTCGTGTCCATCGCGTAGTTGAGGTTCTTCTGGTGAAACAGCTCGATCCGGTCCGGCCAGATGCCCAGCCGCTCCCCGCTCTCGCCGTTGGCAAAAATGATGAAACTCGATCCCAACTTGGCCTTGGCCTCGGCTTCGATTACCGCTTTGCCTGCGGGATCGGCGCCCCAAGGGTGGCGATAGTAGAGATAGTCGCCGGAAACTTCTCCACGATCGGCGAGGAACAAAGCTCCGTCCTCGGCCTCTTCGATCGTTCGCTCGGACCCGCGGTCGCGATTCCAGCCCTTGCCTGGTTTCTTCGCCCCGTCGAAGACGATATTCCAGGGCGTGTCGGTGGAAATCGATCGGCACGCAGCGATCTCGACTTGGTTCGAACCGCAACGCACGACCGAGGCGGGGACCGTGTAATCGACCCAGCCGTCGTTCACCTTGCCGTCCGTCAGCTTCGTGCCGTTGATCGTGACCTCCAACTGGCTCACGCTGCTGACCATTGGCGCTTCCAGGTGCAGCTTGACGTCAGCTCGCTTGCCACCTGCCTCTGCGGCCGCCAGATCGTCACCCACGACCATGTCCACGCAGACCGGCTGCCCCACGGTGATCTGTCGTCCGTGAGATGGTCCCAGAAGCTTCACGGTGCGATAGTCGAGCCCGCCTGCCAGGAAGCGTTCCGGTCGATCGTCGCGGACGTGGACGAAGTAGAGCTTGTTCTTGGTACGCAACGAATCGGGGTCGCCCAATTCGCTCCAGAGGGCGTTCTCGGGATTGAAGGAGTTGAACACGTGGATTCCGTCGGCCCCGGCCTTCCAGGCGTTCATGGCCCGGCCACGATAGCTCTCGATCGACGCGCGACGAAAACGAGTCTCGCCACGTACCCGAGAGTCGCTC
>Ga0255434_10056_pt1 | contig 12704 bp, 15 predicted proteins | sample ANMaggSeSYBR02J4_FD_182667 | JGI IMG/M metagenome (GOLD analysis project Ga0255434, IMG submission 182667) | Sediment cell enrichment communities from methane seep in Santa Monica Basin, California, United Staets - ANME aggregate JGI... | ecosystem: Environmental > Aquatic > Marine > Cold seeps >...
CATACTGGGCGGCCGTACTCTCTGGAAAAACAACGGGAGCGGTGACTTCACAGAATCCGGCCCGTCGCTCGGGTACAAGGGCTACCCATTTGCGTTTTCCGATTTTGACAACGACGGCGATCTGGATGCCGTGACGAGCGCACCCTTGGCCGTTCATTGGAACAACGGAAAAGGGGAGTTCAGGAAGCAGGTCATGCTGAGCGACAAGAAGTTCTCCGGCACGGCCGCAATAGCTGATGTCGACAACGATGGATTTCCCGATATTGGTATTCTAGGATCGAAAGGCGGGCATATCATCCTCAATACGGCGGGGCGTCTTGACAGGGTGATCAAGATCGAATTGACTGGCGACAAGAAGTTAGTTACTGGCTGGGAAGATGAACGAATCATGAAGAAGACCGATAACCTGTTTGCGATCTTCGGGGGCAACGGGCCGTTCGGCGGGCTGAATGACATTGCCTTGGCAGACTTGGACGGCGACGAGGATTGTGACTTGATCGTGACGCAGGGATTCTTCGACTGCCCCGAAGCCACGTATGTCTGGATGAATGAGGGCGAAGGCCGATTCCGTTTGGCTCAAGCGCTCGATGAATCCGATTCCTGCGGCTTGCTCGTGGCCGACTTCGATCAGGATGGCGATACCGACTTCTTTGTTGGCGGTGAGTATGGTGTCGGCAATGCACTTTGGGTCAATAATGGTCGTGGGCATTTTTCAGGAAGCGGTATCGACTTCGGCCGTGCCACACATGGCATTGATGTGGCGGATGTTGATGGCGACGGCGACATGGATTTCGTGCAGGTCGGATGTGCGCCACCAAGAACCTGGATCAATGAATGCAAGAAGCCATTCCGCCCGGAAGCAGGGAACACCAACAGCGAATCCAAGACGCAGGTGGATCAGAAATAGCTATGGTTTGCCCCGCTATACAGCTGGCTCGACGTCGGAGCTTTAGCCGCGGGCTCTCTTCCGAAGCGTCAGGGGCACCGGCCGCCCATACTTCCGAACTCTTGTGGGTGCTCACGAGAACTCCATGAGCCCCTACGGTACGTTCGACCAGGGCGGCAATGTGTGGGAGTGGAATGAAGCCGCTGCCGGCCCGCGTCGCGGTATCCGAGGCGGTTCGTTCTTCACTGCCAATGTCCTTGCCATGCATGCCGAGACCCGCAGATTTACCATCCCAACGGCCGAGAGCTTCGGTGCCGGGTTTCGCATCGCGCGTGCCGGGGCTGCCCCTGAGCCAACTAGCCTCCCAAGAGCCGAGTAGCGCCCTGGTTTGGTCCCAGCCCGTCGTTGCCCGCGACCGATCAGCGTGTTACATTTGCCGGTGTCACTGTGGATGCCATAGCGACCTCATCAGGCTGCTGACCATGAGCAATCCGTATCAGCCCCCTGTCGGCTCGCACCGCCAACAGGAATACTTGGATTCCTACTATCGCCGTGAGCGGTGGTTACGGATAATGCTGGCCTGTGCCTGGTTCAGCGTGTTGGGAGTGGCCATCGTGTTCTTCGTGGGCTGGCCTGAGATTAAGCGTTTCTTCGAGGATTCCTTCGGCGTTTTGGCCGACGACGAAGGCCACATCATCTCTGGTCCAGGCTACACACTCACAATCGGTTTTGTAGCGACTTTCGCCGCGGCAGGCGGCATCTCTGTCCTTGGGATAGTGGCGTCTATTTGCGTGACGATCAAGGGAACGTGGGGAAGTCGCCTGGCCGTAGCCCCCGCCTTTCTGATGCTGGGCATATTCGCGTTTGTGTCATTCACGTTTCTGTTCGAGGGGCTCAAGTACGCGCCGTGAGGCAGGAACGGTACGGCCACTTGGTGATGGCGAGAGAGCAACGTCCTTTTCAAGATCGACCGGAGACGGGTAAACATGGGGCCAGGAAGAAGCCAAGACCGCGGTGATGGCAAGCTCCAATTCACGTTGAGGTCGATCCTGGGCGTGACTGTGGCGTTGTCTGTGCCGCTCACGTGGCTTGCATATATTGGAGCGTTTCAAGGCGGAGTGGCTGGAGCGTTTGTTGCTGTTGTCGTAGTGCTTCCGGTGACATTTGGGTGCGTCGGGTTTCTCGTCGGGCGCTGGCGAGGGGCAGTCGTGGGGCTGATCATCGGTGTCGTGATTTCCCTCATTCTGATCAGATTCCTCTGGCCTTGGGCGAGAGAGCAGTGTTTCGGACCTCTGGAGCAGTTGGAATCATAGTGTTTCAAGGAACCTGGAAAGCCTGGGCGGGCTGCCTGCTCCCACAACAACGACGGCAATGCCGACATCGCCTGCAATGTTCAAAACGAGACGCAGCCTGCGGAGCCAATCGAGTCAACCCCGGCCGCGGAGGAAGACCGCCATGGAGCCAACGTCTGTGCTGAACACTGAGGCCGGCAAGCTGGCCCCGGACAACATGGAACAGATGCGCCCACGGTATCTGGTGGACTTCGTGAAGACTCGTCAACTGGAAAGCGTCCTGGCAGGGAAGGTGACGTCGTCCATCAAACTCCGGGAGAAGCTGAAGGAGACAATGCCGTTCGAGATGGCCAACAAGACAGCACAGGCGGAGATCCTGACGCCGGTGAACCTGGAATGAAGAGCCGTTACAGCGGAGGAATCGCAGGCACTGGAGGCTTACCTGGGCGGCTTGAAAGAGTAGTGCTGGGCCGCTCATTGGGCGGTGAAACTCGGCATTTGAGTGATGCCCACATACCTGCCCCGGTATCGGACTCGTCGGCCTGGAGTTGCCGCCGGAGACGGCAGGGGAAGGTTCTGCACCGGCAACCCAAAATATTGTGACACAGGTCCGCTTCGCTGAGGACTCGCGACCGAGAGTAAACGTCCGGCAGCGGCATGGGATGGATGGAGGATGGTGCGGTGGAGCGATTTGCGGCTCCACCTCTAAAGGAATAGACTACAGTTTTCTGGTAGTGTTTTGCCGGTTTGTGGGATGCAGGCGGCGTGATCGGAACGCTGCTGGCGGTCTCACGGGAAATTGTGCGTCCGGCGATTCGGCCTGGGTCGGCACGGATAGGATACGAGTGATGGTTGGGCGCAAGGCTGTGACAACAAAGGGCGTGCGGAAGCAGGCTGTCACGAAGAAGAGGGCACTCAAGAACAAAGCAGCCAACGCGAGGAGAACGAGGCACGCTGGCGCGAAATATCCGCCAGTGAGACGCATCGAAGCAGTTTGGCTCGATGGACCAGTCCCCGACGGATACTGGGACCGTGTGGAACATCGCCGTCTTTACGTCCGATGGCTGGGACAGAAGCTCGGCTTTCGCAAGCGGGAAGATTGGTATCGAATAACCACCGGTGACTTCAAGCGGAACTCGGGTGGTGGCCTTTTGAACGCACATTGGAGTAGTTCTGCAATCGGTGCGGTTAAGGAATGCTTCCCCGACGACGACTGGAAGGATTGGCTGTTCGGATGCACACCTCGGCGATTCTGGCGAGACCCCAGAAATCATCGGCGGTACATGAAGTGGCTCGGTCAAGAACTTGGCATTCGTCGCCCTTCCGATTGGTATGGTGTTACCAATCAAGATTTCAAAGACAACAAGGGAGGTGCGTTTCTGCGTCACTACGGTGATACCGTTTCTACCGCCATCATGAGCTACTTGCCGAACCATGATTGGAAGGAATGGATGTTCAGTAAGACGCCCCAGGGATTCTGGCTAGAAGAGACGAACCGCAAAAGGTACATGATTTGGCTGGGCAAGAGACTTGGCTTCAAGCACCTCAGGGATTGGTATTCTGTGATAGGGGACGATTTCGACGCCAACTACGGAACTCAATTTCTGAGACTCCACAACGGCTCGCCCGTAGCGGCGGTAAGAGACAGCTTCCCGAGACATACTTGGAACGAATGGATGTTTGCCCGTGTACCGATCGGTTTCTGGGATGAACCGGAAAACCGCAAACGCTATATGCGCTGGCTCGGAAGGAAGTTGAAGTTCAAGAGACCACAGGACTGGTACAAGATACGACGGCACGATCTTCAAGCGAACTGCGGTGCCGGTCTACTGGTGAGATACCGTTCATGCATAGATCTGTTTAGGGAGTGTATCCCTGAACTCGATTGGGAGGAAGTACCTGTCGGGATCGTTTAGAAGTCGCCGACGGGCAAGCGGGACAGGTTCACTTCCGAGGCGTAGGTGCCCGGTGGCAACGATACGGATCATCTCAAGACCCGTGGGGCGTCGACGGCCTAAGCCGCGATAAGACAGTGGAATGTTCCCGCAAAACGATCGAGATTCCCGCTGTGAAGCTGATCGTTCGTGATGCGGCGACGAGGGCACAGGGATAGGACTCATCTCAGCGCTATTATCGGTAATTGTGCCTCAGCCATTTCAAGCGGACGGAAATGATTGGACATGGCCGGATAAAAGAGCTACTCTTTTGGGTGGGAAGGCACTGCACTCAGATTTGGCCTGCGCATCGAAGCGAAACAACTATGCACTCGCAGCCTGTCCACATCCTGGTCCTGGAGGACGAGCCTAAGTGGCGAAAGATCACGGAATTCGGCCTTACGACGGCAGGGTTCAGAGTCACGATGGCAGCAGAGGCAACCAAAGCCCTGCTACTTGCTCAGCAAGAGCACTTTGATTTGGTGCTGTCCGACTATTACTTGCCCGATTACTCAGGAACCGACTTCATCCAGCTGCTGCGTGAAATCGACGGTTATCAATGCGTTCCGGTCATCTTGTGGTCTGCCAGTTTGTGGGAACTCAACGAGCAACGCTTGCGAGATGACTTTTCGGTTCTACTAATGTCCAAGGGATGCTCGATGAAGGAGTTGGTAGACAAGATTTCGGGCTGCCTTGCTACCGCCCGTTGTGCACGTTGACCATATGCACTGCTTGGCTAGGCAATGCGTCAGCAGCATAGATCGCGTCGCCCCTGAATACCCCCGGCCAGCCGTTTTGTTTCCGTTTGTCGTGACCCCGGTGCTATCACTAGATGATACGCCGACTACGTCATCCACGTGGCTCGCCTCTTGACGTCCGGCCAGCAAGATCTTGCGTTTGACGTGTGAGGCTTTGCAAGAATGCGACCGTGACCTCTGGCATGCCGAGTTGTCAACTTGTAAGGACCTTTTGTGGGATCGCCCGAGCGCCTCATTTACCCGTGGCGTGGGACGGCACCGCCGGGATCAGCCAGATACGGCCTGAATCTGCGTTATCAAGGGAAGGTTTGATGGGACGCCGTGCAGGCTGTCAAAAGGGTTGACTTGGCCATCAGGAGCGATACCTTGAGTGGCATCCGGGTGGCCGTACCCGGCGAAAGGTAGTCCGGGTAGAATAAGAAGTTCGACGACTTGGGGCCGGAGGTGAGTCGTATGGAGTGCCCACACTGCAAGAAGAACATCGAACTCGCTGTCGTCGGCGAGCGTCCATGGTGGAAGAATCCCGGTTGTTTGGTGTTGCTGGCATTCGCGGCGATCTTCATGGTGTCGGCGTTGTTTTTTTCCGAAGAACAGGCCACTAAGGAAGACACGGCCAAATTGGAGCAACGATTGCAGGCAGTCGAGCGACTTGTCGGCGACGTGAGCCAAAAACTCGACAAGCTCTCTCAAGGCCCTGGACCGAAGCATTGAAGGCCGCGCCGAACTGGGGGATGCACGGGAGACGCCAATCCGGTCGGAATTTCATGGTGGGATCACTGTCGGCATCCAAGTGATTCTCATCCTTCCCGCCGCTGTCCCATCAAAGGACCGTCTGTGACACAGTCCCGCCCCCCACAAGCTCGCTCCCTCACTCGGGTGGCAAATGCAGGCGATTGACGCCATCGCAAGAAACGGTCAATCTGGAGTTCTTCGGACGCTCCGGCAATCGAACCTTATTCCGCGTAGTCGGGGTTCGACTCAAGTAGTTGCCATGTGAGCTTACTCGCGTCGCCATCCCATCCCCGCTCATGGTCTAACGCAAGCTTGATGATGATTGGCTCGCAGCCCCACGCCTCTACGGTGTTCGTCAATATTCGTGGAACGCGTCCTGCCCACAAGTCCTCGCGGACGTGGGCGATCACATTGAATATCACGCAATCCGCTGTCTGTCGAACTAACTGCTTGTCTCTCACTCAGTTCACCTCCCAGGGCTCAGGTTTCACGCGAAGGGCCCATTTCAAAAAGGCGTCATATTCCTCGCGGGTGAGAATCTGCCTCCCGACCGACGCCTGTATCGCGTTCAACTCTTCTAGCCTTCTCATCTGTGTCTCCCCCCTTCAATGGTTTGGTCAACTCAGCACCCTTTACGCGTAAACGGTGGCTAATCCCGCCATTTTCCGGGATTCGGGCTCTTTTTCACCCGTCATCCGAATCATGGATGGGTAGCATATTCCAGCGGGTATTCCGGAGCCTATCTGCGCCGTGCGTGGAGAGCCGGTCAATGTCACGGTTCAGGAAAGCTCTTCGTTGATCGGATTCTCAGCGCGTCCTGCCAAGCGGCACCTCGCTCCGCTCGGCAGCATCCAATCCCGGTTAGCTTGGCGTTGTGCCGCGCGGCCGGAACCGACCACGATTTCCAAGCTCGCTCGCACCTGCCAAGTGACACGGCAGACGATTCATACTGTGGTCGGTGAGATGTCGGATCGCGGGCTCGTCGAGGTCAGTGGTCAACTTCATGACAAGAAGTCGAAGCTGGTTAGCCTCACTCCCACGGGGCGGAAGCTGGTCAAAAGGCTCAACTGTCTCGGCACGGCTGCATGCGAGTTCTATGAGAAAGGTGATGCCGGCAACGCATTGGCGGTGGCGGGCCGTCTTGAAGCTTGGCGAGCCGATATGGAATCTGCGAGAGCCGCCGGGTACCCAGGCCTCGCCGAGCATCTCGATACCGTCGACGATTGTCAGCGAGGCTGACAATGCGGCGTGTGGATAGCCAGATTCCTCGTGAACAATCATGTGACCTCTGCTCCCAGACGATAGAAAGTTATGCGTCCGTAGAGCGGATCACGAAGGAGTCGAGAATGCACCCGCTTATTGAACTGAACGAGGAATTCAGACTACTTCATTTGCGAATCGCGGAGGTGATTTAGATTTGGTTCGCTGAGTCACCCGTCGACTTCACCACGCGACGAGTCTTACGGGCAATATTGGAGAAGGGACCGTTGGCCGAGGAAGCCGAACGCAGTGCACAAGAGCCCGGTGACTCGCGAAAACAGAGGGAGTAACGGGCTACTAAGATTGCTTGCAACCAGTGTCACGGCCTGCTCACGGATTTCTCGGTCGGCAAAATGTGCGTTCGGTAACGATTAAGGAGCCCACATCACCTCCCAGCCAACAGAATACTATGCCTGAACCAACGGTAAGTGCAGCGAGAATGCGTCTGGTAAGGCTGCTGGTAGGGCGCCCACCGCAGAACGTTGAGGATCTGACGGCTGCCCTCGGCGTGACGCGGACTGCGGTGACCGCGATACTCGACGAACTGATAGCAGCACGTTATGTCGAGTTCAGCAAGGAACGCCTCCCTGGCCGGGGACGCCCACGACACCTCTACACGGCAACCCCCCTCGCGTTGACGGAGCTTTTTCGCAGCACCCATGGGTTGATGGTTCCCGCGTTGTGGCGTGCGATCGAGGCTGCTGGTGGTAACGACCTGAAACAGCAAGTCATTGAACAGGTCAGCCTTGCCATGGCCGAGCACTACAAGAAACTGCTCAAAGGCAAGACACTTGAAGTGCGATTGCGCGAGTTGGCGAGAGTGCTTCGTCAAAGGGAAGGAGATCTAGTGCAAATCGAAAGAGACAAGGAAGGAGTTTTGGCTATTCGGAGGCTGAACTGTCCATTCTTCGGCATCTTCCAGCAGGGCCGGACGGCCTGCCGCTTGGACGAGAAGCTGCTGAGCCTTGTCGCTGAGGCGCCCGTACGGCAGACAGCCTGCCGGCACGATGGCGACCACTGTTGCGTTTTCACAATCGTCGCTGATGATGTCGCTGATCGGTGCCGAGTCCCCAGGTGGTCACCGTGAAGGCGATCGCAACCAGGAAGCTGGATTCAAGAGCTGGGTCGCCTGTCTATGGAAATTGACACGGTGTCAAACGAGTCGAGGTCTCGGAGCTTATCTCCAGCAACTGCTCGCCTCAACGCTTACAGCTCGCAGGAGCCCTCAGTTTGTACGCCGAGCCTCAGAGTGCAATCAAGCCCCTTCAATCTCCGAGGCCGTGAGAAGGCCATAGGAGCGTCATAGACGCTCGTTCATTAACACACAGCCAAAGGGCCTCGAAACCTCTTCTGCGTGTGTGTCGCGTGCAGGTGGGCCAGAAGCCGGTAGAGCTGCTGGCACGGAGCCACGTCCGCCTTAAGGCTCACGATCGAGTATCGCCTACTCGGTAGCATTGTCTTCCGAGCCGTTGGCCGTCACTTGGTCGGCGCTGGCGAGGTACTCCTCGACCAGGCGGTGTCGGTCTTCTGTGGTGATGCCCATGAGGTGTTCCACTTCGGTACGAATACCGACTAGCTCGGAGATGTATTCTTGGACCGTTTGGTCTTGCTCTTCGTCGGGACCATTGTCCGGCTCGGCGGAGACGCTTGTCTGTCCCTTGGGCTTCTCGAAACTATCCGCAATCCATGCTGCTCCCTCAGCGTACTCCTGTTGAGCTTGTTCCTTCTCCCCGAGCTGCCAAAGGGCGATGGCCAAGAACATCCGAATTGGATGATTCGGTTCTCTCTCTGTAGCGTCCCCCTTTTTGAACGCCTCAACGGCAACTTGCCATTCCCCAATTCGACACTGGGCTGCGGCAAGACTGGTGTAATGTTGGGGCCGATTGGGATTGAACGCTATCGCCCGCTTTGCTACCTCCACCGCTTTGCAGGGGTCACGCTCCGATAAGTCCGCAGAAGCCACGAGTTTCCGGCACCACTCGTCGTAAATCACGCTCAGAGTCATAGCTGACGTCTCCCTCTCATTACCGAAACCCGATTGCTCTGACTCCAACCTCTCGACGAAGATTTTTTCCGCCTCATCATACCGGCCCTGTCGGGAGACCACCCACCCTAGCGAGAACATCGTGATCCCATACCAGTCGACCTCTTCATCCGACGTTCGGAGCGTAATCTCCAACAACTCGCGGTAGACTTCTTCCGCCTCATTGTACCGGCCCTGCTGTTGGAGCAACTGGCCCAGATTTGCCATCGTTGTAGCAATCCATCCATCCTCCTCGCCCAGCGTCTGGCCCTGGAATTCCAACGCTTCACGGTACGTCGATTCCGCCTCCTTGAGGTGGTCCTGTTCCATGAGCGCGTGCGCGAATTCATTCGTGGTATATGCGAGTTCATTCGCGGTAATGGATATAGTATCAGGATTTTCTGTCGGGTTCTGACGTTGGCGGTCGAGCAAGTCACGGTTAAGCCTTACAACCCGCTCCTTCTGCTCCACAATCTCAAGCCGGGCCTGTAACTCACTTTGATGACGGTCTTCCGCAAGGTTTTCCGCTGCCGATGCCCGTTCGAGTTGCTGCTCCGTTTCGCGCCTTGCGGCTTGCGCATCTCGGTAGCGCTGTTCGGCCAGCGATTCAGCCGTCACGGCCCGATCACGCTGCTGGGCTGCTCGGATCGCCTGCCAACGCGCGCCGGCAACGCCGAACGTCAGGGAAGCAGCCGTGCGACGAGCAAGTTTCCAGAGGCGGTAGGTCCACGAGGGAGGGCAGGCGACGATCGGCTCGTCGTTCAGGTGGCGCTGGATGTCGTTAGCCAGAGCGGTGGCCGTGTCGTAGCGGCGCGAGCGGTCTTTCTCCAGGGCCTTCATCACGATCCAGTCCAATTCGCCCCGAAGCAGTTCGCTGAGCTTCTTCGGCTCAATCTGCCGGTCGGCGGCGATCGAGGGGAGCGTCTCGCTGCTGCTCAGCCGCACGCTGGGACGTGGGGGGTCTTCCTCCCGAATGATGCGCATCATTTCGTCGAAGGCAACCGTGCGAAGGCGGGTACTGTCGAAGGGGGTTTGGCCGATGAGCAACTCGTAGAGGAGGACGCCGAGAGCGTAGATGTCGCTGCGAGTGTCGATGTCCAGTTGGTTCAACTCCGCCTGCTCGGGACTCATGTACTCCAGTGTGCCCACGACTTGACCGAAGCGGGTGAACATCGTCTTTTCGGTGAGCTTGGCGCCGGTCGCCTTGGCCACGCCGAAGTCGATCATCTTGGGGACCGGTCGCCCGTCGTAGGCGGCCACCAGCACGTTCGACGGCTTGATATCCCGATGGATGATCCCCTTTTGGTGGGCGTGCTGGACGGCCTGGCACACGGGAACGAACAGTTCTAGGCGATCGCGGGGCGTCAGGCGTTTCTGGTCGCAGTATTTCGTGATAGGAATGCCCCGCACGAGTTCCATAACGAAGTAGGGCCGACCCGAGTCGGTCGTGCCGGCATCAAGGACTTTGGCGATATGGGGATGGTCCATCAGGGCGAGGGCCTGCCGCTCGGCCTCGAAGCGGGCGATCACCTGGCGGGTGTCCATGCCCGGCTTGATGATCTTCAGGGCGATCTTGCGAACGATCGGCTCCTGTTGCTCGGCCATGAACACCATGCCCATGCCCCCTTCACCGATCTGCTGAAGGAGTTTGTAGCGGCCGATCCGCGTGCCGGGGCCTTCGGTGATCGGGGAAATGGGCAACGTGGATTCGGGGTCCGACGAGGCTTCGAGAAAGTCGCCGGCGTCGTCGTGGGCCTTCAGGAGCGACTCAACCTCCTCGCGGAGCTGCGGGTTGGCCGCATACACTCCTTCCAGGAAGGCAGCCCGCTGTTCCGAGTTCTTCTTTTCCAGGGCGGCCGCGAAAATGGATTCTTCGTCCATGGGGCTTCTCTCTTACGGATTGGGTCGGTGATGTGGAACCATGACTCAATGCGCCGTCTGGGCCGAAATCATATCATGATTTATCGGAAGATTGCGGATCTTCCGACGTTTTCAGAAACCGATACAACCAGGCGCGAGCGTAAGTCCAACGGCGGTTTGCGGTTGCGGCCGAAATGCCGAGGGCGTCGGCCGTTTCGGGGATGGTCATCCCGGCGAAGTACCGCATTTTGACTAGGTCGGCCTTCTCTGGATGGCGTCGGGCAAGGGCGGCCAAGCCTTCGTCCAGGGCGAGAATTTCGTCGTCGGGGGCATCGAGAGCTGGAGCCGTCAGTTCGAGGTCCTGCCGCTTCCTCTCGGCCCCACGTTTCACGCGGCTCTTTCGTCGGGCTCGCTCCACCAGAATTCGCCGCATCGCCTCGCCGGCCGCGGCGAAGAAATGCCCACGGCCGTCCCAGTGCTCAGCCCGCTCGCAATTCACCAGGCGGAGGTAGGCTTCATGCACCAACGCCGTTGCCTGTAGCGTCTGGCCAGGCTTCTCCTGAGCCATCCTCGCCGCCGCCAGCTTCCGCAACTCTTCGTAAACCAGGGGGAGAAGCTGCTCGGCGGCGGATGGATCGCCGTGTTCAATTTTGGAAAGAACTTGACTCACGTCGGCCATGATAGTCACCGTGGGAGGACCTTCTCGGCACACACCCGAGATGGTAGCACGCCGGTGAAGACAACGCGAGCCGGTCGAAGAAATGAGCTACAACAAGACGTATTTCGCGTCAAACTCACCCGAGCAGGTTTGTACATCCTGGTTTCTTCCCGGAAGTATCCCGAGAACTCATGGCAATTGGAACGTGTGCCAAGCAACTACCGTTGCTTTGGCCGGATCACCGTGAAGGCGATCGCAGCCAGGAAACCAGACTCAACCACCTGGGTCACCTGTTTGTGGAATTTGACACTGTGTCAAATCGCCTGATCGCTGCCCGACGCCGTCGCAAGGCTGCGTAGTCTACGAGTACAACAGTGCCATCAACAAAGCCCGTATCGGGATGACCCGGCACGGGCTTCTTCAGTGAGCACGCAAGAAACAGGAGATGACGAGAAGCCTATGGGCGTTCTGTCAATTCCAGCCGTCGTTCTTCCTGCCAGACTTTCGTTTCTCGGCAGGAGTTAGCTTGTCGCTCATGCTCGTGACCTTCAGCTTGATCGCCAGCCGGGTCAGCAGGGCGGCCTTGTCAGTGCCCAACCTGGCCATGGCCCGCGCCTTATGGTTGTCTACCGTAGACGGGGCGAGCTTGAGGATCTTGGCCGATTCATGGACGGTACAGCCCAGGCTGGCCAAGCGGACGACTTCTTTTTCGCGGGGTGTGAGTGCTGATGCCATTAGAAATGCCCTCGGAACAATGCGTGAGTAAGGAAGTGCCAGTAGTCCACTTTACCCCGCAATATGCCATTCGTCGAGGATTGGCCCAGCCACTGGAACTACAATTCAGTTGCTGGCCACCGATCGGTGGCGAGTACCTAGCGAGCGGAGAATGGCGACTTCATCTCGCCGACACCATTTGCCGACCGCCACCGGAATGCAATGTACCAGCCAGGGCCTCTCGCCAGCGCAGCAGCCGCTCTTGGGCGTCTTCTATGAGCTTTATCAGCAAGCCTTGATCGAGTGGCTTGAGAAGGTAGTCGGTCGCTCCCAGTTCAAGGGCGTCGCTTAGTGCATCTAAGGTCGAGTGTCCCGTCATGAGAAGTACTTGCGAGCAAGAGTTGCGTCGCTTGATGCACCTGAGCAGTTCCAGGCCATTCACTCCCGGCATTTCCAAGTCGGTTATGAGGATATCGAACAATTGCCCTTCGATGCATCTTCGTGCTTCCTTTGGGTCGGAAAGGCACGTCAGTTCCATGTCATCCTGGAACTGACGCTGGATGATCTTGTTGAGCAGGCGGACGATG
>Ga0255434_10059_pt1 | contig 12480 bp, 10 predicted proteins | sample ANMaggSeSYBR02J4_FD_182667 | JGI IMG/M metagenome (GOLD analysis project Ga0255434, IMG submission 182667) | Sediment cell enrichment communities from methane seep in Santa Monica Basin, California, United Staets - ANME aggregate JGI... | ecosystem: Environmental > Aquatic > Marine > Cold seeps >...
TGTCATGGCAGTTTGCTCTATAAACACGACTGATCAGTGGAATGCCGAAAGATTTTTCTACTGCCATAAGTAATCCAACATGGTTGAGATGATTTTTTGAATCTTTACTGTGACAGGTATTGGCTAACTCTGAGCGTTTAGGTTCTTCAATATAGGTGAAAAAGTTTGTTGTATCATAACAAATAACATTGGGAGAAAGGCCCATTAACTGATCAATGCGGGAAAAGAGTTCTGCTTCAATAGCAGTAAAAATTGTGTCATCAATGCACACAAAAGGATCATCCTCATTTTGTATATTTTCTCTTCTTTGTTTAAGTTCTTTTTCCGATATAACATCGTCTGTTGCATACCAAAAGTTTTTACCGGTAAAATTGTTTATTTTAATATTTAGTAATTCTGGAAGAATAGTCTTTTTCAACCATCCAGTCATTTTTTCTTTACTGGTTGCACTATCTAAACGGTTAATGATTGTTATAAAAAAATATATCCAAAGATTTGTTTCAAACCGCTCTCCTTTAATATGTTTCATCAATATTTGAGGTAATTCAATTAAACAGGCTGCCTGGTAGGCTGCCGCTATCATGCCAAAATTTCGAGTATTAACTTTAACCGGGCTTCTATTTCCCTTAATGCATTTAAGAATGGTTTCAGCAGACCCAAGATAAATTGAACGAGTGTGAACTTTACTTTTCCCTGACCCTCGATTTTTTCCATAATCTTTTTTGTTAATTTTTTCACGATATGTTTCCTGATAAAGATAATAAGTATTATTGCCTTGTTTTCGTGTAATAATAGTCCCCATAATTAGCCTCGCTTAGAGTTTATCACTACACTTAGCACTTAAAGTCAATAATATCAAGCAAATTTAATAATAATTATATCACTACACTAACTATTTCAAAAAAAACCATAAAATCAAAGGATTAAGGGTATGGTTTTGAACTGCGTGGAAGATTCAGGTCTAACAATTGGTTTATTACTGTACTATCGAACCACATCTTTTATCTTCTTTTTGGCTTCAGGCGATGTAGGCTTCATCCTATCACAGAACTAGGCATTTCGTATTTTTTTCAATGCAATTGATAGATCAGAATACTTTAGTCCAAGCTTGTCAAAAATCTTTCTTATTACTTTTTCAGAAATTTCCCCCTCTTTATGTACTCTCTCCAGTGCTTCCTGTCGAGTAATCTGCTTATCCCTTATTAAACTGCTCAAGCCGTCATCTTTATCATTAAACCCAAGGCATTTCTTGTACAAATATAATTTCAACAAAGCAATATCACAATCTCCTCTCCATGTAGATTCTGTGTCGGTATTTCTCTTCCAATTTAATTCATTTTCGAGCGTTGATATTACTTCTTTCTCCTCCCACCTTTTAAGATAACGAAATGGTGCAATATATAACAACTCTTTGGTTTTCGCAGCTTTCCTTAGATAATGATAATAATATTCTTTGAATTGAACAAGTAAACACGTTGAATTTAATACCCATTGTGGATTTTTAATGATTTGATATAACCATCCGGCTATAAATGAGTATTTACTCTTACTATTAGGATTAAGTTTCATCATGTTAACTTTATAGCCTTGACCTTCAAAAGGAGTCCCGCCCCCAATAATTATTGGAATTTTATTTTTTCTTGCGAAACTGAGAAGTCCAAGATCAATAGCGGACTTGCAACCCATACATAACATTCCTACCATTGCAGGCGAGGGCTTACGCATCCATGATAACATATGGTGTTTGATACATTTTTTTAGATGCTCATGTTCTTCGATCTGAAGTTTTACATTTAATATATTTGACATATTTTTCATGTTCAGTTTTGTTTGTTCCGGAATAAAACCATTATCAGCAGAATACGCAAGTACCCTTAAATTAAGTATTTTTACAAGGTAATATAATAAATAAGAACTGTCTCTTCCACCACTTAACCCAAGTACACAATCATAGTCTCTATTTCTGCCTCTTTTTGTTTTAAGAAAAGAACTTATTTTCTCTTTCAAGGCATCATCTCCGCGATATTTTCTTTCTCTATGAGCGATGCAGTGATTACAAGTACCTGATTCATTAAAGGTTATTCCTGGATAATTTTCTGGTAAGATACATTTCGTGCATTTTTTCATTATTACCTCCATAGCCGATAAGCAATCACCTCTCGGTTGCTTTTCTACCTGTCCTTTAACCCACGCATAAGTTTTTTTCATATTCTCACAGCCGCTCTTCCGTCCCATTTGGGAGGTACTAAGGAATTATGACTTTGTTTTTTTTCAACGGTTTTCCTGTACGCATCAAGGATTGATTCCGTTTTGTTGCCAGCCAGCATATTTGTCCCCATCTCAATAGTAATAGGCCTTTCAGTATTATCACGCAGAGTAATACACGGCACGCCCATGGCCGTGGTTTCTTCCTGTAGGCCTCCACTATCAGTCATTACAACCGCCGCATCCTTCCACAAGAAGGCTACCAACTTAAAGCGAGACACTTTTCGCTATTTTGGCTCTATGACAATTCAACAATCAAGCAAAATCTGAGGAGTTGCTAACTAATTGAATTTACAGACTGTCCCGCCTTATGTTGGTAGCCGATCTTTGTCCTATAATTTAAATATGCGCGAATATATTTTTGCCAGAACGGGTGATTTCAAATTCAGAAAATCAACAAAATGACAAGTAGCTATGGTAAACGATAACACGAAAAGAGCAAGTATCGAGGTTCCGAAGAAGTCGAGGCTGTCTTTCTCGATAACGAGAAACAGGAGATTGATAACCAAAATGTGAAATAGATAAGCAAAAAGCATATATTTAGCCAAGACTTTATTAGGAATTTTGATAAGAAGCGATTCGCTTAATCGAAAATCATAAGAGAGCATATAAACGAAAAACAACATGATAATAGTCGGAATTACATGGTAATAAACTGTTATAGGGGTACTTTTTGTATTGAAGGAAATCAGAGCGGTATAATAAAATAGAACAGCTATACCAGAAATAGTTGTTATAGAATTGTTTGATAGTTTTTTTAGAGTGCGGTCCCAGTCAAGATTACATACCAGGTTACCGGTCAAACATCCAATAAGACCGATAAACAGTAATTTTATCCCGTAATAATTCAGGACGTTCACTACTTCGGAGCCCCAAACAGAGAGTAGAAAAAAAAGCATAAATGCTAAGTTAAGGTGACTATCCCTTGCTTTCAACAAAAACGGGGAAAAGAAACTTGTCAGGGCAATGGGTATCAGAATGTCAAAACCAAATAATGCCTTATTTGTTCCTAGGAAAATTGACATAATGACGTCTATGATGCTTAATTGAATAAAGGCGTCAAATTTCGTTTTAATGCTCAATACAATGATTGAATTACAAATTACAAATATGATGAAGAGCTTATATGCCCGACCCATTAATTTCTTCATATACTTTTGCGGATCGTTCCGTAACCTCTCAGAATATAATGCGCCAACAGTAAATCCGGATATAAAAACAAATCCTATGGTTACATAATAGGTGAGATGACGATTGTAATCCGGGAGGTAAAACATTTCAAATACGTGAGTAACCACCATGGACACTACCAGAAAAGAGCGGCACACATCAAAATTGTCATCACGGGATTCAAATAGCTTCACGAGCAATATCTTTTTATGGGCATCTTGTGTTTAAACCGATTCGGATGTTCTTTGAAAGCTGATTCAAGGATACTGGTCCGATCCTATCTCCTCGTATTCTATTGGTTATTACGAATAAGCCGACCTCTTGTTGGACACGAGCAAACCCCCTTTAGCACCATGGGGTCGGGTGTTTCTGGCGGTAAGGCAGCGGGCAGAGACAAAAACAAGTTATAATTTGGCTTATCAGACACTGCAGTAACTCACCATCGACATTTCTTAAAAATTATGCGAAAACCAGACCCAACACCTTCCTAACCCGACTTTCGCGCTTTTCTCAAGCTAAATTTTTTCGTAAAATTGCAATTTGTTGCAATATCAATCAGTTGGAGAATTTCGTTTGTTTTGATGAAAAACATAACCTGTTGATAATGAACTACCCCGCCGCAAGCGGACGGGGTATCAAACAAAAAGTAGTTTTTTTTGAAGCGCCCCAAGGGGCGGGGTATTAAACCCAAGCTACGCAATAAAAGCAATGTCATTGGTGGGGTTTGCCCTGCCGAGGCTTAGTGTTTCATATAAACACTAAGAATAGCTCTCTATTAGTTCCTTGGTCTCAATAATATGCTGTTTGCTGGAAGCCCCGAAAACAATGGACTGTATGGCTGGAAGCCCGCAGACATATTCGACCGCTTCTTTGGGTTTAACAGCTCCAGAGGCTAAGACAGACATGGCAATTGGCCGGAAATGTTTTTCACCGAGGGTCTTCTCATAGGATTCACTGTCAGGATTCATGAAATAACCAGCTTTATTAATGGCCGAGCATACAATCGGGTTCTCAATGCCACAATCGAGTAAAAGATCAACCATCCGTGGCATGTTCATGGTGACGAACCCCGGTTCAGCCCCATATTTTTCCTTAATGTAGGACGCAAAAGCGACGAACACTTCCTTCACCCCGAAGCCTAATAAAAGATCTGTGACAATATTTTGCAAAAAAATAACCTTGACATTCAGATCACGAAATATCTTCATTTCAATATCTATCAACAATTGCATCACCTTGATCATATCTTTATCAAACAGCGAAGCCCCTCCCTTTGTCAGCATGCCGACAATGTTTCCTGCGCTGCTGTCTGCCAAAACAGAGTCCTTGAGAGCGCCAAAAATTCCTTTTTCAGCTACTGCTGTGGCATACTTATGGGCATATGGCATGGACGGATAGAGGCACAAATCAGCATATCGGGAGGGATTTCGGCGTAGATGATCGCAAATATCTTTGGCCCTTTCATTGGTATTGAGCATAAAGGCCCTGATTCCACAATCATACGCGATATCAATGACATCAGTTATTGCTTTTAGATCCCTGAACTTTTCAGCAAGTGCCTGGGCTTTCTCCTCAGACATATGATTAATCCCAAAAAATTGATTATCACCAAAAATGACTCTATCAAGCATCATTTCTTCTCCTATTGTCGGCCACAAAAGGCACAAAATTCACAAAAGATTTTTTAATCATCACGCCCCAATATGTATTTCCTTATTTGAAATTTAGGAGCTCCAAAATTGATTAGCAATCCATGTTCAATTTCTGTAGCTCTCAGATATCCCAATATCTGTGCTGTATGCTCAGGAGATAGAGCTTTACATGCTTTTATTTCAACAATCAGTTTATTTTCGACAAAAAGATCAGCATAAAAGTCCCCCAATAATGTACCGTCTTCATCATGAACCTTTATGGGATGTTGTTGTTTGATATCCAACCCCTTTTTTCTCAATCGATGTGCAAGCGAATTCTCGTAGATTTTCTCTAAGTGTCCATATCGAAAATAACTGTGAATGCTAAAGCTTGTCTCACGTATCAAATCACATAACCGCTTAATATCTTTTATCATATAATCAGCAACAGTCTATTATTCTGAGTTTTTTGCGCTTTTTGTGGCTAATTACTCGACCCTAATCAATTTCAAAAATTTCTCCCATAAGGATAGTTGTCTGCGATTTGGCAAAATCGGCGAGGACTCCACTGCAACCTCATCCGTTGCCAAGGACCGGGCCGCATCTTTTGTAATTTTTTCCATCACGACATCGGTTTTCTGAGCTTCGGCAAAACTTGCAACATTGTCTGTCCGCTTTTGCTCGATGCAATCCACGAAATAGTCCAACTGGCGACTGAATTCATTCCCTCTGACATAAAAACGGACACTCTTGGCAAAATCGGTAATGTAGCGGGTATTCCAACCCTGGTGAAACCCATTGGCCTGATCTGCTTCCTTCAAATAGATTTTATATGCGTGTTTATCCGCAATGATTTTCCCTCTGGTACCGAAAATTGTTACGATATTAGTGGGCTTACGATAACTCTCATCACTCCAGTTGACCATGATCGTACCGGTACAACCATTTTCGTAGATGAAAGTCGAACTGATCAGATCTTCCACATCGGAAGAGTAGATGCTCTGCATAATGCTGCCCACTACTTTATCCGGCTGTCCTAACAGATACAAGACCAAGTCAATACAGTGTGATGCAAATTCGTACATGCACCCTCCGCCCGTGTTTCTTTTGCCGCGCCAGCTCGACTTTGAATCTTTCAGTACCGTAGCGCCATACATCTCCGAACTGAAATTTTTGACATCACCGATTGCGCCGTTATCCAGTAGTTTTTTGATCTCCATGAAGACTTCATTGAAACGATTAACATAGCCCACCTGGTTTACTAGGGGTTTGTTGTCAAGATGCGCCAATGTTTCCCGACCCTCGGCCGCTGTCAGAGCAAATGGTTTCTCGGTAAAAGTATGCAGATTGTTATCAATGGCAACCCTTATGATCTCGGAGTGCGAATCGCTCGGGGTGGAAATGACAACAAAATCAAGTGCCCCTTGACTGATCATTTTCCGATGATCAGAATGGATGTCGATATCCACATATTTTTTTAAGGTGTTCAACATGGTATTTGACTGATCACATACCGCGGTAATTTCTACTAAAGGATGAGTGTTCAGGATGGAAAAATGTGTAATCCCCATCCTGCCGAATCCGATAAAACCTGCTCTCAGCATTAGTCGAGTTCTCCTTTATTTTTCTAATTGAAATTCGTGACTGGCAAAGCGTCTTGATAGTATTTAAGACTTCTGTGTATTCTAAGCACGAGGATGTCGATGATTTTTCATGTGGTTTTGCCGCAGAGCATCTTGTATGACAGCAAAAAAAAGCGATAAACTATAGAGGTTCCTTTTAAGCATTCTTGGCTCGAAGGCAAGTCGGTACAACCATTCCAGTCCAATACGTCTGAAAAATCGTGGCGCTCTTTTTATTGTACCAGCATAAAAATCAAAGGCTGCACCGACTCCTATCATCCATGAAACACTGATTTTCCCCAAATGTTCTGCTATCCACCTCTCCTGTTTGATTAAACCCAATCCAACCCATAAAATATCAGGATTAGCCTTATTAATCTCCGCTATTATTTCTTTGTCCTCTTCATGTGTTAATGGGCGGAAGGGCGGGGAAAAGGTCCCTGCGGTTATCAAATCATGAAATTTTTTCTTCAACTTTTCACTTAGAAGTTCTGGTATCCCTTCCTTTCCCCCATAAAAGAAATGCCGCCATTTTCTTTCAACCCCATATTCGCAGGATTTTAGCATAAGATCTGGACCGTGCAAACGTGGAATCCTGAAGCCAAGTATTTTCCCTGCAAAAATAACAGCAACCCCATCACAGCACGAAAAGTTTGAATTATTAATATATTGAAGGTGGGAGGGTATTCTTATTGCATGGTATATGGATTCCGTGTTAGTTATACTAATATATCCCTGACTGCCATTTTTAATGCCTTCGTCAATCTTCTCTAAGATATCGCCAAAGCAGCAGCATGTTATTGGAACCCCTAATATTTTTACAATCTCAAGTTTTGAATGTATTCCCATTGACTATCCGTGTCAAAATATAAGACTCTCAAAAATACGAAATTACACCTTACAGACGCATCATATAGACTTTCAGATAATTAATTTCACAAGGCCAGAAGGAGGAAGGCGTATTAGTTATACGTCGACGACTGATAACACAGTGAAATTATTTATCTGAAAGTCTATAGAAGAAGCTGGGGGGTTCTTCGGATGAAATATTGGTTTATAGTAAAGAGCAGTTGCCGTGGACATAACGGATGGCTGCAAGAAAACCGTCAAGCATTCGTTCGGGACCCATGAGTTCACGCACACGGGCTGACCCGGCCTTCGCAAGCCTCTGGCATTTCTCAGGATCTGCCAGAAGATCGTTAATGACACGTGTCAAATTCTCGACATCCTCGTACTTGTAATTCATGCCAGTTTGCCCTGGTATGCATGCTTGGACTTCCGGGCCATGATGTTCCGGGACGTCAGAAATGACTAAGGTTCTGCCATAGGCCAGAGACATGGGCGCCAAAAGACCGATCTGCGCCGGTGCTACAATCAGATCGCTCGATAGGATCCAAGAAGCCAAAAGCTTGTGGTCTGTGATCGGACCAAGAAAATGCACAATTTCAGTAACAGAAAGTTTTGCCACCTGCCTATGAAGACCTTCCAACTCAGGACCCTCGCCAATCAAAGCCAGTTGAATATTGGGCCACTTTTTTTGCAATCTTGGTAATATCTGCAAAAGAAGATCAAGCCGTTTGTTATTAGCCATGCGCCCAATATGCATTAACAAAGGCCCTTTTTCAGCGTTTAACTTCTGCCTGCAAGTTTGAATATCCTCCCTGGTTGTAACAGCCATACCGGCCTGAATACCCTCAACATCCACAGTATTTTTGGCAACAAAACACTTTTCTGCCGGCACACCCATTTCCTGATATCGCTGACTTTCTCTTTCACTATACAAAAGTAGTGCGTCTGTCCTTTTAATCATCAGCAGACGAATTTTATCCAAAAGAGGGGTTGGATACTGATGGAAGCCGATTCCCCACAGGATAAAACCGGCGTTACACCTGTGCTGGAGAGATTGCATCCGCCAGTTAGAAAGAAGCCGCAAGTAATAGTCGCAGATCACAACATCAAAACACCCCTGCTTTATTGTTTTCAGCGCAAGCCCATACCACAAAACCTCTCGTCCTTTGTAACGCACGCCATTGATAGGTCCACTAATTGTCCGAAAGGGCATGGGTTCTTCAGCTATGCTAATACCAGCATCCCCAGCCTGCACCGGTGGAGACGTACCGTATACCATTGTTAAATCAACATCGGGCTGACTTGCCAATTTCGTTAAAAGAGGAACACGATATGCTCTATTGATTTGCTGGACAACTAAAACACGAATCGGATTCTTATTTCTCACAGAAACTCCTATTATTTGTAAGGAACGGGGACGAAATAACTTCCCCAACTCATCTAAAAAATTGGCTTTATTTACGAGTCTCTTTTGAGAGACAGAGTCTTTATTCAAAATTCTGGAATTGTTTTCATCAAAATATCAAAAGAGTGTAACCTTTTTTCGTCCAAGTGGCATGAGGCATAGTTTTGTTTGTGATATCAAGATGTTGTAATATTATTCTCTGATCCTAATTAAAAACATACACAAGAATACATGTCAACCGGAACTGATGTGGTAAAACAGCTCTCTTTTTGTCATTTATTGGTTGTTTTACAAGTAGTTACGCCAAATCAAAAAGTACTATTTTTTACTCTTAATACCATTGTTAAAATATTGATATATTAACAATGGTTTGCGTAACAGATTGATTTTATTGACCACATTGATTCCGGTTGACGGGGTTAGCATCACACCAGTTCCGGTTGAGCCAAGAATACTCTGTAAAAGAGCAATTATGTTTATCAAGATAACTGGTTGAAATCAAAGATAATAATATCAAGGTAAATAGTTCTTTCTGCTGAAACATTTACCCCTGACAAATGTTTAGCCGAAAACAGAGTTATACTAAGATTTCTAACTTTATTACTGTGTTGATATTATTAGGAAAACCATCAACCTCAAAAAGGTTACACTCTATTGATTTTGCGACATTGTAGCGGCCAACAGTTTTTTTAGGACACTACGATTTCTTAATTTGTTTTTCATCTTCCTGAGTTGGCTTAACCTATCGAATTATCGATAACTTTTCAGGAGGCAACAGTAGAGATTTCCCTTCAACTATAGCAGCCTGGCTATGGAGCCATTCTTCTAAATTCGTATATCCATCACCGTCATCATCAGCATGAGGGTTAGGCGGGATAGCTAATTTTATTTTATGGGTAGTTAACGTAGGCCAATCACCAAATGACGGTGCACTAGTGAGTGTTGCCTTGGGTCCAGTGCCGTTCGTCATTTCATTTATTAAGCGTGTATCAATGCTATCTCTAAAGGAAGGGTACGCACCGACATTTGCTATAATTGAAGCCTTTACAGCTGTGCTCGATAATGCTGTTAACCCAGTAATCCAAAGTGGGGAATCATTAGGAGGGTCTTCTCCTCTTACTTTAAAATCTGCTTCATGGCCATAGGCTGCTGTATTATTGGGGCGCAAATCAACCATACTCCAATCAGATGATAATGTTTGAGTACCTAAATCACACTTGTTGTCATACAGGTAAACACTATGTTGAGACACAGGCGCATCCCAAGCCACTAAACCTAAATTCACAATATAGTGTGATGCGTATTTTGCCGATAACATCGGGCCACCTTCAGTTACATTCCCAACAAGCGAACCCACACAAGGCCGAAGTTTAAAAAGGAGGGTTGCAGTGGTATCTCGATTGTTATAAAAATAATTGTTTACTAAAAGTGCGGTTGCATTTTTGATGTGAGGATTCCGCTTTTTACTATTACTCATGAGATTTTTATAAATAAAAATATTTTCAACAAGAGTCCCCGTCCCTGTACCAACTAAAAAGTTTTTTCCGTTATTGGCCTCTTCATCAGCCAGACCCATATTTTCTCTGGACTCTGATAGGATAGAATTAGACACTGTTATGTTTTTAAATTCTCCACTACCCTCATGCCATAGGTCTACTTGACCATCAGCACCCCAAGCAGAGGAAATATGGTCAATGACAATATTAGAAACGGAATTAGTTCTGCCAGTAGCAAATGAAAAACTTTTATGGTGATTATAATTTGTTGAAGGAGGCCCGTCCATTCTCCCCCGCACATGCTGAATAAGAACATCGTTCACGCCTCCACCAAACATACATATATTTCGTAATAATATTCCTGGATTGGGAGAAGTCTGTCCAGCGATTGTGGTATAACTACCGATCTTATATCTAAATGTTTTGTCAGCGTTTGCAGCAGCTTTTTGCCTGATTGTACCGCTAACTTCAAACAGTATAATCTTCCCTGAGTTGGGAAGTACAACATGACCATCTATAGTTTCACCGTTTAATGTATCAAGCCCTTCAAGACATTGAATCAAAGTTCCTCTGAAAACACCAACTGAGTAGGTTGTAGCATCCCATGTTGGGTTGCCTGTCGTGGTTAGCAGTGAATCAACAATGCAAATTTCAGGAGAGTTTGCTGCTCCATACGCTGCTCTGGTGTCTGTTCCGAAGCCCTTTAGTCCAGGGATTATGTCTAAAGCAAAAGCTGAAGTTGATAGAAAAAGCAATAATATTGCGGCACCCAAACAATGGTAAACATATTTCTTTTGATAGCTACTCATTTTTCCCTCCTCATGTGATTAGTGAGATTTTTGAAAAATTCTATAGTGTCACGTCAAGCTTCAAGTGTCGGATAAAGGCTCGACAATTTTAACCAGGCATCCCCCCGCTGTAAATTGCCAGTTGACCAGCAATTCTAATTATGAGTTTAGCTCAGCTTCATAAGGAAGCTTCAGACATTTTCATACTCCATCAAATTTTGCTGCAAATCGATAACTATTTAATATTATAAGATATCTTTTCTATAGACAGTCGCATTCATTTTTGATATTGGAAGATGTTGATTTACATCTTTATTATCCAGAAGGATCGAATGCGCTGTTCCGAAGAGATAGAAAATAAAATTTTACTCAAACGAAAGCTCACAGAGTTTTCTTTTGACAATATGGTGAAACATTTTACGCTCTTTGATATCTGATTTCCCAGACAAGCGTACCGGGTCAAATACTTGTTACACCATTGAAGATGCGGCATTAGGCGCTTTTTCTGTTTTTTTTACTCAGAGCCCATCTTTTCTGGCATTTCAAGATACTATGCAAAAAGCAAAAGGGAAAAGCAATGCTCAATCTCTATTCGGTATGCAAAAAATCCCAAGCGATAATCACATCAGAGACTTGATGGATGTGGTTCACCCTTCCTATGCATTCCCTATGTTTTCATATATTTTTAATGGACTAAATGAATCAGGTTATCTGAATGTATTTCGTTCCTTCAATGGTAACTTGTTATGTGCATTTGACGGCACGCAGTATTTTTCTTCGAATACGATTCATTGTGAAAACTGCAGCAAAAAAGAACATAAAAACGGAACGACAACTTATTTTCACACTGTTGTTACTCCAGTAATTGTGGCGCCGGGGAATAACAAAGTCATTCCGTTACAACCGGAATTCATCACACCGCAGGATGGGCACAAAAAACAAGACTGTGAGAATGCGGCGGCCAAACGTTGGATTCGCCAATACGCACCGATGTATAAAGAGCTTGGAATCACCGCCCTAGGCGACGATTTGTATTGCAAGCAACCGTTATGCATTTTGATGTTAGAGAAAGGACTTGATTTCATTTTAGTATGTAAACCTGATTCCCATAAGATACTTTACGAATGGTTGGAAGAATTGGAGGCGATGCAGGCTATCCAAACAGTAACAGAAAAACGTTGGACAGGAAAGACCCACGAAATTGATACGTATCGTTTTGTTAATCAAGTGCCTTTACGTGACGGCGATGATGCT
>Ga0255434_10061_pt2 | contig 12054 bp, 9 predicted proteins | sample ANMaggSeSYBR02J4_FD_182667 | JGI IMG/M metagenome (GOLD analysis project Ga0255434, IMG submission 182667) | Sediment cell enrichment communities from methane seep in Santa Monica Basin, California, United Staets - ANME aggregate JGI... | ecosystem: Environmental > Aquatic > Marine > Cold seeps >...
ATGTACTAAAATCAAAAGGTGTAACGAAAGGTGACCGTGTATGTATTTATCTACAGATGGTACCTGAATTAGCAATTTCTTTGAGGAAACGAATCTTATGCATTTTGTCCTCTTTATAATCCTGATATGTTGGATAAGCAGAAATTATAACTGTTTCAAATTGGCGACGTGCAAGAAAAATAGTTGATGGTGAGTCAAGAACATTTATGTCTTTTATGCTAGGTGATTTATTTGGATTGAATTTAATGGGATAAAATGCCAAGATTTCAAAACCTAGTTTTTTAAGGTTTGGAATGATGATTTGTTTAAGCAGACCGTTCTCAAAAAACTTTTTTTTCATCCGAGAAACAGTGTGCCGCGATATCCCTATTTTTTCACCTATTTGTTGAGTGGTTGCACCTGGATGCTTGATAAGTAATGTGTAAACATTCATTTCTTTATTAGTTAACTCAACTTTTTTTGTATCATTAAACCATCCTGTCTTTGATTTTGTATCGTTACTTTCTATCTCAAAGAATTCCTTAATTACTTGAGAGTAGTCAAAAAATCTATGTATCTGGCTGTTTTCAAATGGAAAGATTGCTTCATTTGGATATTTTTCTTCCAGCAGCCCTACTTTTCCAAATGTGTCTGTCCGTATCTCATTTATTCGACCGATGTTTGTATAGTTTTTTGAAAGACTAATTGAAAATCCTTTATCTTGTTCCCCTACCGAAAAAAAGATTTCGTCAAATACTTCAATTGTTTTTCGTGTTGTCATTACTCTTTCATTTAATGGTATTACTGGGTTGAATTGTGTATAAATTACGGCCAGTAATTCTGCCCCCAGTCGGTTTAACAGTGGCACTGTTAATTTATGAAAGTATTTTTGTTCAGATAGCCGCCTTTTTATTGATGTTAGTGTTGATAGTTTCACATTTATCTTTTCAGATAGATTGCTATCATTTAAATCTGGATATCTAATTAGCCCATAGAGGACTTTTTTTTCTTTTTTTGTTAGTTGTGCTTGTTTCACGTCTGCGTGGAATGGAAAAGGTTATTATATAATTTTCTCATTTCTACGAAAAAAAAACTAAATTTTATTATTATGTGCAAAATTTTGTTTATTTTTACCGTTTTTTTAATATTAGGTCATCAACTTCGTTTATTTGTGAAGAACGATACAAAAGATTTATAAAACTCCTGTATATTCATCGAAAAAAACTCAAAAAAAAGATTTGTGAGATGATAAAAAATGGGATTGACAATAGTTGAAAAAATACTAAAAAAGCATATAACTGAAGGTGAACCTGAAAAAGGAACTGAAGTAGGAATAAAAATTGACCAAACACTTACTCAAGACGCGACAGGAACAATGGCATATCTTCAATTTGAAGCAATGAATGTTCCTAAAGTAAAAACAGATCTATCAGTCAGCTACGTTGATCATAATACAGTACAAATTGGTTTTGAAAACGCAGATGATCACAAATATCTAATGAGTGTCGCTGCAAAATATGGTATAGTATATTCCCGAGCTGGTAATGGAATATGCCATCAAGTACACCTTGAACGTTTTGGAAAACCTGGAAAAACATTACTTGGTTCTGACTCACATACTCCAACAAGCGGAGGAGTCGGAATGATTGCAATTGGAGCAGGTGGTCTTGATGTTGCTGTTGCAATGGCAGGTGGAGCTTTTTATCTAACCTATCCAAAAGTAATCAAAATTAATCTAACTGGTGAACTGAAACCATGGGTATCTGCAAAAGATGTAATCATGAAGGTTCTTGAAACTTTTACAACCAAAGGAAACGTAGGATGTGTCTTTGAATACGGTGGACCCGGTGTAAAAACACTATCAGTTCCCGAGCGAGCAACAATAACAAATATGGGTGCAGAATGTGGAGTTACAACATCTGTATTTCCAAGTGATGAAACCACAAAAGAATTCTTAAAAGCACAAGACCGTGAAGACGACTGGGTTGAACTAAGCGCCGATAATGACGCAGAATATGACAAAATCGTAGATATAAACCTATCTGATCTTGAACCACTAACAGCAACACCACATAGCCCGGGGAACATATCAAAAGTAAAAGATCTTAAAATGCCAGTTGACCAAGTATGTCTTGGAAGTTGTACAAACTCATCTTACAAAGATTTAATGACAGTTGCAAAAATCGTTGAAGGACATGTCGCTCATCCAAATGTAAGTTTTGTCGTTGCACCAGGTAGTAAACAAGTCCTTGAAAATATTACAAAAGATGGTGGATTTAAAAACCTACTATCAGCAGGTGCAAGATTCACAGAAAATGCATGTGGCTTCTGCATAGGCAACAGCCAATCACCAAAAACAGAGGCAGTATCATTACGGACCAGTAACCGTAACTTCCTAGGGAGAAGTGGAACCAAGAGTGCAAATGCATACTTAGTAAGTCCAGAGACTGCAGCAGCCGCTGTAATCACTGGAGAATTCACAGATCCTCGTGAACTGGAAAAACAAGGCATAAAATACCCAAACATTGAGATGCCTAAAAAATTCCATATCGATGACTCGATGTTTATCTTTCCAAAAGACGCAGTGAAAACAGAAATTTATCGTGGACCCAACATTGGAAATCCGCCAGATGCACAACCACTTAAAGATACAATCAGTGGAGACGTGGTAATAAAAGTTGAAGATAAAATTACAACAGATCACATCATACCTGCGGGTTCAAAGATGAAATATAGATCCAATGTTCCAAAATATTCAACATTTCTTTTTGAAGTAGTAGATCCAACATTTCATGACCGTGCAGAAAAAATAAGAGACAGTGGAAAAGACAACATCATAGTTGCTGGTCTAAGTTATGGCCAGGGAAGCAGTCGTGAACATGCAGCTCTTTGTCCAATGTATATGGGCGTAAAAGCAGTTATTGCAAAATCAATGGAGAGAATACACAATGCAAACTTGATTAACTTTGGAATACTACCACTTGATTTCAAAGATGAAAAAGACTATGATAGTATAGATCAAGGTGATGAACTTGAACTGCCAAATATAAAAGAGTCGCTTAATGAAGGTAAAGATTTAGTTGTAAAAAATAAGACGAAAGGAACCGAATTTGAAGTAAAATATACTCTTTCTGACAGGCAGAAAAATGTTCTGCTAGCAGGAGGAACCTTATCATATATGAAAAACAAATAGAGGGATAAGATATGGCACAACGAGGAATTAGAGAATATGATGCAAAAAGCATGCTTGCCAAATATTGGGAAGAATACGTAAGCAAGGATTTTAAATATGCTGGGAAAGTAGCATTAGTTGATCCAGATACAAATATGGATAAGCTTGCAAACAAACATCCATGGCTTAAAAAAGAAAAACTAGTAGTAAAACCAGATCAACTATTTGGAAAACGTGGGAAACACGGTCTGATTTTACTAAGAGCAGATTATGCTGATGCGAAGAAATGGATTAAACAAAGAATGAACAAAGAAACCAGAGTTGGAAAAGTCACAGGTAAACTTACACATTTCTTAATTGAACCATTCACATCACATAAAACAGAATACTATATCGCAATCAAAGGAAACCGCCAGGGAGATATTGTTTATTTTTCAAACCATGGCGGGGTTGATATTGAAAGTGTATGGGATACTGTCTCTGAAATTCATGTTGGTGTTGATGAAGATGTTGATAAAATCGATGTTGAAAAGCAACTACCAAAAGATACGCCTAAAGAAAACAAGAAAATCATTTCTGATTTCATAAAAGGATTTTACAAATTCTATGACAACCTAGGATATACATATCTTGAAATCAACCCATTTGCAATTGAAAACAAAGAAATCATCCCACTGGATCTTGTTGCTAGAATTGATGATACATCCGCATTTGAACATATCACAAAATGGGGAGATCTTAAATTCCCAGCACCATTTGGACGGAGCCTTTCATCTGAAGAAATCTATGTGAAAGAACTTGATGCGAAAACAGGTGCAAGTCTTAAACTAACTGTTCTTAATCCAAAAGGTCGTGTTTGGACAATGGTTGCAGGAGGCGGAGCCAGTGTCATTTATGCAGATACAATTGTTGATTTAGGTTTTAAGGATGAACTTGCAAACTATGGAGAATACAGTGGAAATCCAAACAAAGAGTCAACTTATCAATATGCAAAGACAGTTCTTGAACTCATGACTAAAGAGAAAGGAACAAAAGCCAAACCAAAAATCCTCATAGTTGGAGGCGGAATTGCAAATTTCACCGATATTGCAAAAACATTTGGTGGAATTACAATGGCATTTAAAGAATACAAGAAAAAACTCATAGATGCACATGTAAAAATCTATGTTCGTCGTGGTGGACCAAACTATCAAGAAGGTCTTAAAATTATGAAAAGACTTGGTAAAGAACTAGACCTGCCAATTGAAGTATATGGACCGGAGATGCATATGACCCGGGTTGTACCTATGGCTCTTGAAGGAGGGAAGAAATAAGATGACAGCAAATAGACCAGATTACAAACTTTTTGATAAAAACACACGCGCAATTGTTTTTGGATATCAACAAAACGCAATACAACGCATGCTTGATTTCGACTATGTATGTCGTCGTGAAAAACCAAGTGTTGCATGTATTGTAAACCCAACTCGTGAAGGAATGCATAAATGTTTCTGGGGTACAAAAGAAGTTATGATACCAATGTATCGAACACTTAAAGAAGCAACCAAGAAACACAAAGATGCAGATGTAGTAGTTAACTTTGCAAGTTTCAGATCAGCATATGAGACAACTAAAGAAGCACTTGAAACAAAAACCATTCGTACCGTTGCAGTAATTGCAGAGGGAGTTCCTGAAAAACGTGCACGCCAACTTGTTCAACTCGCAAAAGACAATAACAAATGGATAATTGGTCCTGCAACTGTTGGAGGGATTGCTGGTGGAGCATTTAAGATTGGTAACACCGCAGGTATGCTTGATAACATTGTCGCATGTAAACTACATCGACCAGGTAGTGTCGCATATGTATCAAAATCTGGTGGACTTAGTAACGAGTTAAACAACATTATTGCTCGTAACTCAGATGGAGTATATGAAGGAGTAGCAATAGGTGGAGATAGATACCCCGGTTCAGTGTTTATTGACCATATTCTACGTTATGAGAAAAACCCAGATATTAAAATGATAGTGCTTTTAGGGGAAGTTGGCGGAGCAGATGAATATGAAATAGTAGATCTTCTTAGAAAGAAGAAAATCAAAAAACCTCTTATTGCCTGGTGTATTGGAACATGTTCAAAAGTATTCCCTGCTGAAGTTCAATTTGGTCATGCAGGTGCAAGAGCAGGAGCAGATAGAGAAACTGCTGATGTAAAAAACAAAGCACTCAAAGATGCTGGTGCAATTGTTCCAAATAGTTTTGAAGATTTTGATAAAAAAATCAAACAAACATATGACAAACTAGTAAAAGCAGGTAAACTCAAACCACAACCTGATGTTGAACCACCACGAATACCAATTGATTACAAAGTAGCACTTCGCGATGGAATTATTCGTAAACCTTCAGAGTTCATTAGCACAATATCTGATGATCGCAAAGAAGAACTACTTTATTGTGGAGTTCCAATTAGTAAAATCTTTGAAAAAGACTATGGCCTTGGCGGAGTACTAGGACTTCTATGGTTCAAAAAAGACCTGCCAAAATGGTGTACTGATTTCCTTGAAATGGTCGTACTACTAACAGCTGATCATGGACCAGCAGTATCTGGTGCCCATAACTCAATTGTTACAGCACGAGCCGGTAAAGACCTGGTAAGTTCACTAGTAAGTGGTCTACTAACAATTGGACCAAGATTTGGTGGAGCTGTAAAAGGAGCTGCAGAACATTTTACATCTTACTGTGATAATGGACATAGCCCAGCATTCATGGTTAAAGATATGAAAAACAAAAATATCAACATCCAAGGGATAGGACACAGAATAAAAAGTGTGACAAATCCTGATGTACGGGTAACATTACTAAAGGCTTATGCTAAGAAGAATTTCCCGACAACAGAATATCTTGACTATGCATTAAAGGTAGAAGAAATTACAACATCTAAACGAGGAAATCTTATACTAAATGTTGATGGTTGCATAGGAATCCTTTGTTGTGATATGTTTAGAAGTATAGGCTACACAAAAGAAGAAGTTAAAGAATTTGTCGCACTTGGAACACTTAATGCTCTATTTGTCCTAGGACGTAGCATTGGATTTATGGGACATATTATGGACCAGAAGCGAATGAAAAGCGGGTTGTATAGACATCCATGGGATGATATAGCATATATGATGCCAGATAAACCTGAGAAGGTGAAATAAATATGAGCGCAAAAGGAAAGATAATTTATACAAAAGTTGATGAAGCGCCGTCTTTGGCAACTTATTCTTTTCTACCTATTATAAAGAGTTTCACAGAAGTAGCAGATGTAAATGTTGAAACAAGAGATATTTCACTATCAGGAAGAATTATTGCAAAATTTCCTGAAAATCTTACAGAGAGTCAAAGGATATCAGATGATTTGGCAGAACTAGGTAATCTTGTAAAAAAACCAGAAGCAAATGTCATCAAACTACCATGTATCAGTGCATCAATACCTCAGTTGAAAGCAGCAGTTAAAGAATTACAGGAACACGGATATGACATACCCAACTATCCCGAGAATCCTAAAAACGATAAAGAACAAAAAATTAAAGCAAGGTTTGATAAGATTAAAGGAAGTGCGGTAAACCCAGTTCTAAGAGAGGGAAACTCAGATCGAAGAGTCCCCAGACCTGTAAAAAACTATGCAAAACAAAACCCACATCCAATGGGTAAATGGACTGCTGATTCAAAATCACATGTTGCACATATGAACAGCGGCGATCTTCGTTCAAATGAGAAATCTACAACAATTACAAAAGAAACAGCAGGAAATGCAAAAATAGAGTTTATTGGTAATGATAGAACTACCAAAGTTTTAAAGGAAAAACTATCACTGCTTGATGGTGAAATAATTGATGCAACAGTTATGAACAAGCGTGCTCTACGTACATTTCTTGAAGAACAAATTGAAGATGCAAAAAAGAATGATGTTTTGTTTTCTGTTCATTTGAAAGCTACAATGATGAAAGTATCAGATCCGATAATTTTTGGTCATGTGGTATCAGTTTTTTTCAAAGATGTTTTTAATAAACACGCATCTGTTTTTGCAGAACTTGGTATCAGTCCTAATAATGGACTGGGTGATCTTTATGCAAAAATCAAAACACTCCCTGATGATAAAAGAAGAGAAATTGAAGCAGATATTCAATCATGTTATAAAAATAGACCTAAACTTGCGATGGTGAACTCCGATAAAGGCATTACAAACCTGCATGTTCCTAGTGATGTAATTATCGATGCATCTATGCCTGCTGCAATTCGTAATTCAGGATGTATGTGGGGCCCTGATGGCAATCTTCATGACACAAAATTTGTGATACCGGATAGCAGTTATGCTGGAGTGTATAAGGAAGCAATTGAGTTTTGTAAAAAAAATGGTGCTTTTGACCCAACGACAATGGGAACAGTTCCCAATGTTGGCCTCATGGCACAAAAAGCCGAAGAATATGGATCTCATGATAAAACATTCCAAATCCCAGGTGACGGAAAAGTTCATGTTGTTTCATCATCAGGAGAAATTATGCTCGAACACGATGTTGAAGAAGGTGATATCTGGCGTATGTGCCAGGTTAAAGATCTTCCAATTCAAGACTGGGTTAAACTTGCTGTAAATAGAGCAAAAGCAACAGGTTCACCTGCTGTTTTCTGGTTGGATAAAAACAGAGCACATGATGTACAACTTATAGAAAAAGTAAACAGGTATCTGAAAGATCATGACACAAAAAGTTTGGAAATCCATATCATGAATCCTGTAGAAGCAACACGCTTCTCAGCACAGCGCATGAAAGAAGGAAAAGACACAATATCAGTCACAGGTAACGTTCTACGTGATTATCTGACAGATTTATTCCCGATTCTTGAAGTAGGTACCAGTGCAAAAATGCTATCAATAGTGCCTCTAATGAATGGTGGTGGATTATATGAAACAGGAGCAGGCGGCTCAGCACCCAAGCATGTTCAACAATTTCGGGAAGAAAGTCATCTAAGATGGGATTCCCTTGGTGAATTTCTAGCTCTTGCAGTATCATTGGAACATCTAAGCAAAACAACAAATAATGATAAAGCTCAAGTCCTTGCAGAGACACTTGACCAAGCAACTGCTAAATTCCTTATAAACAACAAGTCACCTTCCCGTAAGGTTAATGAGTTGGATAACAGAGGTAGCCATTTCTATCTAACATTATACTGGGCACAAGCATTATCTGAGCAAACAAAAGATGCTGAACTTCAAACACGTTTTGCTAAACTTGCACAAGAACTATCAGATAACGAATCTAAGATTATCGATGAGTTAAACATAGCACAAGGAAAACCAGTTGATTTAGGTGGTTACTACAAACCAAATACTGAATTGGCAATAAAAGCAATGCGTCCAAGTGCAACTTTCAATGCAGCATTAGAAGCATTAGCTGTTGTTAATGCATAGCCAAATAGTTGCTAATAGACAAAAGATTATCAATAATATTTTGGTAAAAAATTAAATATAGTATATAAAACATACAATGGCACCAGATCTGGTATGAATGACCTATCAAAAGCAGTAGGTAAACACCAAAATGGTGCCACAATTAATCTTTTTGTAACAGCAGATGCAAGCTCAAATATTTTTCCAGCAGGATATAATGAATGGAGGAAAAGTATTGAAATCAATGTAAAAGCACCTGCAGAAGACAACAAAGCAAATATTAAAGTGATAAAGACTCTATCAGATTTTTTTGATATATCCCATCAAGATGTATATATTATTTCAGGGAAACAAAACAGAGAAAAAACAGTTCTTATCAAAGGTGTTTCAACAAGTAACGTTATGAAGAAAATCGAGGAATCTCTAAATGGATTGTAAAAAATCCCTTGAGGATATCGAAAAAGCAGTAGATGAGTTGATAGACGAAAATCAGATTGTTCCTATAATTGTTGAAGGTGAAAAGGATATACATGCTCTTAGAAAATTAGGTGCAACTGGTGAAATTATTAGATTAAATTCAGGTGTTAATCTTATTGATTTTTGTGATAAGATAGCTGAGAGTTTTAAAGAAGTTATTGTTCTTACTGATTGGGATCGTAAAGGTGGTTTTCTTTGTCGTACTATTACAAAAAATCTTGAAGGACGTGTTTTGTGTAATACATATTTTCGTGAGGTTTTTGCCAGGCATACTATGATTAAAACGCTTGAGGGTTTGCCTCATTGGATTGATACCATTAAAGAAAAAGTTCGTGAAGTTTAAAAAAGTAAAAAATAGGGGTAGGATGGGGGAATAAAACTTTTTTTTAGTTTCCGGTGAGGTCACTATTTTTTTGCCCATCCGTTATTTAACAGGGAGAAAAAACATATATTTAAATTTTGCCTAAAACGTTTTAGGCAATCAACGATATTATGGTTTTTTGTTACAAATATGTTATACTCTAATATAAAAATTAAAAAGTAGGGTTTATTAGTTTTGAAGCTTATTTGTTTATACCGTACTTAAGCTGTGGTTTTGTTGGTTTGTATTTCTTTGCGTTTAATTTTCCTTCTCTGGCAAGCCAGCCAACTGCAACATGTGTTTCTTTTGTTGCAACACCAGATAGTTTCGGCAGATATGGTGCATCTACATAACCTATGTTTTCAAGTGTTTTCCATATCTTCCCTGCGTTTCTTCCAATTCTTGTCTCAAGATTTGTTTCACCTAAGCAGTATCTGTTTCCTGTTTTGCAGATTTTGTTTTCTTTTGCAAGCCAGCCAATTGCTACATAAAAATCTTGCTCATTAAGCCGGGTTGCTCTCATCAGCTTGTTAGGAGTTAGAGCCCCATGCTGATCAAGTGTAGTCCATACTTTACCAGCATTCTTACCATAATTATTTACAATTTTGGACATATTTTATCCCATCCTCAAAAACATGTTATCATGTTTATAGTTATAAAAATTACGATTTTATGTCTCAGAAATTAAATATTTTTATAAGTAAAGAGCTAATTAGGGGGTTTAAGATTTTTTAAAAAATGAGAAAGGTGAGAGAAAAAAATGTTTGAATGGAGCAGTTTTTGTTTTTCAGGTCTAATTATGCTATTGTTTTTCTTAGTGTTTTTTTTCCTGGTAGGTATAAGAATTGTAACACCTAGACAATTAGGTTTAAAAGAAAGACTTGGAAAATATAAGAAGACATGCAGTCAAGGTTTTCATTGGGTAATACCTGGAATAGAGCGGTTGATAAAAGTAGATATAACTGAAAATATGGTTGACGTTGAACCACAGAAGATTATTACAAAGGATGACTTGAATGCAACTGTTGATGCAGTTGTTTATTTCAAGGTACTGGATCCAGTTCGTGCAATGTATGCTGCACAGAACTACAGACGTCAGATCTCGAGTCTTGCAAGGACAACACTTCGTGATATTATTGGTAAGATGACTCTTACTGAGGCAAATAGTAAACGTGATACGCTCAACGCAATACTTGAAAGAGAGCTAGATAAACAAACTAATGCATGGGGTATAGATGTTATACGTGTTGAATTACAAAGAATCGAGCCACCAGCAGATGTACAAGATGCAATGAACAAAGTAGTTATTGCTGAAAGAGACAAAAAAGCAGCAGTTGATTTTGCAACAGCAGTAGAAACACAAGCAGATGGAGAACGAAGATCAGAAATCAAAAAAGCAGAGGGAGTAAAACAAGGCCTCATACTTCAAGCAGAGGGAGAAGCGCAGGCAATAATACATGTTGCAAAAGCAGAAGCAGAAAGAATACAAAGAGTTAATACTGCTATCCAGGAATATTTCAAAGGTGAAGCGCAAATCTATAAAAAACTTGAAACCGTAGAAAGATCACTAAGAGATGGAACTAAGTATGTCATTGACCCAAACACTGAGATAACAAATGTTATTGCTGAGAGAATGGCAGGTATTGTACCAATTAAGGAAAAACCAAAAGAATAAGTTAAGATAATTAAATCTTATTCTTTCTTTTTTTATTTTTTCTAATACTTTCAATTACCTTGTTTTATATTTATTAAGCAAAAAATTTGAATACCTTTTTTAGTTTCAGTTGAAAAAACTATACAATAGTTAATTTATGCAGATTTTACTTACAAATGAGGGTTTAGATTGAAAAATATCAAAATCAAAGGCGCAAGAGAACATAATCTTAAAAACATAAATATAGAACTACCACGTGACAAATTCATAGTAATAACTGGACTATCAGGTAGTGGTAAAAGCACTCTCGCATTTGATACAATATATGCAGAAGGACAAAGACGTTATGTCGAATCACTTTCTGCTTATGCTCGTCAGTTTCTTGGGCTTATGCATAAACCAGATGTTGATAGTATAGAAGGACTTTCTCCAGCAATTTCTATAGAACAAAAAACAACAAGTAAAAACCCTCGTAGTACTGTCGGTACAACTACAGAGATTTATGATTACCTTCGTTTGTTGTTTGCACGTATTGGTACTCCTTTTTGTCCTGAGCATGATGTTAAAATTGAAAGCCAATCTCCTCAGAAAATTGCAGAAAAAATAGGTGATGAATTTAATGAAATGATTACTATTTTATCACCTATTATTCGTCAGAAAAAAGGTACATATGAACAGCTTTTTAAGGATTTAAATAAAGATGGTTATGTTCGTGTACGTGTTGATAAAGCAGTTTATAGAACTGAGGAGGAAATTAAACTCGATCGTTATAAGAAGCATGATATTGAAATTGTGATTGACAGGTTAAAACCCGCCGATAAAAGTCGTCTTGTTGAAGCTGTTGAGAATACTCTTAAAAAATCTGATGGTTTGTTAATTGTTCTTGATAAATATGGATGTGAGAAGATTTATTCTTCTAAGATGGCTTGTCCTGCTTGTGGCATGGTTTTTGAAGAACTTCAGCCACGTATGTTCAGTTTCAATAGTCCTTTTGGTGCATGTGAAAAGT